>Ga0181537_10000492_pt1 | contig 37135 bp, 36 predicted proteins | sample PEATcosm2014_Bin_39_FD_119765 | JGI IMG/M metagenome (GOLD analysis project Ga0181537, IMG submission 119765) | Peatland microbial communities from MTU Mesocosm Facility, Houghton, MI, USA - PEATcosm2014_Bin23_10_metaG | ecosystem: Environmental > Terrestrial > Soil > Wetlands > Peat | place... | reverse complement strand
TCTGAGAGCCCAAAAGCGCTCGCCGGAACATAATCTCCGAGCTTTAGTTCCCCTGTACGTTCAGGGTCTGGTTTTGGCTTCGAAGGAGCGCTGATGGGCAGTCAAGTTCGCCTCGCCGTAGTGATGGACCCGATCGAGCACGTCAAGTTCGCCAAGGACACCACGCTGGCGATGCTGCTGGCGGCGCAGGCCCGCGGCTGGGCGCTGAGCTACCTGACGCCCGGCGACCTGCGACTGCGCGACGGTGTAGCCGAAGGCCGGGTGCGGGCACTGTCGGTGATGCCCGATCCGCAGCTGTGGCACACGCTCGGACCGGCGAAGGTTGAGGCGCTGGGGTCGTTCGATATCATTCTGATGCGCAAGGATCCGCCGTTTGATATCGAATTCGTCTACCTGACCTACATCCTCGAGCGCGCCGAGCGTGCCGGCGCACTCGTGGTGAATCGGCCACGCGCACTGCGCGACATGAACGAGAAGGTCTATACCGCCTGGTTCCCACAGTGCTGTGCGCCCACGCTGGTGACGCGCGACATGAACGAGATGGCCGCGTTCGCCTCCGTTCATGGCAAGATCGTCGTCAAGCCGCTGGACAGCATGGGCGGGCACTCGATCTTCGTGCTCGAGCCGGGCGACAAGAATTCGCGCGTGGTGTTTGAAACCCTTACCGACGAGGGCCGGCGTTTCGCGATGGCGCAGAAGTACCTGCCGGACATCGTGGTCGGCGGCGACGCGCGTGTGCTGCTGATTGATGGCGAGCCGGTGCCCTACGCACTGGCGCGCATCCCGGATGCGCACGACCATCGCGGCAATCTCGCCGCCGGCGCCACCGGCGTCGGCCGGCCGCTCAACGAGCGTGACCGCTGGCTGTGCCAGCAGATCGGTCCCGCGCTGCGCGAGGCGGGCATTGTGTTCGCCGGCCTGGACGTGATCGGCGGCTATGTGACCGAGATCAATGTCACCAGCCCCACCGGGGTGCGCGAGCTTGATCGTCAGTTCGAACTCGACATCGGCCGTCTGCTGATGGAGGCCATCGAGCGTCGACTGTCGAGCCGGTCGCGCTGACAGGGACCGCCCGGCGGCTATACTCGCCGGCGTGACGGCCGCAACCCAGCTCAAGCCAGCCACGCGTGCAGCGCCGCTGCGCGAGGGCCGCGCGCCGGTCGCCGAGCGGCTGATCGCGATGCTGTTCCTGGCCGCACTGCTGCATGCCATCGTGATACTCGGACTGACGTTCGCCGCAGCGGATCACGGCAACGGCAGCGATACGCCGCAGCTCGACGTACTGCTGGTGACAAACGAAGTTCCCGAGGCCGAATCGAACGACCGCGCCGTCTACCTCGCCCAACGCACCCAGGCCGGCAGCGGCAACACCGACGAGGCGGTGGCCTCCGCCAGTCCCGCGAGCCGCGGTGCGGCCAATCCGCCTCAGCAGGTCACGCGCACCGGCACCGACGCGGCGGCCGCCAGCCATCCGGACAGCCCGGTGCTCGCCAGCAGCGCGCCCGGCTCCGATATCCGCTACTTCGGCGCGGCGGCGCCGGCGGTCCAGGCCTCGCCCGAACCGGCCGGTGATACACCCGGCGAGCCGCGCAGCGGAACCGGCGACGCGGTCGAGTTGCTGCTGCGCGGCCAGTCCGATGGCGAGCACTGGGTGACACCGGATACGCGCGCCTCGAAGCTTGCGCCCTATCTTTCGGCCTGGAAGCGCAAGGTGGAGCGGGTCGGTAACCTCAATCTGCCCTCCGCCGTGCGCAATGCCGGCTTGTCGGGCAGCCCGGTGGTGGAGGTTGAAATTGCCGCCAATGGCCGCCTGCGGCAGGCGAGTGTGCGCCGCAGCAGTGGATCGGGTGCCCTCGACCAGGCCGCGCTGACGATTTTGAAGCTCGCCAGCCCGTTTGAACCGTTTCCCGCCGATCTGTCGGCCGACTATTCGCAATTGCGCTTTGCCTACCAATGGGATTTCGTCGCCGGAGCGCTGCAATCCGGTGCTGTGACCGTATCGTCAGATACTCGATCGGGACCTTGAGAGCGTGCGGTACCGCCCGCATACTGCAATGCATGGGCACTACTGAATCATTAGCCAATCACCTGCTGATTGCGATGCCCTCCCTGTCGGACGGTAACTTCGCCCAGACGGTCGCGCTGGTGTGCGAACACAGCGATCGCGGCGCGCTCGGCATCGTTCTGAACAAGCCGATCGGCATGAAGCTCGGCGACGTGATGGCGCAGATGAAGCTCGAACCGCACGACATCGGCATCAGCGAGCAGCCGGTATTGCGTGGCGGACCGGTACACACCGACCGCGGTTTCGTGCTGCATCGGCCGGGCGGTTCCTGGGATTCGACCCACCGCATCTCCGACAACGTCCAGGTCACCACCTCGCGTGACGTGCTGGCGGCGATCGCACGCGGCGAAGGTCCGGAAGGCGCCTTCGTAGCATTGGGCTACGCCGGCTGGGATGCCGGACAGCTGGAGCGCGAAATGCTCGACAACGCCTGGCTGAGCCTGCCGATCGATGAGCGCATCGTGTTCGAACTGCCGTTCGAGGACCGCTGGCAGGCGGCCTGGCAGCTGCTTGGGGTAGACAGCTCGCGCGTCAGCTTCACTGCCGGACATGCCTGAGGCGCGAGCGCGCGTCGTCCTGGCCTTCGATTTCGGTCTGCGTCGTATCGGTGTCGCCTGCGGCGATACCGTCAGCAACGCCGCCGCCCCCGCAACCGCGATCCAGGTCACCGAGCGCGGCATCGACTGGAGCGCGATCGAGCGGCTGCTGCAGCGCTACCAACCCGATCTGCTGGTGGTCGGCAGCCCGCGCCACGCCGATGGCTCCCCCAGCGCTCTGGGCGAGCTCGCCGATCATTTCGCCGCAACCCTGGGCGCACGCGCCGGCCGCCCGGTGCAGCGCACCGACGAATTCGCCTCCTCGATCGAGGCCGCGGCCGAACTGCGCAGCCAGCGCGCCAGCGGCCAGCGCCGCCGCCGGGTTCAACATGCCGACATCGACAGCGCCGCAGCGGCTATCATTCTGGAACGCTGGCTGCGGGGTGAAGGTCGCATTGATGATTGAGCGTCGCACCGATGATTGAACAACGGCGCGCGGACGGCTCGCTGCGCCACCTGATCACCCTGGATTCCCTGCGGCGCGACGAGATCGAGTCGCTGCTGCTGCGCTCGCAGCATTTCGCCCGCGCCATCGGCGAACGGCCGCCGAGCGCCAGCACGCTGCAGGGTGTCACCATCGCCAATCTATTCACCGAACCCTCCACCCGTACGCGCGTGTCGTTCGAACTCGCGGGCCGGCGGCTCGGTGCCGAGGTGGTCAACCTGGAGGTGCAGCTGTCCTCGCGCGTCAAGGGCGAGAGCATGCTCGACACCATCTTCACGCTGCAGGCGCTGCATTTCGATGTATTCGTGATCCGCGACGCCGAGCCCGGTGTGCTCTCGCACGTCGCCTCGCACGTCGCCCCCGGGGTCAGCGTGCTGTCGGCCGGCGAGGCGCACCTGTCGCATCCGACCCAGGGGCTGCTCGATGCGCTGACCATCCGCCAGCACAAGGGCGACATCGAACCGCTGTCGATCGCGATCGTCGGCGACATCCGCCATTCGCGCGTCGCACGCTCCGCATTCCAGGTATTCCGCATACTGCAGGCGCGCGAGATCCGCATCGTCGCTCCCCCGGCGCTGATGCCCGAGCCTTCCGAATTCACCGGCTGCCCGCGCTTTGAAACGCTGGAGCAGGGACTGGAGGGCGTCGATGTCATCATGATGCTGCGCATCCAGAAGGAGCGCTTGGCCGATACCAAGATGCCCGACGGCGAGGAGTATTTCGCCCGCTATGGCCTGACCTCGGCGCGCCTGGCGCGCGCGCATCCACAGGCGATCGTGATGCATCCGCAGCCGATGAACCGCGGCATCGAGATCGCCTCCGACATCGCCGACGGTCCACAGTCAGTGATCCGCTCCCAGGTCAGCAACGGCGTCGCGGTCCGCATGGCGGTGCTCGAGACCGTCGCCGGCGCGCTGGTATCGTGACGCCAGCCGCGCGGCCGCATCGCGGCACCATCACCCTGGAACAGGCGCCGGTACTGGCGCACCTCCACTTCGACGGCGAGCAGCACGTGCTGCGACTGGCCGCGCCGCAGTGTGCGGCACGCGCCACGCCCGGCAGCTTCGTGCACCTGCGCTGTGGCGCCGAGCTGCCAATGCGCCGTCCGCTGTCGATCATGCGCGCCGATCCGGCCGGCGGCTGGATCGAGGTGCTCTACAAGGTGGTCGGCCCCGGCACGCGCGCGCTCGCCGAAGTGCAACCGCAGCAGACGCTCAGCGTGCTCGGTCCCATCGGCCAGGGTTTCCTGCTGCATCCCGAGCGCCCGCGCGTGCTCGCGCTCGGCGGCGGTGTCGGCATTCCGCCCATGATCTTCCTGGCCGAACGGCTGCGCGATCGCAGCGCCACGGCCTGGAAACCGCTGGTGCTGATGGGATCGGAAATTCCTTTTCCGTTTCGCGCCCGTCCCTCGAGCATCATGATTGCGGGCATGCCCGAGGCGGTGATCGCCTCGATGCCGCTGCTGGAGGAATGGGGCACGCCCTGCCGACTGGCGACGCTGTCGGGCTTTGCCGGCTGCTTTGACGGCTACGTCACCGAGCTGGCGCGCGCCTGGCTGTCCGCGGCCGGGCCGGCAGCGCTGGCCGAGACCGAAATCTTCGCCTGCGGGCCGACGCCGATGCTGGCCGCCACGGCGCGCTTGGCGCGCGAATTCTCCGTGCCCTGCCAGGTGGCGCTGGAAGAGTTCATGGTGTGCGCGGTCGGCGGCTGCGCCGGCTGCGCGGTGACGGTACAGACAGCGACCGGGCCCGCGATGAAGCGCGTGTGCGTGGACGGGCCGGTGTTCGAGGCCAACAGCGTGTTTCCCGCTAACCGAAGTTGATCTTGGCTTCGAGATTGGTGCGCGAATCGGCGTGCGCCAGCGCCTCGTCCAGGCTGATGCGGCCTTCCTGGTAGAGCCGGTGCAGCGAGCTGTCGAAACTGAACACCTCCTTGTCGCCGCTCTGCGTGATCGATTCCTTGATGCCGCTGACATTGCCACGCTTGATCAGTTCGGCGATGTGCGGAGTGTTGAGCATGACCTCCACTGCCGCCACCCGCTTGTTGTCGACACCCATCACCAGCCGCTGCGCCAGCACCGCGCGCAGGTACTGCGACAGGTCCAGTGTCACCTGCTTGTGCTGGTCGAGCGGGAACATGTTGATGACGCGATCGAACATCTCGGCGCAGTTATTGGAGTGCAGCGTGGCCAGCACCAGATGCCCGGTACCGGCCAGGTTGATCGAGGCCTGCATACTCTCGCGATCGCGAATCTCGCCGATCAGGATCACGTCGGGTGCGGCGCGCATCACGCCGCGCAGTGCGCGCTCGTAGCTCCTGGTATCGAGGCCCACTTCACGCTGATTGATGATCGAGCGCTTGTTGGTATGCAGGAACTCGATCGGATCCTCGATGGTGACGATGTGATCGGACGCGTTCTCGTTGCGGTAGTTGACCATCGCTGCCAGCGTGGTCGACTTGCCGGAGCCGGTAGCACCCACCAGCAGGATCAGGCCACGCTTGAGCATCGCCAGCTCGACCAGCGTATCGGGCAGCCCGAGCGAGTCGAGTCGCGGCATGTCGGCGGTGATGTAGCGCAGCACCATGGCCGGGTAGCCGCGCTGGTAGAAGATATTGACCCGGAAGCGCCCCAGGCCTGGCTCGGAGATCGCGAAATCGATCTCCAGTTCGCGCTGCAACGTCTCGATCTGTTGCGGCGTCATCAGGCCGAAGCACACCGAGCGCACCGCCGCCGGCGGCAGCACCTGCTTGTTGATCGGGTAGATCTGGCCTTCGATCTTGATCTTGATCGGGGCGTTCGAGGTAAAGAACAGGTCCGACGCCTTGCGCTCTACCATCAGCTTGAACAGTGGCTTGGTATTGACTTGCGGCGCCTGCTCGGAGCCGGTCATCTCGAGTGGATCTGCTGCCATGGGGAACCTAGAAATTCTTGCCTTCGACTTCTTCCGCGATGCTCAGATCGCCGTCACTCTCGACTGGTTTGTTCTCGCGCTTGCTCTCGAGCTTGACGCGCAGCCGCAGCTCATTCTTCGAATCTGAATTGCGCAGCGCATCTTCGTAGGAGATATGGCCCTGCTCGTACAGGTCGAACAGTGCCTGATCGAAGGTCTTCATGCCGAGCCGGGTCGAGCGCGACATGACTTCCTTGATCTTGGCAACCTCGCCACGGAAGATCAGATCCTGGATCAGCGGCGAGTTGAGCATGATTTCCATCGCGGCGATGCGGCCGGCGCCGGCTTCGCGCGGAATAAGGCGCTGCGATATCAGTGCCCGGATATTGAGCGACAGGTCCATCAGCAGCTGCTCGCGGCGCTCCTCCGGGAAGAAGTTGATGATGCGATCGAGCGCCTGGTTGGAGCTGTTGGCATGCAGCGTCGCCAGCACCAGATGGCCGGTCTCGGCGAACTGGATGCCGTACTCCATGGTCTCGCGATCGCGGATCTCGCCGATCAGGATGACGTCGGGCGCCTGACGCAGGGTGTTCTTGAGCGCGGCGTGCCAGGATTCGGTATCGACCCCGACCTCGCGGTGCGTGACCACGCAGCCCTTGTGCTGATGCACGTATTCGACCGGGTCCTCGATGGTGACGATATGGCCGCGGGTCTTGTCGTTGCGGTAGCCGAGCATCGACGCCAGGGTGGTCGATTTGCCCGAGCCGGTACCGCCGACCACCAGCACCAGGCCGCGCTTCGACAGCACTACTTCCTTGAGGATACTGGGCAGGTCGAGTTCTTCGAACGACGGTATCTTGGCATTGATCAGGCGGATCACGCAGCCAACGTGACCCTGCTGCACGAACGCACTGACGCGGAAGCGGCCGATGCCGGGCGGCGCGATGGCGAAATTGCATTCCTTGGTGGCGTCGAACTCCTTGGTCTGGCGATCGTTCATGATCGCCCGCACCAGCATGCCCGACTGCTCGGCCGTCAGGGCGCGCTCCATCTGCGGCCGGATCTCGCCATCGATCTTGATCGCCGGCGGGAAATTGGCGGTGATGAAAAGGTCGGATGCGATCTTGTCGACTACTCGCTTGAGTAGCTCCTGCATCAGCTTGATGGCTTGGTCGCGATCCATGACAGCCTCATTAATACGCGCGGGTGCCGTAGGCCGGCTCGACGGCGCTGTTACATCGCGTCCTTGTTGGATGCCTTGTAGCGCGCCTCTTCCTTGTTCACGACGCCCTTGGACACCAGCTCGGTAAGGCATTGGTCCAGCGTCTGCATGCCGGCCGCCTGGCCGGTCTGTATCGAGGAATACATCTGGGCGATCTTGCCTTCGCGGATAAGGTTCCGGATCGCCGGGGTGCCGATCATGATCTCGTGCGCGGCCACGCGCCCGCCGCCGGTGCGCTTGAGCAGCGTCTGCGAGATCACCGCGCGCAGCGACTCCGACAACATCGAGCGCACCATGTCCTTCTCCTCCCCCGGGAACACATCGACCACGCGATCGATGGTCTTGGCGGCGGAACTGGTGTGCAGCGTGCCGAAAACCAGGTGACCGGTCTCGGCGGCGGTGAGCGCCAGGCGGATGGTCTCCAGGTCGCGCATTTCACCGACCAACACGATATCGGGGTCCTCGCGCAGCGCCGAACGCAGCGCCTCGCTGAAGCCCAGGGTGTCGCGCTTGACCTCGCGCTGGTTGATCAGGCAGCGCTTGGATTCGTGCACGAACTCGATCGGATCCTCGATCGTGATGATGTGGTCGGGGCGGTTGTCGTTGCAGTAGTCGACCATGCCGGCCAGCGTGGTCGATTTGCCCGACCCGGTCGGACCGGTGACCAGCACCAGGCCGCGCGGCAGCATGCACAGATCACGGAAGATCTTCGGCACCGCCAGCTCGTCCAGGCTCAGGATCGCCGACGGAATGTTGCGGAACACGGCGCCGGCGCCGCGGTTCTGGTTGAAAGCGTTGACCCGGAAGCGCGCCAGTTTCGGGATCTCGAACGAGAAGTCGGTTTCGAAGAACTCCTCGTACGCCTTGCGCTGCTTGTCGTTCATGATGTCATACACCATGGCGTGCACTTCCTTGTGGGTAAGTGCCGGCATGTTGATGCGTTTGATGTCGCCGTCGACCCGGATCATCGGCGGCACTCCCGCCGACAGGTGAAGATCGGAAGCGTTATTCTTTACGGCGAACGCCAGTAATTGCGCAATGTCGACAGCCATTCGTGTTCTCGCTCCCTCGCGCTGGTGACAGCGGCAAGCCGATGCAGTATAGCGGAGGTACTCGGCCATCAATATGTTAATCGGTCCGCAAATTTCGTCAGCCGACGACGCAATCGTGACGAATTTACAGGCGCTGCGCGCCGAGATCGCCGCCGCGGCGGCGGCAGCGCAGCGGACTGTGGACTCGATCACACTGGTGGCGGTCAGCAAGGGGCATGGCGCGGAGCGGCTGCGCACCGCGGCCGCCCATGGCGTGAACGACTTCGGCGAGAGCTACCTGCAGGAGGCGCTGGCTAAAATTGACGCACTGCGCGAGTTGCCGCTGAGCTGGCACTTCATCGGCCGCGTCCAGGCCAATAAGAGCGCGGCGATCGCGCAGGCATTCGACTGGGTACACGGGGTCGACCGGCTGCGGATCGCCGAACGGCTGTCGGCCCAGCGCCCGCACCATGCGCCGCCGCTGCAGGTGTGTATCCAGGTCAATATCGCCGCGGAAAGCGGCAAGGCCGGCATCGAGCCGGCGGCAGCGGCGGAGCTGGCAGGCGCGGTCAGCGCGCTGCCGCGGCTCAAGCTGCGCGGCCTGATGTGCATCCTGCCGGCGGGCCAGAGCGCTGACGACAACCGGCACTGGTTTCACGCCCTGGCGCTGCTGCTGCAGCAGCTCAACGCCCAGGGCGGCACCCTCGACGCGCTGTCGATGGGCATGAGCTCGGATTATCGTGAAGCGATCGCGCAGGGCGCGACGCTGATCAGGATCGGAACGGCGCTATTCGGTCCGCGGCCGGGCGCTGAGCTTGGATAGAATGCCGCCGATGCAGTCCGGCAACCCGTCCAGAATCGCGTTCATCGGCGGCGGCAGCATGGCGCGCGCGCTGATCGCCGGCCTGCTGCGCCGGGGTGTGGCGCCGCGCCAGATCAGTGTCGGTGAGCCGTCGTCGGAGGCCCGCACGGCGCTGCAGCGCGAATGGGGCATCGATGCCGCCAGCGCTGACAACACTGCGGCGGCCGCCGGCGCCGACCTGGTGGTACTGGCGGTCAAGCCGCAGGACGCCGCCGCTGCGCTTGCAGGGCTGCACCCGACCCTGCTGGAACGAGCGCCGGTGGTGCTGTCGATAGCCGCGGGACTGCGGCTGCAGGACCTGGCGCGGGCCTGCCCGCCTGGCTTGGCGATCGTGCGCGCGATGCCCAATCGGCCGGCACTGCTCGGCGCCGGGGTCACCGGTATGTTCGCGGCGCCGTCCGTCAGCGCAGCGCAACGAGCGCTGGCCGAACTGGTCGGCGCAGCCGCGGGGCGCGCCGTTTGGCTGCGCGCCGAATCCGAACTCGATATCGTAACCGCGCTGTCCGGCAGCGGTCCGGCCTACTTCTTTCTGCTGGCGGAGCACATGGCGCAAGCCGCGCAGGACCTGGGACTGGAACCGGCCACCGCCGCCATGCTGGCCGCCGAGACGCTGCACGGCGCCGGATTGCTGGCGCACCAGGATATCCCGCTGGCCGAGCAGCGCGCCGCGGTCACGTCCAGAGGTGGCACCACCGAGGCGGCGCTACGCGTGTTTCAGCAGGCTGGTTTCGACGCGCTGGTGGCCCGTGCGCTGCAGGCGGGCAGCGCGCGCAGCAGCCAGCTGGCGGACATGCTGAGCGCGCCGCCGGACAGCCTGAATAGCAGCAAGCGCCCATGACAGCAGCGGCAGGAGTGCATCAATGGCCGCACTGATCTACCTGATCGAGACGCTGCTGTCGTTGTGCATGATCGCGGTGCTGCTGCGGCTGCTGCTGCAATGGTCGCGCGCCGACTTCCGCAACCCGCTGGCGCGCTCGATCCTGCACCTGACCAATCCGATCATCGTGCCGCTGCGGCGCTTGCTGCCGGCAATCGGTCGCCTCGACACCGCCTCGTGCGTTGCGCTGGCCGTATTTGCGCTGCTGCAGGTGTCGGTACGCTGGCTGCTCAGCGGTCTGGGGCCGCCGCCGCCGCTGCTCTGGGTACAGCTTGCAGTGTTCGAAATATTGCGCACCACGCTGTGGACCTATTTCTTCGCGATCGTGACCTACGCGCTGCTGTCGCTGATCGCCCCGGGCACCTACTCGCCCGCACAGGGATTGCTGGTGTCGCTGTGCGAGCCGGTGCTGCGCCAGTTCCGACGCGTCATTCCGCCGCTGGGCGGACTCGATTGGTCGCCACTGTGGGCTTGCATCGTCATTCAAATGCTATTGATTCTGCTGCGTTGACGCGCACAGTTGCGATGCAGCGTTACCGCACGCTGCAACATCGGCGGCGCCCTTTCTGTAGATGATTCAAAACAGGATGTGCGCGGACCTATAAAAAAAGGCATTTGCGCAGTGTCTGTTACCGAAAAAAGATTTGCGTCGGCGCAGCGGTGTGCTATGTTGCGCGCCGTTTCATACAGCTTTTGATCTTTCGCGTCGATCGAGACTGACCTCTGCATACACTTCAGGAGATTCGCCAATGGCAAAAAAAGGTGGGGCACCGACCAAGTCGGAAATACTGGCCCAGATTTCCAAGGATTCGGAACTATCCCGCAAGCAGGTGAGTGAAGTATTTGATTCACTCAACGGCATCATCAAGAAGAGCCTGCGCGGGAACGGCCTTTTCACTCTTCCCGGTCTGCTCAAGCTGAAGGTGGTAAAGCGCCCTGCGACCAAGGCTCGCGATGGCATCAACCCCTTCACCGGTGAGAAGATGACGTTCAAGGCAAAGCCTGCCAGCAAGAAAGTGCGCGCGCTGCCATTGAAGAACCTGAAGTCGTTCGTGAACTGATCGGCAGCCCGGCTCGCGTTGCAACAGGCGAACGGCTTTAAGAAAGCCCGGTAAGGCTCAGCTTTACCGGGCTTCTTCGTTTATGCGCCGGCAGCGCAATTCAGCAGCACCAGCAACGCTGCGGGTCAGGTGGACGCCAGGAACGCAAAAGCGGCGTCGCGCAACTCGGGCAGGCGGTGGTGAAAGAAATGCCCGGCGCCCGGCAGCACCACCAGCTGCGGCGGCGGCTGGAAGCGCGCCGCGAACGCCTGCACTTCGGCACATCGGATGATCTCGTCGGCCTCGCCCTGCACGATCAGCCAGGCGGCCGCGGGACGCGCAACCGAGGCGAATTCGGCGCGCGTCACCGCCGGCGCAACGCTGATCAGCCGAGCCGGCGCCGCCACGGTTGCGGCCAGCAGGCTCACCATGCCGCCGAACGAGAACCCGGCCAGCGTCAGCGCCGCGCCCGGCCAGCGCGCCCGGCCCGCCGCCACGACGGCCAGCGTGTCCTGGGTTTCGCCCCGTCCCTCGTCGTAGCTGCCGGCACTGGCGCCCACCCCGCGATAGTTGAAGCGCAGCGTCGGCATGCCGCGCTCCTGGCACGCCCGCGCCACGGTATGAACGACCTTGTTGTGCATGCTGCCACCGTGCAGCGGATGCGGGTGGCAAAGCACGGCGAAACCAGCCGCCGGCGATAAGGCCGGCGATGGCGCTGAGGCCTGCGGGTCCTCCAGCAGCGCCTCCAGTACGCCCGCCGGCCCGTCGATCAGCAGCGCCTCGGCGCGCGGCGGCCGAAAACTCAAGGCTTCGGCGTACCGGAAAAACCGAGCGCCGCGGAATTGATGCAGTAACGCAGGCCGGAAGGATTCGGCCCGTCGTCAAACACATGGCCCAGATGAGCCTCGCAGCCCGCGCAGGTCACTTCCGTGCGCGTCATGCCATGCGAGGCGTCGACATGCGTGCGCACCCGATCGGCCGCGAGCGGCAGCCAGAAGCTGGGCCAACCGGAACCCGAGTCATACTTGGTGTCGGAGCTGAACAGCTCCTGCCCGCAACACACGCAGCTGTAGACGCCGGTGTCCTTGTTGTAGGCGTACTGACCGGTGAACGCGGGCTCGGTACCCTTCTTCTGGGTGACGTGGTACTGCAGCGGCGTCAGGCGCTCCCGCAGCTGCGCATCATCGGACGGTTTGTTGCTCATCGCTGCACCCCTGGAATTTCGAGCATCCCCGACTAAAGGTTAGCGCAAACGGCGCGACGCTGTCTGCAGCGCACGGCGCCGCTGTCGCGGTCGCGACGGCGCGCCTTCACCGGACCGCCGGCAGGGGGCCCGCTCATGTCGCGTCTGCCGGCCCTGCAGCAGCGGCCGGCGCGGCAGCATTGGCATTCGCCGCAGCGCCGGGGGCGGACTGCGCACCGGTTATCAGGCGCACCAGCAGATTGTTCAGCCGGCGGCTGAAGTCCGGCGGATTGGCGACCTGGCCCTCTTCGGTCATCGTGGCCTGGTCGTAAAGCAGCACTGCCAGCTCCTGGAATTCGTCGGCCTGCTTGAGCGTGTCCATATGCTTGACCAGCGGGTGCATGACGTTCAGCTCCAGCGCCGCCTTGCTCGCCGGCAGCACCTGCCCGTTGGCCGCCAGCAGGCGCCGCATCTGCGCCGACAGCTCACCCTCCGAATGCACCAGAACCGCCGGAGAGTCGCGCAGCCGCTCGCTGACGCGCACCTCGACCACCCGCTCGCCCAGGGCATCCTTGAAGCGCTTGAGCAGCGCCTTGTTCTCCTTGCGCTCCTCGTCGATACGGGCACGCTCGGCCTGGTCGGCCAGTCCGCCGAGTTCCAGCTCGCCGCGCGACGCGTCCTTGAAGCGCTTGCCCTCGAATTCAGACACCTGGCCCATGACCCATTCGTCGATGCGATCCGCCAGCAGCAGCACCTCAACATCCTTCTGCTTGAGCAGCTCGAGGTAGGGGCTGGCGCGCGCGGTGTCGTGCGTATCGGCGACGATATAGTAAATGCGCTCCTGGCCGGGCCGCATGCGCCCGACGTAGTCGGCAAGACTCGTGGTCTCCTCGCTCGAGGCACTGGCGGTGCTGGCGAAGCGCAGCAACGGCAGCAGGCGCTCGCGATTGCCCGGATCCTCGTTCAGGCCTTCCTTGAGCACGCGGCCGAACTCGCGCCAGAACTGCGCGTACTTGTCGGGTTCCTCCTTGGCCAGCCGCGCCAGCAGCTCCAGCGCCCGGCGCGTCAGCGCGGCGCGCATCGCCTCGACCTCGCGATCCTGCTGCAGCAGCTCACGCGAGACGTTCAGCGGCAGATCACTGGAGTCGACGATGCCCTTGATGAAGCGCAGGTACAGCGGCAGGAACTGTTCAGCATCGTCCATGATGAACACGCGGCGTACGTACAGCTTCAGCCCGCGCGTCGCCTCGCGCTGCCACAGGTCGAAAGGCGCGCGCGCCGGCACGTACAGCAGGCTGGTGTATTCGCGCTTGCCCTCGACCCGGTTGTGGCTCCACGCCAACGGCTCGGCGCCATCGTGTGCAATATGACCGTACAGGTCGCGGTATTCCTCGTCCTTTATTTCGTTGCGCGGGCGCGTCCATAGCGCCTGGGCCTGGTTGACGTCCTCGTAATCGAGTGACGCCTCGCCCTGCTTCTGCATGCGCACCGGGAATGCGATGTGATCGGAGTAGCGGCGCACCAGCGCCCGCAGACGCATCGGGTCGGCGAACTCCTTCGCATCCTCCTTAAGGTGCAGCACCACGCTGGTGCCGCGCTCGGTGCGCGTGACGGTCTCGACCGTGAACTGGCCGTCGGCACTCGACTCCCAGTGCACCGCCTCCTCGGGCGCAACGTCGGCGCGGCGCGTCAGCACCTCGACCCGGTCGGCGACGATGAACGCCGAATAGAAGCCGACGCCGAACTGGCCGATCAACTGCGCATCCTTCTGCTGGTCGCCGGTCAGGCGCTTGAAGAATTCCGCGGTGCCGGACTTGGCGATGGTGCCGAGGTGCGCCACCGCCTCCTCGCGGCTCATGCCGATGCCGTGGTCGCGAACCGTGAGCGTGCCGGCCTTGGGGTCGGCATCGATCCAGATGGCGAGGTCGTTATCCTTGCCGATCAGGTCCGGATTTGACAGTGCAAGAAAGCGCAGCTTGTCGTTGGCGTCGGAAGCGTTGGAGATCAGCTCGCGCAGGAAGATTTCCCTGTGGCTGTACAGGGAATGGATCATCAAATTCAGCAGTTCGCGGACTTCTGCCTGGAAGCCCAGCGTTTCGCGGCCAGTCGACATGGTGCCCACCGTCTCCACTCATGGGGGAAACCGGTGGTATAGGGCCTAAAGCTTAAGGTTTCAAGCCATCGAGCGGCCCAGCAGATGCCGGGCGGCATTCAGCCAGTCGTCCATCTCGTCCCAGAGTAGAAGGAATCTTTCCAAGTGGGCATCCGCGTTACAGGCTGTGAAGCTCATGTTAGGGGGTGCCGCAATGGCTCGCCGTGTTGCGCCTCACAGCGCCGCCGACGATCCGCACGATTGACGCGAAATCGCGGGAACGGCTTCTCAGAATGCATCGCGCGGCTTGCGGGCCGGCCGGCGTATGCTAAATTGCAGAACGACATAATATTTCGCGCAGGACAGGGACATTCATGCAGCGTATCGTCGTGCTGAACCCAAAGGGCGGTTCCGGCAAGACAACTATTGCCATCAATCTCGCGAGCCATTTTGCTCTGCAGGGCGAGCGACCGGTATTGATGGATTATGACCCGCAGGGCTCTTCGGCCCATTGGGTGGACAAGCGCAACAAGACCCAGGCCCGTATCCACCTGATCAAGGCGTTCGAACGCGATCCGCGCGTCACGCGCACCTTCCAGCTGCGCATACCGGAAGGCACCGGCAAGGTGATCGTCGATACGCCGGCGGCGGTGGAAGCCCAGGAGATGCCCGAGCTGACCCGCACCGCCGACAAGATCCTGGTGCCGGTACTGCCGTCCGACATTGACATCCATGCCTGCTCACGCTGCGTGCAGAACCTGCTGCTGGTCGCGAAGGTGCATCGGAATGACCATCGGCTGGGGATCATCGCCAACCGTGTGCGCGTCAATACCCTGATCTATGGATCGCTGACGCGATTCCTCGGTACGCTCGGGATTCCGATCGTCGCCACGCTGCGTGATTCGCAGAACTACATCCGCGCCGCGGAACTGGGCCTGGGGCTGCAGGAGATGACGCCGTACAGCGTCGCCGGAGATCTCGCGGCCTGGCAGCCGCTGCTCGACTGGCTGGACCTGCCGTCATCCCGCAACGGCGTGCCGGCAACTACGGTGCCCTCGGCGCGCCGGGCCTGAAACGTTCCAGGCCTCGCTTATTCCTAGCTCTTCGCGTCCTCGGCCAGCCAGTCGTGGCGCACCTTGTCCGCCCAGCTCTTGTAGTTCGACCAGGTGTAGAGATTGCGGGTAATCGCGGCGTGGCGCGTGCGCGTGCGCTGCATGTGCTCGAGCCAGCGGGCGTAGGCTTCCGCACCGCTCGGCGGCGTCGATGTGCGTGCCAACGCCTCGGCAGCCGTCTCGACCTTTGAATCCTGCTTGCTCATCGTGTGCGCTCCTTATGGTCAACACACTAGGGCGCGACGATCGCACTCGACAGGAACTGGGTCACAGCCAATCTGAACCGGCAGCGTCGCGCCTCGCAATCCGGCGGGTGCGCAAATTGCAGCTTCGCAACGGTTAAATGCGCTCGCGGCGCGAGCGACAGAACGCGGCACAGTCGGACGGATTACGGCAGCTTGCGCGCGAACCGCACGCACGCGGGCGAGCGCTATGCCACCAGGCGATAGCAGGGACGATAGACACTTCCGGGCAGCTTCATGCGCCCCTGCGCCACGAAGCTCGCCAGCAGTTCGTCCAGCAGCCGCATGATGTCGGCATCGCCCGCCAGCTCATACGGGCCGAACCGCTCGATCGCGGCCACGCCGTATTCCTTGACGTTGCCAGTGACGATGCCGGAGAAGGCGCGCCGCAGGTTGGCCGCCAGCCGGTGCACCGGCTGGTCGCGGTGCAGCTCCAGCGCGCGCATTGAAGTGTGGGTCACCTGGAACGGCTGCTGCAGCTCGTACGGCACGCGCAGCAGCCAGTTGAAGTTGTAGGAGTCGTTCTGCTGGCGACGGAACGAGCGCACCTGCTCGAAGCTCTGCACCATGTAGCGCGCCACGCCGGCCGGGTCGTCGATGATGACCTTCAGTCGCGTGAGCGCCGCGGCGCCGAGCGTGCCCTCGATGAAATGCGCGATCTTTTCGAAATAGGTGACGCTGGCGCGCGGCCCGGTCAGCACCACCGGCAGCGGCTGCTTGGCGTTGGCCGGATCGAGCAGCACGCCCATCAGGTACAGGATCTCCTCGGCGGTGCCGGCGCCGCCAGGAAACACCACGATCCCGTGACCCAGCCGCACAAACGCCTCGAGCCGCTTTTCGATATCCGGCATGATCACCAGCTGATTGACGATCGCGTTTGGCGGCTCGGCGGCGATGATGCCCGGCTCGGTGACGCCGAGGAAGCGCCCGTCGGTGATGCGCTGCTTGGCATGGCCGACGCCGGCGCCCTTCATCGGCGCCTTCATCGCGCCCGGGCCGCAGCCAGTGCACACATCCAGTGCCCGCAGGCCGAACTCGTAACCGACGCGCTTGGCGTAGCGATACTCCGCATCGCCGATTGAGTGCCCGCCCCAGCACACCACCAGGTTCGGGCGCATCTTGACGTCGAGCACGCGTGCGTTGCGCAGGATGTGAAACACGGCGTTGGTGATCGAAGCCGGATCCTGGCTGTCGAGCCGGCCGGCGCCGATGATCTCATTCGAGGTATAGATGATGTCGCGCAGCACCGCGAACAGGTGCTCCTTGATGCCGTGAATCATCTGCCCGTCGACAAAAGCCGCTGCCGGCGCATTGGTGATTTCGAGCTTGATGCCCCAGGCATGGCGCAGGATCTGCACGTCGAAATCGCGGTAGTGCTCGAAGATCTCCTTGGCGTTGTCGCTCTCGCTGCCGGAATTGAGCACCGCCAGCGCGCAGTTGCGAAACAGCGTGTACAGGCCGGTATGGCTGGTATCGAGCAGCTTGTCGATCTCGGCCTGCGACAGGATCTCGAGGCTGCCGCGCGGCCCAACGCGTGCGTCCACCGACTCTTCGATGACGACACTGGTGTCCACGGCTTGCCCTGCACCGCCCGGATCTGTACCGGCGGCGGCTTTCGGAACTGTGGGGACGGCGCTCAAGGCAGGATATCGATCGGTGTGTTGTCCTGAACCATCAGCCACAGTTCCACCATGTCCGCATTCGACATCGCGATGCAGCCGTCGGTCCAATCCGCCGCGGCGTAGTAGTCGGGCGGATGGCGCTGAAGATTCGGCAGGCCATGCACCATGATCGAGCCGCCGGGATTGACGTGGTCGCGATGCGCACGGCGCAGGTCATCGGCATTCGGGTACGACACCTGGATCGACAGGAAGTAATCGCTGCGCGAGTTGCGGCGCGTAAGCAGGTAGCGGCCTTCCGGCGTGCGAAAGTCCCCGGCGCGCTCCTTCGGCCCTTGCGGCATCAGGCCGAGCGCGACGCGGTAGCTGCGCAGCACCTCCCCATGGCGCAGCAGGTACAGCCGGCGCTCGGACTTGCGCACCAGTACCTGGTCGGCGATCGGCATCGTGGCCGGCACGACGGGGCCGACGCCTGTGCTCACGCCCGCGGGCGCGGCCACCACGCTGGCCACCGATGCGGTGCCGCCGGACTCCGGACCGTCGCCCAGGGCCAGGCCCGAGACGGCCAGCAGCAGCGGTACGGTTATAAGTGTCGAGAGGCGCATTGCCCTAAATTATAGGCACGCGACATTTCAACCGCGAGCGTGCAGGGTTCACAGGGTCGACACATCTTCCACCTTCGGCAGCGAAATCTGCGTTCCCGGGCGCAGATTGCCGAAATCCAGGTCCGGGTTGTACTGCTGCAGCAGCCAGACCGGCACCTTCAGGGATTTCTGCGTGATGCTCCAGAGCGAGTCGCCGCGACGCGCGATATAGACCTCGGTGCCGGCAATCCTGTGCGACGAGAAATAGGCCGCCTGCAGCCGCTCATGGTAGTCGCGGCGCACTTCCTCGAACTGCTCGGGCGTGGTCTTGGTGAATTCCAGCTTCAGCTTGTGCCCCATGACCACCGGCGTACGCCCGTGCAGATGGTTGATGGCGCGCAATCGCTGCGCGCTGGTCCCAAGCCAGTCGGCGTAGTGACCCAGGGTCTCGGCGGCCACGACCCGGATGCTGCCGTCGGCGGCGACCGAATAATCCACCGGATCAGCCGATTCCGGCCCGGTCGTGCCCGGCACCAGTTGCGGCCCCTCGGCCTGGGCCTGCGCCTTCGATACCGGCTCGGTCCTGGCTGCCAGCTTCTTCGCCGCCTTGACCGCCGCGTCCTCCTCCTGGCTTTCCTGTACCGCCGCTATGGCCACGGCGGCCGTGGCGTCCGTGGTCACGGTCTCAGGCTCAGGCGCCGCCGCTACCAGGCGCAGTCGCTGGCCTTCGTAGATATCGTCCTCATCGCGCAGGGAGTTCAGCGCCATGAGCTTCTTGAGCCCGATACCGGTGCGCGCCGCGATCGCCGACGCATCGTCCCCAGCCTGCACCACGTAATACTGCGAACTCTGCGGCGCCGCCGGCGCCGCCGGCGCCGTCGGGGCTGCAGCAATGGCTGTCGGCGGGCTCACGGTCGGCGCCGCAGGTGTTGCCGGTGACGCGGGCAGGGGCGGCGCGGGCGCAGCGGCAGGTGGCTTGGCCGGCGGCGTAGCCTGGGCGACCGTGATGGCCTGCGCGCTACCCAGGCGCTGTGCCAGCAGATCCGCGGTCAACGTGGAGCCGCCAGCGGGTAACCGCAGGATGTAGCCGGCCGGCACCACGCGCTGGCCGTTCCACACCGCCGGGCGCAGCGCCGGATTGAGGCTGCGCAGCGTCTCACGGTCGATACCGGTCGCGCGCACCAGTGAGTTCAGACTGGAAGACGAAGGCAGCTTCAGTTCGTGAAACCCTGGTTCGGTGTTGCGCGCCAGGCCGCCGAAATACTTGCCCGGGTTCTGAGCGATCGTCAGCGCGGCCAGGAATGACACATAGAAATTGCGCGAAGCGAAACCAAAGCTGGGACTGTGGTACTCGCGCACGATGCGCACGATGTCGTCGGTGCCGAGCTGCTCGCGCGCCCGGCGGACCCCTTCGGCGCCATGGTTATAGGCGGTAATCGCCAGCGGCCAGCTGCCGAGCAGGCGGTAGTTATAGCTCAGCAGCTGAGCGGCCGCCTCGGTCTCACGGTAGGGATCCAGCCGCTCATCGACCGCGGCGTCGATGCGCAGGAAGCGCCGTCCGGTGGAGCGCATGAATTGCCACAGGCCAGCGGCGCCGACCTTCGAATACGCATACGGATCGAACGAGGACTCGACGTGCGGCAGGGCCGATATCTCGGCCGGCAGGCCGAGGTTGGCCAGCACCTCGCCGATGTGCGCCTCCCAGGCACCGGCGCGTATCAGTCCGGCGCGAAAACGGTCCGACTGGCCGAGCTGGAAGCGCACGTCCGATGCCGCCTCGCTCAGCTGCGCCGGCGTCGCGTCGTCGCCCCACAGCGCCTTCACCCGCCGGTCATCCTCGTCACGCGGCTCATCGCCACGCGCCAGGCGCTTGAGGATGTCCTCGATGCGATCGCGCTCGGCATCGACCCGGCGGCCGCGCTCCGATGACGGCGTGTCGGCGTCGAAGTGCAGCGTCTCGTAGACCACCGACAGCCGGTGCTGGTCGTGAATCAGGCCTTCGTTCGTCGAAACCTGCGAATAGACGCGAATCCAGAACTGCACGTCCGGCTCGAGCTCGGGCGGCCGCGGCAACAGCGTGTCGGCGCCAGTCGCGAAGCGGGACAGTGACAGCAGCAGGCAAAATAACAGCAGGCGATTCATCGGGCGATGATACGCGTACGACAGACGAGGACAGCGAGGTGCGTCTAGAACCGTTAACAGCGGCCCGTCACGCGCCTGGTCGGTCGCAACCACTGCTTGCCGCTCGACGCCCGGGACGCCGAGCGCGGCGCCGACCCGACGCGGCGCATCGCCCTGCATTGAATTCAAGGCGGCGGGATGCCTGGAAGCGACGCGAGCGCCATCTGACGTTCGTCCAGGATCACGAAGATACCGCTGGCGACGACGATGCCGGCACCCACGATCAGCGCCGCGCTCGGCTGCGCCGACCAGAAAATCCAGTCGATGGCAAACGCCCAGAGGATGGCGGTGTATTCGAACGGGCCGACGACCGACGCCGGCGCGCGCCTGAACGCATCCGTCAGCCAGAATTGACCCAGCGCGCCGGATAGCCCGAGGGCGGCGAGCCAGATCCAATCGCTCGCGATGAGCGGCTGCCAGACGCGCGCGCCCAACAGCGCCGATCCCACCGCCACCACCACCAGATACCAGAAGACCATGGCTATGCTGGAGTTGCGGCTCCCCAATGAACGCACGGTGAGAGCACTCAACGAGTAGCAAACGGTAGCGACCGCGGCCGCGGCCGCCGCGGCAAACGGCATCACGCCGCGCGACCAGGGCTGCAAAATGATCATCACGCCGCCCAATCCGGCGATGATGGCGAGCCAACGTTTGCTAGTCACGCGATCGCCGAATATCGGCCCCGACAGCGCCGTCATCAGCAACGGGGCGGTCAGGAACAATGAATAGGTCTGCGCCAAACTCAGTTGATGCACGGCGAAAATGAAGCTCACCAGCATCGTGACTCCGAGCGCGCCGCGCGCCAAGTGCAGCATGGGTCGCGTGGCGCGCAGCGACGTCCATGATTTTTGCCACGTCAGCGGAATGCAGATGAAGACCAACGACGACAAACTGCGCATGCACGAGATCTGCAACGGATCGTAGTGCGACGACAGCTTCTTCATCAGCGAGTCCATGATCGAGAACATGAACACCGCCGAGATCATGGAGGCGATGCCGCGGAGCCGTTCCGTAGTCGAATGCATTTCGTGCGCCAAAAGGTGCTTCAGACCAAGGAGCGAGGCTGCCCTTTCCGCGTCGGCAAAATCCGCTTCATCGCGATTAAAAAAGCCCGCCATTGTAAATGACGGGCTTCGAATGAATGAACACAGGCGGCATAAATGCCTTGATAGCTTCTTATCTCGCCTGTCTCCAGTTAATTAATTGTTTTCGCTAGCAAAGACGAGCGCGGTTTAGCGGCGACTAATTTCGGCAAAATAGTCGCTGTTCCCGGCACGCTCAATCACCCGCACTTCGACTCGCCGCAGTTCAGGCAGGTCATGCAGCCATCCATCATCACCACGGCCGCGGTGCTGCACTTGCTGCACAGCTGCGCGCCGTCGGGGAAATGCGATTTCGAGAACGCATCCTGCTGCCCCTTGCGCGCCTCGAACTCGGCGCGCTTCTCATCGATCAGCTTCTTCTGGTGCACATCCAGCTCGGTCTTGCCCATCAGGCCGATGCTCTGCAGGTGCTTCTCGATCACATAGCCGAGCTCGGCGATGATCGACGGCATGAATTTCCCACCCGGCTGCCAGTAGCCGCCGCGCGGATCGAACACCGCCTTGAGCTCATCGACCAGGAACGCGACGTCGCCGCCCTTGCGGAACACCGCCGAGATGATGCGCGTGAGCGCGACGATCCACTGGAAGTGATCCAGGTTCTTAGAGTTGATGAACACCTCGAAGGGCCGGCGGTGTTCGTACTCGGTGCCCTCGTTGAGCACGATATCGTTGATCGTGACGTACATCGCGTGATCCGAGACCGGCGTCTTGATCTTGTAGGTCGAGCCGATCAGCATCTCCGGACGCTGGATCTCCTCGTGCATGCGGATGACTTTGGCGGTGCTGCCATCGCGGCTGTGCGCCAGCTCCTCCGGGGGCGCGAAGTTCTTCGCCGCCTCCTTATCCTCCGGCTTCTGCACCCGGTACTTGACGATCTTCTTGTCTATGCGTGTGCTGCTCATGATCAGAACTTCCCGTAGTAGCCTTCCTTCAAGGCGTCAAACAAATTGGCGGCGCTGTGGGTCTCGCCGTCGTACTCGATTTCCTCATCGCCACGCGCACTGATCTCGGTGCCGTCCTCGAGCGTGAACACATAGGTGGTGTTCTTCAGATCGTCCTCCTTGACCAGCACCCCCTGGAACGCCTCCGGATTGAAACGGAAGGTGGTGCAACCCTTGAGCCCCTGCTGGTGCGCGTACAGATAGATGTTCTTGAACTGCTCGTAGGGAAAATTGGTCGGCACGTTGGCGGTCTTGGAAATCGACGAATCGATCCACTTCTGCGACGCGGCCTGGATGTCGACGTGCTGCTTCGGTGCCACCTCATCGGCCGCCGTGAAGTATTCCGGCAGCGCCTCGGCCGCATTGGTCGATCCCGGCATCGCACGCGGATTGACCAGCTCGCGGTAGGCCAGCAGCTCGAACGAGAATACGTCGATCTTCTCCTTGGTCTTGCGCCCCGGACGGATCACATTGCGGAAGTAGTGATGCGCGAACGACGGCTCAATGCCGTTGCTGGCGTTATTCGCCAGCGACAGCGAGATCGTTCCGGTCGGCGCAATCGAACTGTGATGCGTGAACCGCGCTCCGATCTGCGCCAGCTGCTCGACCAGGTGCGGCGCCGCCTCGGCGATGCGCTGCATGTAGCGGCTGTAGCGCGCGTGCAGCAGCCGCCCGGGAATCTTCGCGCCGGGTTTCCAGCCGTCGTTCGCCATCTCCGGGCGCTTGCGCAGCATCTCCTTGGTGACCGTGAACTCCTCGTTCATGATCGGTGCCGGACCTTTCTCGCGTGCCAGCTCGAGCGCGGCTTCCCAGCCCGCAATCGCCATCTCGCGTGACACGTCCTCGGTGAACTTGACCGATTCGCTCGAACCGTACTTGGAGCACAGCAACGTGAGGGTTGAGCCCAGGCCGAGAAATCCCATGCCGTGACGGCGCTTGCGCATGATCTCGTGCCGCTGCTGCTCGAGCGGCAGGCCGTTGACCTCCACCACGTTGTCGAGCATGCGCGTGAACACTCGCACCACGTCGCGATACTCGTCCCAGTCGAACCGCGCCTGCGGCGTGAATGGTTCGCGCACGAAGCGCGTCAGATTGATCGACCCTAGCAAACACGCGCCGTACGGGGGCAGTCCCTGCTCTCCGCACGGGTTGGTGGCACGGATGTTCTCGCACCACCAGTTGTTGTTCATCTCGTTCATGCGATCGATCAACACGAACCCCGGCTCGGCGAAATCGTAGGTGGACGACATGATCACGTCCCACATGCGCCGCGCCGGTACCGTCTTGTAGACACGGCAGGCCACCAGGCCCTCGTCGTTGACCACGTAGCCCTCGTGCGTCGGCCATTCGCGCCAGACGAAGTGCCGCGCATCGGCGAGATCCGGCTGCTCGGCCTCGTATTCACGCCGCCCGATCGGGAATGCCAGTTTCCATTCGCGCTCTTCGCGCACCGCCTGCATGAACTCGTCGGTCACCAGCAGCGACAGGTTGAACTGCCGCAGCCGGCCGTTCTCGCGTTTGGCGCGCACGAAGTCCATGGCATCGGGATGGCCGACGTCGAAGGTGCCCATCTGCGCGCCGCGCCGCCCGCCGGCCGAGGACACGGTGAAGCACATCTTGTCGTAGATATCCATGAACGACATCGGCCCGGAGGTATAAGCGCCGGCGCCGGAGACGTAGGCGCCGCGCGGCCGCAGCGTCGAGAATTCATAGCCGATGCCGCAGCCGGCCTTGAGCGTAAGGCCCGCCTCGTGCACCTTGCCGAGGATGTCGTCCATCGAATCGCGGATCGTGCCCGAGACCGTGCAGTTGATGGTCGAGGTCGCGGGCTTGTGCTCGAGCGCGCCGGCGTTCGAGGTGACGCGGCCGGCCGGGATCGCGCCATGGCGCAGCGCCCACAGGAAGCGCTCATACCAGCGCTCGCGTATGTCGTCGCGCTCGACATCGGCCAGCGCGCGGGCGACACGTTTATATGTATCGTCCATGCTGCGGTCGATCGGCTCGCCATCCTTGGAACTGAGCCGATACTTCTTATCCCATATGTCCAGCGATGCTTCCTGGTATGGGATGGTATTGATGTCGCTGGTGGCGAGTTTGACGACGGAATTCATGATGGCGGCGGCTCCCCTTTCCGCAAAATCGGTCACACCAACAGACTTGTTGCCCGATACAAGATCTAGTTGTGTGGAGGGCGGAGCCTAATCAAGGCGGCGGGTCACCGTCAAGATTATGCAATACTCATTTTAGGCATATTTTAACCTTTCATATCAATCAGATACAGCACATATGCCTGCAACTTCATTAGCAGAAAACTTCGCGAAAATTTCGTAATCTCTACATCACTCCATATCAATAGGTTGTGTCCACCGGCCGTGCACCGATGCTGCACAGCGAGTGCACAGGCTATCCACAAGCGCCCCTGCTGCAGGCCGCCATATCGCCGCGGGGCAGGCCTTGAAACGGCGCGATCCACCACCAACTCATGCTCATGCAGACGGGCCAGGCAATGGCCCCGCGGCAACCAACCTTACCGGAGATAGACTATGGTACTTGTACGTTATGAGCCCTGGGGCGCGGTGGAGCGTCTCCATCGGCAGATTGGACAGATATTCAATGGCAATACGGATGCCCCGGCCGCCAATGGCGAAGCCGCCGACAGCAACGGCACTGCCGCCGTGAACTGGGTTCCGTCGGTCGATGTGTTCGAACAGGCGGACAGCTTCGTGGTACGCGCAGACCTGCCGGGTATCGAGCCGAAGGACATTCAGATCACGGCCGACAAGGGCGTGCTGACGGTCACCGGCGAGCGCAAGCTCGAGCGGCCCGACGACCAGAAAGCCGTCTCGCGCCTGGAGCGCGTCGAGGGCCGGTTCCTGCGTCGTTTTACGCTGCCCGAGAACGTGAAGACGGACGACATCCGTGCGCGTCACCTGAACGGCGTGCTCGAAGTCACCATCCCGAAAGTGGCGGCCCCGGAGCCGAAGCGGGTCAGCGTCGAGACGCATTGATTCGCGAGACCCATTGATCGTTACGCGGCGTTGTGCGGTACTGCGCAATATGCAGTACCGCATCGCGCCGGCCTTCATGGCATGTCCGCTCCGATTGCACTGATCGAGCGGCCGCGCACCATCTGCATCGCCGGCGGCACCGGCTTTGTCGGCCAGCAGATCATCTTCGGCCTGGCGCGCGCCGGTCATACGATCCGCGTACTGACACGCGCCGGCAGCCACGGCAATGACCTGAAACCGCTGCCGAGCGTCGAAATCGCGGTCGGCGACGTCTACAACCCGGACTTCCTGCGTCGCAGCGTCGATGGCTGCGATGACGTCATCAATCTGGTCGGCATACTCAATGAGCGCGGCTTCGGCGGCGCCGGCTTCCGGCGCGCGCACGTGGAATTCACCGCCGCGCTGCTGCGGGCCATGGCCCAGGCGCGGGTGCCGCGGCTACTGCACATGAGCGCGCTCAATGCCGATGCCGAACGCGGCGCCAGTCACTACCTTCGCACCAAGGGCGAGGCGGAGAACCTGATACGGGCCGCCCCCAGGGCGCTCGACTGGACCATCTTCCGGCCGTCGGTGATCTTCGGGCCACGCGATTCCCTGACCAATCGATTCGCCGCGCTGCTGCGCCGCACCGGCGGCGTGCTGCCGTTGGCGCGCGCGGCTGCACGTTTCGCGCCGGTCTACGTCGGCGATGTCGCTGCCGCCTTCAGCCGCGCGCTGCGCGGCGGCGCCACCAGCCGCCAGAGTTATGAGCTGTGCGGGCCCGAGGTACTGACGCTGGAGCAGATCGTGCGCATCACCGCGCAGGCGGCGCAGCTGCCATGCCACATCGTGCGCCTGCCGGACGCGCTCGCATACCTGCAGGGTGCGGTGCTGCAGTTGCTGCCCGGCAAGCCGTTTTCCACTGACAACTACCGCTCGCTGCGCACCGACAGCGTCTGTCGGCAGGATGGCGCCGGCCAGCTGGGCCTTGCGACCGAGAGTCTCAGGGCGCTGGCGCCGCTGTGGCTGGCGCCGACGTCCCGTTCACCGAGGTCGCAGACGGTGCCGCGCCCGGCCCTGTGAGCGCCTCGCCATTGCCGGCGTCAGCGCACAGCGCACGCCGGGCAGCCGCATCCGCCTTCATGTTCCTGACTGCCGCGTAGAACGCCGGCAGGTCGCCGCCGTTGGCCGCCAGCAGCCGGTTGAATCCCGGCACGCAGTCGAAGTAAGTGCCAACCGAGGCCAAGTGGGCATTATTCAGCCCGTCTCTGATCCACTGGTCGTAGCCGGTGCGCACCTTGAACTGTCGTTCCACCGCCAGCACCTGTTCACCGGTCGCCGCAAGCCGTTGCTGCTTGCGCGCGCGCAGTTGATCGAGCGGCGGCGCCGGCGATGTGGCGTACAGAGTCGCCAGCTGCCGCCGACCGTCGGCGAACACATCGACGATCAGTTGTTCGGAATGGTGACGCGCCAGATAATCCTGCAGCTCCAGGCTGCGTCCGCGCGCCGCCAGCCAGCGTCGCAGCCCCTCCTGTTCGACGCTCACCGCGAACGATTCATTGAACTCGCTGTCCCCGCGCACGTACACCAGCTGGTGGGCGAGCTCATGAAAGATGGTCGACACCAGCCCCAGGTCGCCATAACGCAGCATGGTGTTGAGCACCGGGTCGGAGAAATGCCCAAGCGTGGAATACGCGGTGACGCCGCCGACCATCACGTCATTGCCGCGCGCGGCGAGCCTTGCGGCCATGCGGCGCGCATCGCGTTCGCGAAAATACCCGCGGTAGCTCAGGCAGCCGGTGAACGGGAAGCACCAGCGCTGCGGCTCGACCGAAAACTCCGGCGCCGCCACCACGTTCCATACCACGTACGGCCGCTTCAGGTCGGCGTAGCTGCGATAGCTGCGGTTGTCCGGCAGCGCAAGATCGCTGACCGCGAAGTCGCGCGCGTCCTGCACTACGCGCAGCTGCGTCTTCAAATCCTCGCTGGATGCCGGATCCGCGATCACCTGCTCGATCGGGCGGCGGGCGCGCATCAGGCGCCACTGTCCCTGGGCCGCCTGTGTCAGGTAGCCGAGCGCGCAGCCCGGCAGCGTGACGCCGATCAATGCCAGCGCCAGCAGGCGGATCTTCAGTGCGGCAAGGCTGCGGCTGTCAGTTAACATGCGATGCCATGCAAGTGTATCTGGTGGGAGGCGCGGTCCGGGACGAGCTGCTGGGCTTGTCCGCAGCCGAGCGCGACTGGGTGGTGGTCGGGGCGACGCCCGAGGAGTTGCAGCGTGCCGGCTACCGCGCCGTCGGCCGCGAGTTTCCGGTGTTCCTGCACCCTGAAACCACTGAGGAGTACGCGCTGGCACGGCTGGAGCGCAAGACCGGACCGGGTTACCGCGGCTTTGAGACCAGGTTCTCGCCCGACGTAACCCTGGAGCAGGACCTGCAGCGCCGCGATCTGACCATCAACGCGATGGCGCGCGGGCTGGACGGGGCCCTGATCGACCCGTACGGCGGCCAGCGCGATCTGAAGTTGCGGCTGCTGCGTCACGTGTCGCCAGCCTTTGTCGAGGATCCGGTGCGCATACTGCGGGTGGCGCGCTTCGCAGCCCGCCTGCAGGCGCTGGGGTTCACGCTGGCACCCGAGACCCGCGAGCTGCTGCGCCACATGGTCGCCAGCGGCGAAGTCAATGCGCTGGTGCCCGAACGCGTGTGGCGCGAGATGCAGCGCGCACTGGAGGCAGCCGACCCGGCGGTATTTTTCGACGTCCTGCAGGATTGCGGTGCGCTCGCGGTGTTGCTGCCCGAACTCGACTGGAATGCCGCCGCCCGCGATGCCCTGCAACGCGCCGCACGCAGCGGCCCCGATGCCAGCGTGCGCTTCGCGGCGCTGCTGGCCGAGACGGCAGTGGATGACATCAAGACGCTGTGCGCTCGGCTGCGGGTACCGAACGACTATCGCGAGCTGGCTTTGCTGACTGCGCGCCTGCACCGGCGGATCGCCGCGGCAGCAACCCTGGATGCGGCCGGCGTGCTCGATCTGCTCGAGGCCGCCGATGGCTTCCGGCGGCCGGAGCGCTTTGAGGCGTTGTTGCAGGCGACGCTGGCGCGATCCGGTGCCGACGGCAGCCTGCACGCCGCATTGGCGGTGGCGCTGGTCAACGCCGCCGGCGTGACGCTGCCACGCGAGCAGCTTGCGCAGCTCAAGGGTATCGCGATCGCCGCCGCCTACCGCGCGGCGCGCCTGCAGCGACTCGAAGCGCTTCAAAGCGAACGCCGCAGGTCCTGATACTCGAAGCCACGCAGCATCGCATCGATGCCGCGCGTGAGCGCCATGACTTTGAAATTCTCGCCCATCGCTTCCGGCAGCAGCAGCGTCCGCGCCTCGGATGCGCGCTGCAGGCGCTGCGCCGTCGCCGTGCTATCCGCGACCTGCGCCTCGATCCCGGTCGCCAGCAGGAACGCCGCCTGGGTGCAGTAACCCGCGACCTCGAGTGCGGCGTCCGCCGCCGCCTCTGCGACGCGCGTGAAGTCGACCCAGGCGCTGATGTCCTGCAGGCCCGGATACAGCAGCGGCCGATCGTGGGCGCGCTGCCGGAAATGGCAGCGCAACGTGCCGTCGGAGCGTTGCGGATGGTAGTACTCGCGCCGCGGCAATCCATAGTCGATCAGCAGCAGCGCGCCGCGGCCCAATGCTGCGCCGAGCGTGCCGATCCATGGCTGCAGCATCGGGCATAGCTCGGACTGATAGCCATCCGGCCACGGCTCGGCCAGCGACTCGGCAATATGGGCCACCGCGGCGCGCAGGGACGCTGCGGCCGGCCTGTCGGCATCGATCAGCTCGCCCTGCGCCGACAGCGCAACCCCGCGCTCCAGCACCGCATCGCCGGCGATCGCGAAGCGCTTAAACGGCAGCGCATCGGCGACTTCATTCGCCACAATCATGCCGTCGATCGGCATCGCAGGCAGCGCGTCCAGCCATAGCAGGCGCGAGCGCAGCGCTTGCGGCAGCCCGGCCAGGCGCTGCTGCTGGCGTCGGCGCAGATCGGCGCTGACTTCCAGGATGTAATAGTGATCCGGCAGGCGCTGCAGTTGCTGCAGCATCGGCAGCACGGCTGCGGCCAGCGCGCCGGTGCCCGCGCCCAGTTCCAGCAGGTCGCCGCCGGTGAGCTGCAGCACCTGCGCGCACTGTCGTGCCACGCAGCCGCCGAACAGGCCCGACAGCTCGGGCGCCGTGACGAAATCCCCGCCGCTGCCAAACTTTGCGCTGCCGGCGCTGTAGTAACCCAGCCCCGGCGCGTACAGCACCAGGCGCAGATAGTCGTCGAACGCGAGCCAGCCGCCATGCGCGGCTATCGCCTCGCGCAGCGCCTGCAGCACCACGGCGCCATGCTGTGCCTGCTCGGGCTGCAGCGGCGGCAGATTTGTGACCGCATCGGCGCTCGTCATAAGCTGCGCTCATGGCCGCCAAGCTGTACACGCCCGGGACGCACTCGGGCATCGAGCCCAGTCAGCACCTGTCGGGGCGCACCGCACTGGTGACCGGCGGCGGGCGGCGCGTCGGCGCCGCCATCGTGCGTGCGCTGCATGGCGCCGGCGCCAATGTGATGATCCATTGCAACCGCTCGCTCACCGCCGCGCGCGCGCTCGCGGCCGAGCTGGAAAGCGCGCGCCCGGATTCCACTGCGGTCATCGCCTGCGACCTGCTCGACCCCGAGACGCCGCAGCGCCTGATCGGCCAGACGCACGAGCGCTTCGCGGCACTGCACCTGCTGGTCAACAATGCCTCCAGCTTCTACCCGACGCCGCTCGGTGAAATCACGCTCGCCGACTGGGACGACCTGCTCGGCACCAATCTGCGCGCACCGCTGCTGCTGGCGCAGGCCGCCGCGCCGGAGCTGCGCCGCACCCAGGGCGCGGTGCTGAACATCGTCGACATCCACGGTCTGCGGCCGCTGCGCAATCATGCGGTCTACAGCGTCGCCAAGGCCGGGCTGATCATGCTGACGCGCGCCCTGGCGCGGGAACTTGCGCCCGAGGTGCGCGTCAACGCGATCGCCCCGGGCCCGGTACTCTGGCCGGAGGCGCCGATGGCCGAGGAGCAGAAGGCAGCGATCATCGACAAGACACCATTGCACCGGCACGGCGCGCCCGCGGACATTGCGCGTGCAGTGCTGTTCTTTGCCAGCGAGGCCCCGTTCGTCACCGGCCAGATCCTCGCCGTTGACGGCGGCCGCAGCATCGGCTGGTAGCAGCACGACCACCGCTGCACCCGTCACGCCCGCCGCTCAGGCGGCATTGAGATCGAGCTCCACCGGCTCGAGCACATGCCCGACACGCGGGAACTGCTGCCACAGTTCACCGATGGTCGGTCCCGACGGCGGATAGATGCACTGCGGCGCCAGCTCTGCCAGGGGCCCCAGCATGTAGACACGACGTGTCAGGTCGCGCCGCGGCAGGGTATAGCCGGGCGCGCTGCCGACGGTATCGCCATACAGCAGCAGGTCCAGGTCCATCTTGCGCGGTCCCCATTTCGGATCCGCGCGCGCGCGGCCGCACTGCGCCTCGATCTCGTGCAGCGACGGCAACAAGGCGTGCACCGGCAACGTGGTGCCGAAGCCGGCCACGGCATTGTAGAAATCCGGTCCCTCGAATCCGAACGCCGGATTGCGATAGCAGCGCGAAAAACGCACATCGGGAAAGCGCTGCCGCAGCGCGTGCGCGGCCTGCTGCATGCGCGCCGCCGGATCAAGATTGCTCCCGATCGCGACATAGGCCTGCACCACTAACCAGCCCGCCGGCGCTCGATACTGACTCCGACGTCGCTCGAATGGCGGATGGCTCCGGGTTTGTTGATGCTGACGCGCACCCAGTCGAGTGGAAACTCCGCCAGCAGCAGCGACGCCAGCCCATGCGCCAGCGACTCGACCAGCTGGAACTGCGACGCCTGCACCCAGGACAGCACGCGCTTGGCGACCGTCTTATAGTCCACCGTATCGGCCACCACATCGCGGCGCGCGGCGCGCGCGCAATCGCACGGCAACTCCAGATCAATGACCACGGTCTGCGGCACGCGCCGTTCCCAGTCGACGAACCCGATGATGCATTCGGTCGTCAGGCCGCGCAGGAAAATCCGGTCTTCGCTGTCATGCTGGCTCATGCGCAAAGTCTAGCGACATCGCGCGCGCGACGCTGCCCTGTCTGCGGCTTGCGGTCGCCAGGGCTGCATGGCAGACGATTGAAGTGATCTAACTACAGCGCGAACTTTTAATTACAAAAATTCGCGCTGTAGTTAGATCACTCCCAATGTTTTGTCAGGCTGCCCCGGGCGGCCGCAGCTCAGCCAGCGGCCAGCGAGCCCGCACCTCGATGCCGCCACCGCTGTGCTCATGCGCACGCAGTCGCTGCAGGCCGGCCACCGCAATCATGGCGGCATTGTCGGTGCAGAATTCGAGCCGCGGGAAATACACCTGCACTCCGATCGCCGCCGCCTCGCGCGCCAGCCTGCCTCTGAGCTCGCGATTGGCGCCGACGCCGCCGGCCACCACCAGCGCGCGATGGCCGGTGTACTCCAGTGCCCGCAGCGTCTTGGCACACAGCGTGGCGACGATCGCGTCCTGCACCGCGCATGCCACATCGGCGCGCTGCTGATCGGTCAGGGCGCTGGCACGCACCGCCTGCATCACTGCGGTCTTGAGTCCGGAAAAACTGAATTCGAAGCCGGGCCGGTCCAGCATCGGCCGCGGAAACGAATAGCGTCCGGGGTGTCCGGCTGCGGCCAGCTGCGCCAGTTCCGGGCCGCCCGGATAGGGCAGTCCGAGCAGCTTGGCACTCTTATCAAAGGCCTCCCCGGCGGCATCGTCCCGGGTCTGGCCGAGCATCTGGTAGTCACCGATCCCGCGCACCTCGATCAGCATGGTGTGACCGCCGGATACCAGCAGCGCGACATGCGGGAACGGGGGTGCCGGCGTCTCCAGCATCGGCGCCAGCAGGTGGCCTTCAAGATGGTGCACGCCGATCGCCGGCACCTTCCAGCCGAAGCTCAGCGAGCGCGCCAGTGCCGCCCCGGTCAGCAGCGCCCCCACCAGCCCGGGACCTGCCGTATAGGCGACCCCTTCAATCTCGGCGGCGCGCGTGTCGGCGCTCTCGAGCGCGCTGCGCAGCAGCGGCAGCAGACGGCGCAGGTGATCGCGCGATGCCAGCTCCGGCACCACGCCGCCGAAGGCGCGGTGCAGCTCGATCTGGCTCCAAAGTTCGTGGGAGAGCAACCCGCGCTGCTCATCCAGCACCGCCACGGCGCTCTCATCACACGAGGTCTCAATGGCCAGAATGCGCATGTTGCCGGGCCGTTTTGCCTTTTGACTGCAGTGTCATTAGAATCCCGGCCCTTGCCCTGACGGCAGGGAAGGAAAAGCCCTTTACATTCAACAGGTTGGGATTTCGATGCCGAGTGTCCGAGTACGCGAGAACGAGTATTTTGACGCCGCCCTGCGGCGTTTCAAGCGGGCCTGTGAGAAAGCAGGCGTACTCGCCGAGCTGCGACGGCGCGAATTCTACGAAAAGCCGACCCAGGAACGTAAACGCAAGAAGGCCGCCGCGGTCAAGCGCCATATGAAGCGTGTGTCGCGTGACTTTGCCCGTCCCGCGCGCGGATCCTAAGCAGCGCAGGCGATGAGCCTCAAGGACCGCATCCAGGAAGACATGAAGACTGCGATGCGCTCAGGCGACAAGGATCGCCTCGGCTGCATCCGGCTGATCATGGCGGCCGTCAAGCAGCGCGAAGTCGATGAGCGCATCACGCTCGATGATGCGCAGCTGCTCGGCGTGCTGGAGAAAATGGGCAAGCAGCGCCGCGAATCGATCACCCAGTTCCAGGCCGGCGGCCGCGCCGATCTGGTGGCGAAGGAAAACGCCGAACTCGACATCATCAACGCCTATCTGCCGGCACCACTGGGCACCGCCGAACTCGACGCACTGATCAGCCAGGCCATCAGCGAGACCGGTGCCGCATCGATCAAGGACATGGGCAAGGTCATGGCGCTGATCAAATCGAAAGCCCAGGGCCGGGTCGATATGTCGACGGTCGGCGCACGTATCAAAGCCCGCCTGTCCTGAAACTTGTCCTAGACTAACGGCCAAATGGCCGGCCGGATTCCGCAAGCCTTTATCGACGAGCTGATCGCTCGCGCGGATATCGTGGAGATCATCGGCAGCCGCGTAGCGCTGAAGCGCGCCGGGCGCGAATACAAGGCCTGCTGCCCGTTTCACGACGAGAAGACGCCTTCGTTCTGGGTCAGCCCCGAGAAGCAGTTCTACCACTGCTTCGGTTGCGGCGTGCATGGCACCGCGCTCGGTTTTCTGATGGAGTTCGACCGGCTGCCGTTTCCCGAAGCGGTCGAGGATCTTGCCGGTCGGCTCGGGCTGACCGTGCCGCACGAGGTCGGGAGCGCGCCGGGCGCATCGACTGGCGCCGGCAGCGCTGGCAGCGCCGGCGCCGACGACACGGCGCCGTTGTACGAGTTGCTGGCCAAAGTGGCGGACTTCTACTGCTCGGCGCTGAAACGCAGCGAGCGCGCCGGCAGCTATGCCGCGCAGCGCGGCCTGACGGCGGAAACCATCGAGCGCTTTCGCGTTGGCTACGCCGGCGATTCTTGGAACGACGTGCTGCGCCGGTTCGGCAGCAGCGAGCGCGATCAGGCGGCATTGCACGCGGGCGGGCTGATCATCGAGCGTGAGCGTACCGGCGGCGCGGGCAGTACCGCCGGTAGCACCGGCAGCGGCAGCGGCAGCGACCGATATTACGACCGTTTCCGCGACCGCCTGATGTTTCCGATCCGGGACACGCGCGGTCGCGTGATCGGCTTTGGCGGTCGGGTACTGGGCAGCGGCGAGCCGAAATACCTGAATTCGCCCGAGACCGCGCTGTTTCACAAGGGCAAGGAACTCTACGGCCTCTACGAGACGCGGCTCGCGCGCCGTGCGCTGCGGCGGCTGCTGCTGGTCGAGGGCTATATGGACGTGGTGCGGCTGCATCAGGCCGGAGTCACCGACGCGGTCGCCACACTGGGCACCGCCACTACCCCGGAACACCTGCACCGCGCGTTTCGCCTGGTGAGCGAAGTGGTGTTCTGCTTCGATGGCGATCGCGCCGGCCGCGCCGCGGCATGGCGCGCGCTGCAGCAGGCGCTGCCGGAAGCGCGCGAGGGCCGCGAGCTTCGGTTCCTGTTTCTGCCTGATGGCGAGGATCCGGATTCGCTGGTTGGCCGCGAGGGCGGCGAGCGCTTCGCTGCGCGGCTCGATACGGCGCTGCCACTGTCCGAGTACCTGGTGGCGCAATTGGGCGAGCAGGCCGATGTCAGCCACGCGGACGGCAAGGCGCATTTCGTTGCACTGGCGCGGCCGCTGCTGGAGAAGATCGTGCCCGGGGTCTATCGCGAACTGCTGCTCGATCGCGTTGCGGCTGCACTCGGCTTACCGGTCGAGCGCCTGCAGCAGTGGCTGGCGGCGCCGGAAGCCCATAACCCTGGCCAGCCGCGCGCAGCGCAAGGCCGAGCCGGACGCACTGCGCGGGCACCGTTGCGTGCGGTCGGCCGCGGCAGCCTGATCACGCAGGCCATTACCCTGCTACTGCACTTTCCGGCAGCAGCCAGTGCGGTCAGCGAGCAGCAGCGCAGCGAACTTGCGCGCATGGATCAGCCCGGCGTCGCAGTGCTGATTGCGCTGCTCGAGCAGCTGCAGGCCAGCCCTGCCGCCAGCATGGCGCTGACCCTGGAGCGCTGGCGCGAACGGCCGGAGTATCGACGTTTGACCGAGCTGGCCTCGAGCGCGCCGCTGGTAGCCGACCAGGGCGCCGCCAGCCAGGAACTGCGCCAGGCGGTAGCGCGACTGCTCGATTCGGAGCTGCGGCGCCGCCTGGAAGTGCTGATCGAAAAGGCGCGCGCACAGCCTCTGGACGAGTCGGAAAAACTGGAACTTCAGGCACTCAGCGTTGCCCAAAGCAGGGTTGGCGGCCCCTGACGGCCCGCCGGCCACCGGAACCGCTGGGCGCGGCGCACGCACCCACAGGCTGTACCGCTGCGTGCCCTCACCAACTGGCCCGTTAATTGCGTTCAAGTCCTGGCTTTTACTGCCGTTACCACGCTCCTGGGCTTGAATACTGGCACCTGCGTATCAATTCTGGTTATCATATTCAACTTTTCCATGAACGACCCACGACCACAGCCCTTCGTCCTCCTGCGACGGATCGGGCTGTTTTGTCTGCAACTCGAGTCCTGGAAGCACCCCTAGAGACGCTATGACACGCAAGCCGCCGCCAAAGCCAGCCCCGTCCGCCCGCAAACCCGCTGCGCGCGGCGCAGTTGCTGCGGTTGCCAGTCCGGCGCATCGCAAGAGTGCCCCGGCGCCTGCGCGCCGCCCCGTGGCAGTCGCCGCCAAGGCACCCGAGCATCACAGCCATAAGAAGGGTGCACCGGCAACCAAGCTGACGGCCGCCCAGGAAAAAGCTGCTGCATCGCACAAACCGCATCCACATGCCGCCGAGCAGCCGCGCCGCGGCAACGGCCTGCCCGAAGACCGTCAGTCGCAGCTCAAGCTGCTGATTGCACGCGGCAAGGAGCAGGGTTACCTCACCTATGCGCAGGTCAATGACCACCTGCCGGCCGAAATCGTCGATCCGGAGCAGATTGAAGGCATCGTCAATACCATCAACGACATGGGTATTCCGGTGTACGAAAAGGCACCGGATAACGAGTCGCTGCTGGCGAATGAGCCCAGCTCTCCGGCCGACGACGAAGCCATTGAAGAGGCCGCCGCCGCACTGGCGGCGCTCGACGCCGAGCTTGGCCGCACCACCGATCCGGTGCGCATGTACATGCGCGAGATGGGAACGGTCGAGCTGCTGACGCGCGAGGGCGAGATCCGGATTGCCAAGCGGATCGAGGAAGGGCTGGATGCGGTGCGTACCGCACTCGCCAAGTATCCGGCGACGCACGAGCACCTGGTCAAGACCTATGAGCTGGTCAAGGCCGGTCAGGCACGCCTGATCGATCTGGTGGTCGGTTTCATCGACCCGAATGCGCCGGACGTCATCGCCCAGCCGCAGAATCCGACCAAGATCGAACTCGAAACCGTCGCCGAAGAGAAGGACGACGAGGCCGAGGATGCCGACGACACCGAAGAGGAGGCCATCGACACCGGCCCGGATCCACTCGAGGTTGCACGGCGCATGGGCTCGATCCACAAGCTGCACCAGCAGGTGCTGGCTTCGATCGCCAAGCTTGGAGCCGACGACCCCAAGACCCAGAAGCTGCGCAAGAAAATGGCGCTCGAGTTCATGGAACTCAAGCTCTCGCCGCGCATGTTCGATGCACTGACCGACCAGCTGCGCACGCATATCAATGAGATCCGCCAGATCGAGAAGGAGATCATGATCATCGCGGTGCGCGACTCCGGCATGCCGCGCAAGGACTTCATCGCCACCTTTCCGAAGAACGAGACCAGCGCGCGCTGGCTCGCAAAGCACATGAAGGCCGGCAAGAAATATTCCGCCCCGCTGGCGCGGCTGAAGGATGAGATCGAGCGCCGGCAGAAGAAGCTGATGGAAGTCGAGACGCGCCATCACCTGTCGATCAACGACATCAAGGACATCAACCGCGAAGTCTCGATCGGTGAAGCCAAGGCGCGCCGCGCGAAGAAGGAAATGGTCGAGGCGAACCTGCGGCTGGTGATTTCCATCGCCAAGAAGTACACCAACCGCGGGCTGCAGTTCCTCGACCTGATCCAGGAAGGCAACATCGGCCTGATGAAGGCGGTCGACAAGTTCGAATACCGCCGCGGCTACAAATTCTCGACCTATGCAACCTGGTGGATCCGCCAGGCGATTACCCGTTCGATCGCCGACCAGGCACGCACCATCCGCATCCCGGTCCACATGATCGAAACCATCAATAAGCTGAACCGCATTTCGCGGCAGATGCTGCAGGAGATGGGACGCGAGCCGACGCCGGAAGAGCTGGCGGTGCGCATGGAGATGCCGGAAGACAAGGTGCGCAAGGTGCTCAAGATCGCCAAGGA
>Ga0181537_10000491_pt1 | contig 37167 bp, 34 predicted proteins | sample PEATcosm2014_Bin_39_FD_119765 | JGI IMG/M metagenome (GOLD analysis project Ga0181537, IMG submission 119765) | Peatland microbial communities from MTU Mesocosm Facility, Houghton, MI, USA - PEATcosm2014_Bin23_10_metaG | ecosystem: Environmental > Terrestrial > Soil > Wetlands > Peat | place... | reverse complement strand
CTTCTACAGCACCTGGAAATCCGTCTACATCGACTATTCCGACAAGCTCCAGCGCGCCCAGATCGACAACGCCGAGTGAATTGTGGGCTAATGAACCAAGGGTTGACTCGAAAGCAGGATCGCCGTTGTTCACGCGAAACGCCCTTCGGCTATTTCCGAAGCCGCGTGTGCAAAGTCCCAGCCCCCTGGCTCATCAAAGTGCAATTTCCAGCCTGATCGCACCGGTAATGGATCCTCATCGGGAAGTCGCTTCCTCTCAGCAGAGCGGCCTCAGCGCCCGACTTGTCAATCGCAAATATCTTCCTTCCCCCCGTTGCGATGATCCCGCCCGCCGCATCGTACTCAACGATCGAATCGTCGCCCTCAATGAAAAACACCACGGTGTTGGGTGCGGGTTTCTTTGCTGATTTCCTTTTGGGTTGTCTGGCTTCGTACGCAAGGTTCTCAGCGTACTCCCGTCTCTCCTCGAGGTTCCTAAGCAGCTTTTGCTGCTCGGCAATCGAAGGAAAGCCCGGCACAATGCTCCACGAGGTTGCGTCTACATAGTTGCTCCTGGTGCAGGGCATAACTCCCTTGGCGTTAATCGACGCTATCTGCCCATCCGGCCCAGTCTGGAGTTCGAATACGTCCTTGCCCTTTTCGCGCGCCGCTTCCTGCGCGTCAAACTGCGCGTAGCTGGGTTCTTCTGCCGCTCCCTCGCCGGAATGGGCCACGGGAGAAACGGCTTCCGCCCTCCGCGCGTCGTATCGCAGCACAATTTCTTTGGAGCACAACTCGAATCCCTGAACATCCCTCAATTGAATTGAAATGGAGAGAGGGCGTGGAGGATTGCCCGCCGCCAGTGAGAACCCCGCGTTATAGTCGGCGTCGCTCGGTCCAAGCGACAGCCTGTATTGCAGATTCTGGTCCCACTTGACGAACAGGCGACCTCGCAGCCCCGTCGCATCTGAAGTTACCGGGCCAAGATCGTAGCGCCCGCTCGGGTTGTCCTCATACCAGGAAATCGCTCCGATGGTCACGCCAACCAGAATTCCCAACACGACACTCATAATGGCATAGCGGCTGGTTTGTTTCTGCATGAGCTTCCGGATGGGAAGCATCCACTCCGCACTAAGCTGACTCGCATCACCTGCTTTGGGAGCCTCGACGAGTTCCTGATCGGTGTCGGCTTTTACGCCGGAAGGATCAATCTGGCCGGGATCGGCGATTTCCTTCGGCGGAGAATCGGGCTTCGCTTCTGCAGCCCCGGGAGTCTCTGTCGCCGCCGAGAAGAGTTCTGTCTGGTCTTCATGGTGTATCTTTTGATGCCACTGTTCACCTTCCAGCTCTTCTTCGCTGGGTTCATCTGGCTCGAACATATTTACGCACCTCTTCGGGTCGCTGAATGGTAAGTTCCTGAGGCTGAAACTTCATTAGACCATTCAAAAACCAGCACTACAAAACGCGCAGTTACGGCGACAGCCCTTTGGAGAACAAAACAGCTATTCCCTCTTATTGCCTGAATGCATTCGAATTGCCTGCATCGCCATGGTCCCGGCGAAGAACACAGCTTACCGGCTCAATTGTGCATGTGCCATCACTGCTCCACCGTGCGTCAAAGTGCAGGCCGCGCTCTCGTTGCACGTGTAATGGATCGACACCGGCAGGTCATACGCCTGGATCGCACGGGCGTCCGCGCCCCCCTTGTCGATGGAAAAAATCTTGCCGCTTCTTGTCTCAATGTGCCCCGCTGAGGCGTCATACGCCACGATCGCATCGTCTCCGGATGTTGAAAATGTACCCGGCGCGGCTGTCTCTATGTTAGGTATTCGCTGGTGAGCCTCGGACTTTTGAGCGGGTGCCCCTTCCGTGTTAACCTCGACCCCCGTGTCGTCTTTCACACCAGCCTTGGCCTTCAGATTCGCCCAAGCGTCCTGTTCATCGGGAGAAGGGAAGTCGGGCAGAAAACTCCAGTAACCCATCCCCTCATACGCCTGCTGGGGGCACGGAATCTCTCCCTGTGAACTGATTGACCCTATTCGCCCATTCGAGTCCCTGTTGATCTGAAAAATCCCTTTGCCTTGTTCCCGTTCTGCTTCTAACGCAGCCTGTCGATCAAGTTCGGTCCGCCGTTCTTCCCCAAATTCCGTGGCAGCCCTTGCCCCATGCCGCCTCCCTGCGGCTCTCTCCGCAGAGGCTTGTTCAATCTCCGCCGCCATTCTTGGGTCGAATTTCAACAGAATCTCCCGGCTGCACAGCACAAAGCCATTGGCGTTCTTGATCTGGACCGTGAATGATGCCCGGCGGGGTGGATTACTCACAGTCGACTCGAATGCCGCCAGGCGCGCCGGATCGTCGGGTTCAATCACGAAGTTGTACTTGAGGCCCTCATTCCATTTTGTGATAAGGTGTCCCTTCAGCCCCGCTGCTTTGGAATCCACCGTCCCTAAGTCTCTTGATTCCGTCAGCTCGCTCGCCTGCTGCGCCGCTGCCTCCTCCTCCGGAGCCAATGCCTTCTTTTGGTTCATGTAGGCTGCCAGGTAAATCCCAAGCAAAATGAAAACGGACAGAAATGTTATGAGGATGAAGAATCCTGCCTTCGATCGGGCCTTCGGAGGTTCCTTAGTCAACACTACGGGCAGTGCCGCGGGCTCCGCTGAGGACGCCGCCAAGGGCGCCTCGGCCTCGACTTCTTTCGGTTCGGCTTCGAATTGCATCTCCGCTGGAGCCGCCGCCTCTTGCGGCTCCTCGCGGATCACGTCTCCGGCAGGTTCAACGTGAATGCTGGCCTCCGCTTCGGTTGAACCGAATTCGGGTGGCGGCGCTACCGCCGCCGGGGCCAAATAAAACTGATAAATCGGCTCCTCGGTCGGGTGATCGAAAAACTCGCTGATTTCTGCCCCGTAGTTTCGTCCATCCCGGTGGAGCGGCTCCATGGCGGAGTGGATGACATCGCTCGAGTGAACTACCGTTTCTGAGGTCAGATCAAAGTGATAAACCGGCCGGTGGCCTTCCGCTGGAACAGCATCGTTTTCGTGAAACTCTTTTCCGGATGCTGCTTCATCGTGATAGCCAGCCCCTGCTCCCCCGCCAGGGGGCCCCGGCTGGCTGCCTACCGGCAATTCGTCATTGGGATTGTGTTGGTCCGTATCCGCCATCCGGCACTGCCCCTTTCCCGGTGTCCTTGATCTGGATTCCTCGGCTCAATAAAATTGAACCACGCCGCACCGCTCCTGAACACATGAATATGTTGTCGCGGGTCGCCTCAGTAACCTTTCCTGACCTGCAACACTCGCCAAAGGGCCGCATGGAAGTACCCACATCTTACGCTGCCTTCCAGCGTAGGCGCATCCGGGTATTCGGGTCCCGGGAGCCTCAACCCCCTGCCTCCAGCACGTCCCTGAGCGCAAAGCTGGTCTCCAGCCTCGTCACACCTGGGAGTCGGGAGAGCTCGTTCTGGTGAAGGCTTCCGTAGTCGTCAATATCCGCCACCCGGACTACGAGCATATAGTCGTACTGGCCAGCCATAAGATGGCAACTCACAATTGCCTTCGACCGTCGCACCGCCGCCTCAAACGAAGCCAGCACTGGAGCCGATTGACGCTCAAGCGTAATCCGTATGAAAACCGTCATGCGCTTCCCCAGTAACCGGTCGTCGATCAGGGCACGATAGCCTCGTATAGCCCCGGAGGTCTCAAGCGCCAGGATCCGGCGCGAGGCCGCTGATGCCGACAGTCCAACCGACTCGCCCACCTCGTAGTTGGTCGCTCTCCCGTTTCGCTCCAGAAATCGCAGAATTGCCGCGTCCAGATCGTCAAGTGTGTCCGCGCTTGCTTCATACGCGTCGCGAATCCGGCTTTCCGCGCCAGATTTGTGCGCAAATTGGGTATCTTTGTCGCGTTTCGTTCTCATAATGTCTATTTAACACGAACTTTGCACACATTGAGAGCCGTTTGACCCGTACCATGATTTGCAGTGCTAAGCGCGTAGATATTCGGCGCCGGAAGCAGCCCTCCCAAATAAACAGACTCCGGCGCCTCCTCCTTTCGAAAGCCCAGGCCGCTTCGCAGAGCATCCAATTCGTTCAGGAGCAAACCATGATCATTGGCGTCCCCAAAGAAATCAAGGATCAAGAGTCCCGCGTTGGAATAACGCCGGCCGGTGTAAAGGCCCTTACTGAGGCTGGCCACACCGTGTTGGTCGAAACCCAGGCTGGAGCGTCCTCCAGCTTTCCGGACGACGAGTACCAGAATGCCGGTGCGGAGATCGTCGGCGACGCCGGTTATGTCTGGGGTAAGTCCGACATGGTAGTCAAGGTCAAGGAGCCCGTCGAGCAGGAGTATGTCTTCTTTCGCGATGGACTGGTGCTATTTACTTATCTTCACCTGGCCCCTATCCGCGATTTGACTGACAAACTGCTTGAATCCAAAGTGATCGGTATCGCGTACGAAACGGTTCGCGACCGCCAGAACACCCTGCCTTTGCTTACGCCCATGAGCGAAGTAGCAGGCCGGATGAGCGTTCAGGTCGGCGCAACTTATCTTGAAAAAGAACGCGGCGGCCGCGGCATTCTCCTCGGCGGTGTGCCCGGCGTGCCCCCGGCGCAGGTCTGCATCGTCGGAGGGGGAGTAGTCGGCACCAACGCCGCCAAGGTTGCTCTCGGTTTCGGCGCCAGGGTCACCTTAGTGGATGTGAACCTCAACCGCCTGCGGGACCTCGACGACATCTTCGGCGGACGCCTCTACACTCTGGCTTCGAACAGCTACAACCTGGCACACGCAACACGCGAAGCCGATCTGGTCATCGGCGGCGTGCTCATTCCCGGTGCAACGGCGCCAAAGATTGTGACCCGCGCCATGGTTTCCCGCATGAAAAAGGGTGCCGTCATCGTGGATGTGGCCATCGATCAGGGCGGTTGCGTGGAAACCGCTAAACCCACCTCCCACTCCAATCCCAGCTACGTCGTAGATGGTGTGGTGCACTACTGCGTCACCAACATGCCGGGCGCTGTGCCGCATACTTCCACGCTGGCCCTGACCAATTCCACATTCCCCTACATACTGCGCATCGCCAACCTCGGTGCTCGCGAAGCGCTCAAGCAGGATTCCGGGCTGGCCGAAGGCTTAAATACCTGGCTTGGCACCCTAACCCATCGCGGCGTGGCCGAGAGCCAGCACCGTCCATGGACTGCGGCCGCAAGCGTGATTGCATAATGTCTAAGCCCAAGGTCGGCTGCCGGCTCAGTGGCCGGTTCAGCGATGAGTTCAGCGCAATTCCGGTGATGGCTCGTCGATCACCAGGGTGCGGGTAGCTCCTTTTTCCGCGTAGAGCGCGCGATCGCAGTGCAGCAGAAGTTCCTTCCAGCCTTCAGAGACATCCTTGAGCTGCCCCACCCCAAAGCTGGCAGTGATTGACACCTCGTGCCGGTCATAGGGAACTCGTATATCCTTAATCGCGCGTCGAAGCCGCTGCGCAATTGTGTTCGCCGTTTCCCCATCCGTGTTGCCAAGCAGGATCACAAATTCGTCCCCGCCCAGCCGTGCCAGCATATCCCCCGGCCGAAGCTTCTGTTCGACGCACCGCGAAACCGCGATGAGCATATTATCCCCGCAGAGATGCCCGAACGAATCGTTGATTCGCTTGAAGTCGTCCAGGTCCACCAGGATCGCTGAAACTGGCTCTGAAGCGCGCGCGCTCGAAGCGAAAGTGCGCTTCGCCAACAGTTCAATGGCTCGCCGGTTCAAAACCCCGGTCAGCGGATCGGTCAGCGCCTGCACCTCCAGATCGTGGTGAAGGCGCGCGGCCGTCATCCACACAAATGCCACCAGCACTCCGCCTTGCAGAATAGTGGTATTCAGTACCGTCCACGCCAACAGGCCGCCCCCCCGCAGATAATCGTTCGGAGCAGGTTGAATGATCAGGCCAACTAGGCGCATCAGGTTTCCAAGGCTGAGAAACATCAGAAGAATGCCCATCAGCAATCCCGCCGACCGCATATACACCGGCGTATGTCTCACCACAAATACCGCGGTAATGGCCACCTGCCCGGCCAGAATGATACTGAGAACAATCAGCCGGTTTGTGGTGTCTGGATGGATCAGTCCAAATTCGATCTGCGAAATGCCCTGCAGTCCGACCAATGCGGCCTGAACGCGCCATTGCCAGTTGCCGCTTCCGAAAAAACTGGTCATCGAGCGATCCAGGCAAAGGTAGCCGGTAGAAAACATCACATTGCCCAGTCCGAATGAAATTGCATCCGGAATATAGGTCCGCAAAGCGACCAGTACGGCTCCGGCACAGATGAAAGAGCCAAAGCCCGCAAACCAATTCAGGCCCGAGACATTGCGGTGCATGCGCATGTTGACAATCGTCAACAGCATGAATAGCGTCAGCAGGGCCGCATGTTCGACGTGGAGTGTGTGAAGATCCAACTTCTTTCTGCTCCTCCATGCTGTAGACAAAACTTGCAATGTCCGCGGTCGAATGATGGATATCGCGAATTCCAGTCATTCAGTCGGAATAGGAATCGTGCCGCGTACAGCGGGTGGTCGCCGTGCTCCGCAAAAGAAGGTGTTGTGGTTCAGAATAGTTTACAACGACCCGCTCATTCTTCTTCACCGATGATGGAAAACTTGTGTTTGGTTCCATCTGCCAATAGAAGCACGTAGTGTCTGGGAAAGGCTTCAGCGCCCTGCATCTCGTCCTGAACAGCTTTCGCCGTGTAATCGCCCAATCGGAGCGGGTAGTCGTCATTCCCGCCACTAAGCTTGAATTTCTTCCCTTTTCCGTTGCTGAATCGGCGCGTCCCGTGCCGTCCGCCCTGTCACGCCCGCCCCGGTCACACGATACTCTTCCGCCATGCCCCGTAGCGTAAGCCCTCGTATCGTAAGATAACTTTGCCCCCAGGAGGGTCAAAATGGAGCGCCGCCAATTCCTCGCCGCATCCATCGCAACTTCAGCCGCAGCCTTGGCCCGCGAGACAGTCGCGCAGGCCCAGGCGCTTCCGCCCGTGGTGGGGCAAGAGCACCAATTTTACCAGATCCGCCGCTACTCACTTCAACAGGGCCCACAAACAAAACTGACCGAGAGTTACTTTGCCGATGCGCTCATCCCGGCTCTTACCCGCATACAAATGGGCCCAATTGGCGCATTCCGCCTCGACTTTGGACCCGAGACACCCGCCTGCTACCTGGTGATTCCCAGCCTCAATCTCAACCTTCTCGCCAATATCGACCTCAAACTTGCCGCGGATGACGGCTTTCTGAAGGCTGCGGATCCGTTCTGGAACGCGACCGCCGCCGCGCCGCCCTTTCAGCGCGTGGAAAGCAGCTTGCTGTCGGCCTTTACCGGCTGGCCTGCACTCACACCCCCGCCAAAAGGCAAGCGCATCTTTCAACTCCGCACCTACGAGAGCCCCAGCAACGGCGACCACGTCCGCAAAGTCGAGATGTTTCATTCCGGCGAATTCGAGATCTTCCTCAATGCCGGCTTCCATCCCGTCTTCTTCGGCGACACGCTCATCGGCACACGCATGCCAAGCCTGACTTACATGGTCAGCTTTGCCAGTCAACAGGAACTGGAAGCGAAATGGGATGTCTTCCGCAACGATCCGGCATGGAAAAAGCTCTCCACCAGCCCGCGTTATAGCTCAGACCAGCTAGTCACCAACATCACCAACCTGATCCTTAGCCCGCTGGATTGTTCCCAAATCTAAGGACATCGCGGCCTGGGCTGTTCACTGCACTCTGTCCACTGTTCACTGTCGTTCTATAATCGCCGCATGCCAACCAGCGGCGATCCACGGCGACGGACCATTGCTCTCTTAGGGAGCGGATTCCTGCTGCTCCTTCTCTTGCTGGTTGCGCTCAACGCATTCAACATCCCCAGCATTCGCCTTTTCAATCCGGAAACTTCCGGGGAGACCCTTGCATTTACCGGGATCGTCGTGCTGGTCTTCCTGGTGCTGATGGCGTTCCTGTTGTTGCTGCTCAGGAACATCGTCAAACTCTATGCAGATCAGGCCAGCAGCGCTCTCGGCGCGCGACTGCGCACTCGCATGGTGCTGGGCGCGGCGTTGATTGCGCTCATCCCCGCTGTCTTCATGTTCCTGTTCAGCTTTCAATTGATGAATCGATCAATCGACCGATGGTTCTCCCAGCCCGTCTCGGAATTGCGCGAGGACTCAAACCGCGTGGCGCTGCAACTGGCGCAATACGTCACCAACAACGCGCGCGTCGAAGCGGAATCCATCGCGTCTTCCGGTGCGCTGGATCTCGACCGGCAGGCACTCAATGATCAGTTGCATGCGCATCGCACAACGCTCGCAGGCGGTTTCGTCATGGTCTATGACAAAGACGCCAAAATGCTGGCCGACTTTCAGGCTCCGCCCGAGTCCAGCCCGGCTACGCTGCTTCCCTGGCTGGATCAGGGTGAAGAACAGGCCGCCATACCGCTACACGGTCCCCTCTCGGCAAATCTTGTTTCCCTGGCCCAGCGAAGGGACGAACCGATGGTTTCCGTGTCGGGTCAGGAATACGCTCTCGGGACGGGATCTACCGCTTCCGGCAAAGTTGTGGTTGTAGCCCTGCCCATGCCGCAGGGGTCGAGCCAGACTGTCGTCCGCATCCGTTCCGGAGCCGACGAGTACTGGCGGCTATTCCGTGCACGCAATCAAATCCGCACCATCTTCTTCCTGTTGCTGTTGGCCATTACCGCGATTGTGTTCTTTTCCAGCGTCTGGCTGGCTCATTTTCTCTCCAAACAAATCACCCGGCCCGTCGAGGCCCTGGCTGATGCCATGGATGAGATTGCAACTGGCAAGTACGACCATCGTGTGGCTGTAATCGCGACAGGTGAAATGGGCGACCTGGTCCGCGCTTTCAACCACATGGCCGCCGATCTCGACGCCAGTCGCCAATTGGCCGAAAGCTCCTCGGCGCAACTCACCGCGGCCAACCAGGCTATCGAAGAGCGTCGCCGCGAGTTAGAGACCATCGTCGAGACCATTCCCTCCGGTGTGGTCACTCTGGACGGCGCGGGAACCGTACTCCAGGCCAACCGCGCCTTTGCTGCCCTCATGGGACAGCGCGAGGATCTTAGCCTGGGCGGTATAAAAATCGATGCGCTGCTGCCTGCCGACTGTGCTGAAGATCTAGCCGGCGTGATCCGGAGAGGGCAACGCATGGGCGCAGCCTCCACTGAGATGGAGTTCCACACTCGTGGACGCACAATGCATCTTGCCGTTACCAGCGCGCGACTCGAACTTGCGCATGGCCAGCCCGGATCTGTGCTGGTGGTTGAGGACACCACCGAGTTGCTGCGCGCCCAGCGCCAATTGGCCTGGAAGGAAGTGGCGCAGCGGGTAGCCCACGAAATCAAGAACCCGCTCACCCCCATCGCCCTCTCTGCCGAACGCATCGCCAGGTACCTCGATCGCGGCCAGACAGACTCCTCCAATGTGATCCGCAAATGCAGCGAAGTCATCCTCGGCTGCGTGGGCACGCTGCGCACCCTCGTCGATCAGTTTTCCGCCCTCGCTCAATTTCCCGCCCCGCAACCGCGCGCCTGCGACATGAATCGTGTGGCCGAGGAAGCCCTCGCCATGTTTGCCGGACGCCTCGACGGCATCACCGTCAAGTGGGACCTTGAGCCGGACCTGCCCACGGTTCTGGCCGATCCGGAGGCCATCCGTCGCGCCCTTGCCAATCTCGTTGATAACGCCGCTGAAGCCATGCAGGGAAGTCTGCTGTGTGTGCTCGGCATCCATACTTCCCTCAGTGAAGATGGCGCCGCCGTCGAACTCGTAGTCTCCGACACCGGTCACGGCCTCACGGATGAAATTCGCGAGAGGCTGTTTTTGCCCTTTTACTCCACCAAGCATCGTGGCACCGGCCTCGGCCTTTCCATTGCCGCCAAAATCGTGCAGGAGCATGGCGGTTCCATTCGCGCCGAAGCCAACAGCCCCAAAGGCGCGCGCTTTCTTGTCCGCCTCCCGTTGATGGAGCCCGCCAATGGCGCGTCTGCAACTCCGGTTGTCATTGAGGGCAGTGTTCCCACGGCTCTAAAGGGAATCGGCGCATGAACCACATTCTTGTGGTGGACGACGAAGCAGAAATCCGTACTTCACTCGAGGAAATCCTGCGTGAGGAAGGGTACGGCGTGGCCAGCGCGGCCACGGCGGCCGAAGCGCTCGTCCTGTTGCAGGATGCGCCTTATGACGTGGTCCTGCTCGACATCTGGCTCCCCGACCGCGATGGCCTTGACATCCTGGCTGACATACACTCTCTCGCCGTTGAAATGCGCCCCGAAGTGGTAATCATCAGCGGCCATGGCACCATCGAGGCTGCCGTCAAAGCCACCAAGCTCGGCGCATACGACTTTCTTGAGAAGCCCCTCTCGCTCAATCGAACCCTCATCGTCCTCAAGAACGCGATCGAGGCGCGACGCCTGCGCTCTGAAAACCTCGAATTCAAGCGCCAGTTCAATCTCGGCTCCGCGCTTACCGGCGAAAGCATTCCCGTCAAGGCCCTGCGCCAGCAAATCAAGCTCATGGCGCCCACCAACGGCCGCGTCCTTATCTACGGTGAATCGGGTACCGGAAAGGAACTCATCGCGCGCGCCATTCACGCCGAAAGCCTGCGCCGCGATCACGTCTTCATCGAACTCAACTGCGCCGCCATCCCCGAAGCGCACATTGAGGCTGAGCTGTTCGGTTACCGGCACGGCGCGCAACCCGGCGGCCCTGCGGAGCAGCGTGGCACCCTCGAGCGCGCCGACAGCGGCACGCTCTTTCTCGACGAGGTGGGCGACATGAGTCTCAAGACCCAGGCCAAGGTTCTCTCCGCCCTCGACGACCAGTTGTTTACGCCTGTAGGCGGCACCCAGCCCCTGCGCGTCGACGTGCGCCTCATCGCCTCCACAAACAAGGATCTCGAAGAGGAAATCGCCAAGGGAAATTTCCGCGAAGACCTGTTCTACCGGCTCAACGTTGTTCCATTTTTCGTGCCGCCGCTCCGCGAACGCAAGCAGGACATCCCTCTCCTCGCCCGGGAGTTTCTGGCGGAATTCGGCCGCCAGTACGGCCGTCCGCGCATGGAGATCGGCGAAGAGGCTCTTCAGGTGCTCGCCCAGTACCACTGGCCCGGCAATGTGCGCGAACTGAAAAATGTAATCGAGCGGGTCCTCATCCTCAACCCCCGCACTCTGCGCATCGAGCGCAAGCATCTCCCCCCGCTCACTCACAAAGCCGCAGCCCGCTCCAGCGAGGAATTCTCATCCCTCCAGCAGGCCCGCGACGCCTACGAGCGCGAATACATCCTCAAGAAAATTGAAGAAGCCCGCAACAACATCAGTCACGCCGCCGAGCTGCTAGGCCTCGAGCGCAGCCATCTTTACCGCAAAATGAAAGCCCTAGGCATCGGAGTCCGCGAGTAAGCGTTCCTTCGTCTTTCATTTGCACCAGGATAATACTGCGATTTGGACAAGGCAGAAGCTTTCAGAAATTGTCCGCGGGTTTCCCATGTCTCGCTTCCGTGTCCTGGGACGGCAGTTGGCCTGCCCCGGAGGGGCCGGATGAAAATAGCTGGGTAGGCTGCGTCGATTTACGTATCGTCTGCGGCTCGGTGTTCTCGTTCACGATATCGCACGGTTTGTGGAAGCTTTCAGAAATTGTCCGCAGGTTTCCCATGTCTCGCTTCCGTGTCCTGCGACGGCAGTTGGCCTGCCCCGGAGGGGCCGGATGAGAATAGCCACGGGTGAAACCCGTGGAATCAATGCCCCAAAATGCCTCACCGCCCTGTAGGGGCGGTATGATACCCGCTGGGAGACAACGCTCTATGTCGCATACCTATTGCTCTGCCCTGTTTCATTGTGTTTTCTCGACGAAGGAGCGCCATAGCGCATTCACGCCGGAATTGCAGCAGCGGCTGTGGGCTTACATAGGAGGGATTGCGCGCGAAAACGGAATGACTGCGCTGGCGGTGGGCGGGACGGACAACCATGCACATCTTCTTCTCTCTTTGCCGTCGACCCAGACCGTTGCCGATGCAATGCGGAGGATCAAAGGCGGGTCGTCACTATGGTTGCACGAGAGATGCGGGTTGACAGGGTTTGAGTGGCAGAAGGGGTACGGGGCATTTAGCGTGGGGTGTTCGCAGGTGGATGCCACCGTGGCCTATATCGCGGGTCAGCAGGAGCATCATCGGAAGCGCGATTTCCAAGCGGAGTTCTTGTCGATTTTGAAGCGGCATAGGATTGAATTCGATCTGCGGTATGTGTGGGGGTGAATCACGCCCGCATATGTGGGGCTGATCCCGGTATGGGTGGGGGTGAATCACGCCCGCATATGTGGGGCTGATCGCGGTATGTGTGGGGCTGAATCATACCGTCCCGCACCCAGCAAGGTCTCCGCAATTCGTCCCGGAGGGACGGATCGCAAACAGCCAGCATCCATTCTCCCGGAGAGCCAGCATCCATTCTCCCGGAGGGAGAGACGAAAATAGCCCCGGATGAAGTTCGCCGCAGCGAACGCAATCCGGGGAAAGCGCCCCAAAACATCCCCCTCCGCCCCAGCGGGGCGGATCGAATAAGCGCAACAAACCATCGGTCAGTCAGGTGATCGCCACGTCACACCGGCCCTTCAGGACGGCGAGGCATTTTTGTGCATGGTCCCCACGGGTTTCACCCGTGGCTATTTTCATCCAGCCCCTCCGGGGCAGGCCAACTGCCGTCCCGTGACAAGCGTAGCGCAGTCCTGGGAATTGGACGAAAATTGCACTCGCGTCCTGTAGGGACGCCGCGAAATGCTCTCACCCTGCGCATCGAGCGCAAACATTTCCCTCCGCTCACTCACAAAGCCGCAGCCCGCTCCAGCGAGGAATTCTCATCCCTTCAGCAGGCCCGCGACGCCTACGAGCGCGAATACATCCTCAAGAAGATTGAAGAAGCCCGCAGCAACATCAGCCACGCCGCCGAGCTGCTGGGCCTTGAGCGCAGACATCTCTACCGCAAAATGAAAGCGCTGGGGATTGGCGTGTGGGAATAAGGAATGCGCCATCGGTAGTTCCCGCGGCGACTCCTATTCTGCCTGGTCAGACATGCGAGTCTTGCCGGCCTTCAACGCGGCCTGAGGCGCCGCCCCCGTCGTAACCAGTGCCTGCACGTCCCCAACCAGCAGTTGCACCGATGCTGTGAAGCTGGCGTCCCGGCTCTTCTTGAACATCTTCGGATCGACCTGCTCCACAAAGCCCCAGAGGGCCACATGGGTTTTGCCGTCCGAGATGCCAACCCGGATCTGCGGCGTCGGCGCATCGACGAACCGGACCGCGAACACCAGGTCCGCGTCGCTGGGGTTCATCACCAGTTCAAACCGGCCCCACGCCTTCATCTGCGAAAAGAACTCGCTGTACGCCCTCTCTGGCCCGCCGCTGTAGGCCGACGGAAACGACGTCACGTCCCCCAACTCATACGAGATAAACGCCCGCTTGCCGTTGAGCAGCGGCGTGGGCACGGGTGCCGCAAGACTGTTCACTCCCTTGGCCGCGGAACTTCTTTGCTCTGCGCAGACCGGCAAAGCGCAGCATACGTAGAGACCAACAGCTGCAACAAATTGTTTGGAATAAAAAAACAAGATTCCTCCATTGCGAATGATCTTCCATCTCGCTGAACGACAATACTTTGAGCCGCGATTCCCCAGGTGGTTAGCAAATTGATCCGGCAATTCGTGAAAAGGACCCATTACCATCCACCCGAGACCTGGGAGTCCATTCTCAGGCGGGCCAATCCCACTTGACTCCAACTCCCACGCAGATACCCCCTTCAAACTCCAACTGTCATCTGTCATCTGCAACCTGTCATCTGATCTGTCATCCGCCTTTGCATATAATTCCGCGTCCCCGGCGCACAATCAAGCTGTAGTACCAACAGGAGACCTCGAACATGATTCACGCAATCCCTCCACGCTCCGCCTCCACTGAAGAAGCATCCAACGCAGCCAGCCAGAACCCCGCTCTCCAGAACCCTGCCATCGCCCACTGCCACCAGGTCTGGACCTCCGCCTTTGCGCGCATCCACAAGCGCGAGAGAAACGAGTTCCTCGCCGCCAACAGCGCCGCTGAACGCTTCCAAGCCTCCATGCCGCCCCTCAGCGGTCATCAAAACATCGTCGATTTCATCGCCTGCGTCGGCTACGGCATGGCCGTCGGCGCCATCGTGGAGAACGAAGGCACCAAGCTTCTCTACGCTGCCCAGATCGCCCTCATCGCCATCCCCAAACTTCCCAAAAACCCCAAATAGCCACCCCCACCCCACCTGTTTTATAACAAGTATTTGAAAATAAACAGGTTACATAAAATGGAAGATTGTAACCAATAGAAAATAAACAACTTAAAAATACAGCCAGAAATTCAACCCCGCTGAAACAAAGGACTTACGATCCACCTCGCGAAGCGGAAACCCAGCTTCGACCCTCCGCAATAAAGGCTTGAGCCGTATCTCGAAAAGCAGTCGGAGCCTCGCACCACGCTACGGCCAAGCCTTCGCCACATGGAATGAAGTGACGAATTGAATGGCAAACGTGTTTTCATTACGGACTGTGCCCGTGCTGTAATGCTCCAGCTCGTAGCTGACTTTGACCAGTTCGAACCTTCCGGGGCGGAAGCCCGCTGCGCCCTCAAAACACTGCGCATTCCCCGATGCCTTCGAGCGCGATTCGCCGTCGCGCGCGGCAACGTACCAGCGCGGATTCAAGACCTTCTTCAGCTCCGCATAGCCGGCCTTTTCACGATACGTGGGAATCACCGTGTACGGAAAAACGAAGCCCTGCCACTCCCCTTGCACAGTCCAGTGGCCATACGCCCAGCGTCCGTCCACGCCCAGGGCGCTCGCGGGCAATTTGCTCGGGCTCTCCTCTCCCCAGGGGAAGTACCAGGACTGACGGTACAGATAAGGTCCGCGATATCCAGAGACTCCAACCCGCAAGCCCTGGCGGATGGTGTAACCACCGCCCCCGGCCCAATTGCCATATTGACCGTGCCCGAATAAACTCCGCGGATTCGCCGGCGAGGAGTTGGCAAACTGCGCGCGTCCATCCCATTTGCCGCGTGTCGCGTCAATCTGCGCGCCGGCAATGCCGTAGAGCGATACGGGCGAGCCATAATACCCATACTCGATCGGCAGGTCCAGCAGGGCGTTGTCCATGTCGTCGTAAAACAAAGGGAACGCCCCGAACACTGTTTCAAGTTGTCCGGCGCGAATCAGAATGGAGCCCTTCTCCGATATGCGCGAATAATTCAGCGATGCCTGCAGAAGACTTCCGTTCGCCCCGTAGCCCGCGGTTGAAAAATCCTCATAGAAATAAGGCCGCGTGCTAAATTGCCACGCGCCTGTAACTGTCCAATTGCCATCTATCTTCCACGTGGGATAAATGACCGATCGGAATCCCGCAGTTGCCGGAGCGCCGGACCGGGGCGCCTCCGTGAGTACGTTGGAGGCTGCAAACATTCCCGAGAGAGTTGCCCGGAGATCGACGCCTGAATTGGCTTCCTGCGCGATCAGAATCTGGGGGCAGACGACCCCGAAGACCAACCACAACTGGAGAGCCTTTCTCAATCCGCCTCCGCAGCCACTGTTTCCCTGGTACGGCCCGCATCGTTCACCGGTTCCTGCACAACACCCAGGTCCTTGAATGGCAATTGAACGAACACTTCCACGATCCGGGGATCGAATTGTGTTCCCGCGCATTCGAACAGGATGCGGATGGCCTCTTCATGTGTCATTCCCCGCCGGTAAGACCGATCCGAAGTCATGGCGTCGTAAGCGTCCGACACGTGAATGATGCGCGCGTCGATCGGCGCTTGTGCGCCCGAAAGTCCCTTCGGGTACCCGGTCCCATCCCAGTTTTCATGGTGTAGCTCCACGGCCTCCAGGTAGGGTGCAAGACCCTGCACTCCCTCCAGAATCCGGCGTCCAATCACAGGGTGTTCCTTAATAATGTCGTATTCCTCGGCGGTAAGCCGCCCAGGCTTCTGTAGCACCGCGTCGGCAATGCCGATTTTTCCAATGTCATGCAACTGCGCCCCGATCCCAATCCGTTCCACTTCCTCGGGCCTAAGTCCCATCGCGGCCGCGGTTTCACTGGAGAACCGGCTCACGCGATAACTGTGACCGGCGGTATAGCGATCCCGGGCATCGAGAGCGCTTGCCAGAGAGCCGGTAAACTCGACGTATGCCCTTTGCAGATTCACGCGCGCAAAACGAACCGATCCGGCCGCTCGATTGTAGCTCTCGGCCAGTTCCCGGATCTCCCTTGTCGATGAAAGTTCGGTCGTGAATACGGGCAGCTCGCCGGTCCGCTCCGCGTTTCGCAGGTGCGAAACGACCTCGGCGATCGGCCTTCCTATCGAGTGGGACGACACAACACTGCATAACAGCGCGATGATCACTGAGCCGAACGCCATCGCCAGAAATAGATTGCGCATTCTGGATTGAACGGGGCCCATTGCCTCGTCCACGTTTTCAAGACTGCGCAGGATATATCCGCCGCCAAACACCTGCGTGGGAACCGACGTCCAGTTCACGCCCCGCAATCGAAAGTCGCATTCCGTCTGGCCCGCGCAACCGGTAAGAGCTGTCTCAGCATCGGCTGCCGAAACGTTCGGAATGTTCGATTGAATCACTCTTCCGTCCTTCATCAGCAGGGCGGGCGTCGCAGGCCCCGGAAAGTCGAAATACTCGCCCACTGACAGGGAGCCGATATTCCCATCATCCACATCCAGTGGCACCGACGAGAACTGGAACGTGCGGCCGCCAATCAGCATCAGGCCCTTATTGCCCGGTTCGAGCAACGCAATGTCCGTGGGAACAAGCTGGGACTTCCCATTCGTTCCATCCCGCCGAATCACTCCGGCAAGCGGCGCGCCATTGGGAGACGACACCAGCAGAAAATCGAAGCCCATATGCTCGCCAAGCTCGCGCAGCTGGTCTTCCACCGTCCTGCGCGCCGCCGGGTTTCCAGCTTCCGATCGAAGCAACTGCAAGCCGGCCTTGAGCGCCGCGTCTTCTCCGGCAATTTTCAGAAAATTGTCATTCTGAGCATCGGCTTTGGCATGCACGCGCGCGATCGCCAATTCACTCTCGCGCAAAGACGCGCGCAGCCCCTCCCGCACCGTCGATTGCGCCAATTGCTGCACCAGCCAGAAACTCGCTGCCAACAGCACGGCGAAAGGGATAAAACACACCAGAAAGACTCGAGTTCGATAGCGCATGGCATGATCACCTGTCGGGGGCGATGCTCGCCGATTAGGCACTCAATGTGGCGTCTCCGTAGCATCGCCTAGCGGGATCAAGAAGTCCGCCACAGAGTCGCGCCCTGATTCCACCACAATGGACTTTTTAAATAATCCCGCTGATTTGTGCCATGCCACTAAGGTGTACCTGCCCGGCGGCACATCCTCAATTCGATACTGTCCCGATTTGTCCGATCTCGCAAACCAGCGGTTCGGAGTCACAACGATGGTGGCCGCCATATTCGGGTGCAGATGGCAGTAGACGTCCACAATCCCCGGCTTGGGAAAAACTACCTCTCTGGTTTTGCCTTTGTCATAACTCCCGAGATCGAACGATTTGGCCTTTGAGAGCGAAAAAACATTATGAAAAATAGGGTCCATGTTTGGAAACGAAACCGTTGAACCCACCGGGATCACGATCAGATCGGGGGAAAATCGGCGGTTTAGCTGTTCAATCGTGAAGGGAGCCTGACCCGCCTGGCGATTACCCGCTGGACCAGCGCCTTCCACATAAATCACAACGCGCGACCGCTCAAACTCCAGCGGATCTTCCGAAGCGTCTTTTCCCAGCTCAACGGCCGTGCCGCGCTGATAGATGGAAACGGAAGGAGTGACGCTCCGCTTCGTCAGCGTCTGCTTGACGACAATCTTCCCCGTGATGGTTTGCGCTGCCGCTCCAACGCCAAGGGAAACGATTGCGAGCGCCATGCACAGGCAACTCGCCCGGCGAGCCGGCTTACACCGACTGCGTCGATTCGACTCTTGACCCATACGCGTTCCTCATGGGAAAGAAACCTGGCGAAGCCTGATGCGAGGCCCCAGTATACTAGCCAACGCAAAATGTCGCTATGCATATAGACTGACACTGTTTAGAACCGGCCAGCCCGAATCCGGAAAATAAAAACACGGTGCCCCCTTCATTCATCGGAGGTTGCCGCCGCGACCGATGAGTAGGCGTCCTGTAGGCGCATGGCTATCGATTCTTAAGACCTGGGACCCGCCCCCGTGTCCGGAAGCGAACACGATTTCCCAAAACTGGTCAGCCGGCGGCAGCAGCCCATCCCACACCTCGGCTGCCATCCTCTTTCCGGAGAGCAATTTAAGCCATGAATTTCAGCACGCAACTTTGGCAGCCGAATTGCTCTTCTCTTGAGTGCTTAACATCGCACCACCCACAGAGGCCACCGATGGCGTATTTTGAGCGTGTTCGCGACGTAATCTCCGGTCCCTTCAGCCCTGACATCATCCAGCAGCGCACCGCAACCGGATGGCAAATGGTCTCCATCGAATGGCGCCGCGAGCTGCCCGACGCCGAAGCCCCCACCGAAGGTGCCTTCAACGAAGACATTCCCTACGGCCTCCGCATCTCCGACGACTGCAGCCGCCTCGAAGTCCATCCCCGTGAGCACCAGGTCCTCATGCTCATGATGGAGCTGCTTGTCCAGGACTTCTCCTACTCCAGCATCGTCAGCGACCTGAACGAGAAGGGCTTTCGCATGCGCAACGGCAAGCCCTGGAGCCGCGTAGCCGTGTTCAACATGGTTCCCCGCCTCATCGAAGTCGGCCCGCGCTTCTTCAACTCGGAAGAGTGGGAAATGCGCCGCAGAAAATTCGCCCGCGTCAAGGCGCCAGACGCCATGTAGCACTTTCCCGGCCTTCAACGCGGACTTGCTGACTCGCTACTTAAGTATCGGCCCCAGCGACCCAGGATTGTCTCCCAACTGCGGGTCCACGCGGAAATCCCACACCGACTGGTTAATATCTGAAGCGGAGATGATCTCCACCAGCGCATACTCGCCGATCAAAAGCGGCTTCACCGGCACAATCTTCAGCCAATGCTTCCCCGCCAGCACTTCCACCTTCGCCGCCACCACGTCCTCGTCCTGGGTCACCGTCCCATTGGGGCTCATGTGGATCGCCCCCACAATCCGCAACGCCCGCCGCTCGTCCACATGCACAATGGCGAACCCCGAAGTCGCCGAGTGCGCGCCATGCTTGCGGTTGGCAGCTTCCTTCGCGCCGGCCGTGCTCACCGTCATCGAATGCGAAAGCACCTGTTCCGCATGGTCGTTCGCGCCCAGCGATAAATAAATAGCCGGATCGTTCACGTGTAGATGAACCTTGGCGTGCGCGCCCTCAAGCTCAAGACTTGCCTTTTGCCCAGCCAGCGGATTCAACGTGCTCAGCCCGTGTTTGGTCTTCGCATTCGCGTTCAATTCTGTCGGCAACAGCTCCACCAGCTCCGGCGTTCCTTCATACGTATCCACCACAAAAACGCCGTCCTCGTTGGGCAGCTCCAGCCCCTTCGCCACCTCGGGCATCCGCGCCTTTTCTTCGTCCCGCTCGGCCGCCGCTTCCTTGTCCAGCGATTCCGCTTCTTTCATCGCCGGCGAGGCATCGTCGGGCGATGCTTCAGCTGGAGCCGTGTGGTCCCGCTCCCACTTGCGCGTTGCGTCCCAGTCCACCAGGTCCAACGGAAGCTCTTCCCAATCACCCCCGCGCTCCACTGAGATGTAACGCACCCGGTCGCCCACAACCTCGTACTTCCTCACAACTTGATAGGTGCCGTCCTTCAGGATTAGCCGGTGGTTGCTGCCGGTGTTCGGTATGTCCGGCTTCAGCGGAACATGTGTCCCCTGCGGAAGCGGTGTCCCAGTTTGAGTCTGGGCCTGCGCCGCTATCGTCACACCCGCCACCAGCACAATCGCCAGCCAGCAGCTCAAAATCCGTCGAAAATAAAGGGGAACGTACATGCGCACCTAGTTTAGACGAATGCGGACCGCTCACGTTTGTCCACTAAATCTGTCCAAATTCGTGCGGGACGCGTAATCCAGTTCCTCTCGCCCGCATCCAATCTTGTGTATTCTTAAAGCTGAGGTCGTTGTTTGACAGCATTTCAGGCAAATCTCCGCGGAAATCGCCGCGCAAGGCCATTCGCCTTGTCGGCCGTTACCGTAGTGTGCCTGATCCTGTTGGCGCTGCTCACGGTCGTCCAGGTGGCGCACGTGCATCCGGTCGATACCGATGCCGACCACTGCCCCCTTTGCATCCTGCTTCATACCGCCGCGCCCGTCGCGGTTGCCGCGGCCATCGTGATTCTCATTCAGATCGAGACCCGCACGCCGGTATTTGAGGCGCGCACGGTCACCCGTTATTGGCATCCCAAGCTCTTCACCCGTCCCCCTCCCACGGGCTGCTAGGGCTTTGTCCCCGATCTCTCGGCGCGTTCAAGCTGGTCTGTTTTGCTCAAAGTCCCCAATCGGGGCAGGGCATTCGCTCATTTCCACAGGCTGAGACGCCGCATCGGAAAAAGCCCCCAATGCAAACGAGGATGTCGCGGCTCTCAGGCCCCGGCGAACTTCCCGCAGCATTACAGCCATTATTTGGAGGCTTCTTATGCCGTTCATTCGCGGCAACATTTTTCGCACTCTTCCGGCTCTCGTCACGCTTATCGCAGCGCTGGCCGCATCTGCCCAGGGCGGCAACGCCGGCGCTATTCGCGGCACAGTTACCGATCCGACCGGCGCCGTCATTCCCGGGGCCACGGTCCATCTCACCAACCCGGCCAGCGGTGTGGATCGAAGCGCTGTAACTGACGACACCGGTCAATTCAGCTTTTCCAACGTCACCTTCAACAACTACCAGGTTGCCGTCGCCGCCAATGGCTTTGCTCCATTACGCAAAGCGGTGCAGATCCAATCCGTTGTCGGAACCACCCTCAAACTGGTACTGCAAATTGCCACAGCCGACTCCACTGTCACCGTCGAAGCCGGCGGCGACCTCGTTTCCGCCGACCCAACCTTCCATACGGAAGTCGATCGCGACCTGTTTATCAAGGTGCCACTGGAAAGCGAGTCCTCCGGGCTTAGTTCGCTGGTTACCGAGTCCACACCCGGCGTTTCCGCAGACTCCAATGGCCTCTTTCACGGTCTCGGCGATCACGCCTCCAACTCGTTTTCCGTCGATGGCCAGTCGATCACTGACCAGCAAAGCAAAGTCTTCTCCAACCAGATTCCCGCTGATTCCATTCAATCCATCGAAGTCATCTCCGGCGCTCCGCCTGCCGAATATGGCGGCAAGACCAGCCTGGTCATCGTAGCCACCACTCGATCGGGGCAAGGAGTAACCAAACCTACCGGCAGCATCAGCACATCCTACGGCGCTTTCGGCTCCGCAACAGCCGGCTTTGACATCGCCTACGGCGGGAAAAAATGGGGCAATTTCGCTGAAGCCGATGGTCTCAACTCTGGCCGCTTCCTCGACCCCCCTGAGTTCGCCGTCTTTCATGACAAGGGTAACGAACAGAATGTCTTTGATCGCGTCGACTACACATTCTCGGCGGTCGACTCGGTACATCTCGACCTGAACTACAGCCGCTCCTGGTTTCAGACACCTGACTCCTTCGACAACCTCAATGTCCAGAACGTAGTCAGCGGCGGTGCCAGCGCCAGCCCGGTGTTTGGCTCGGCGGGCAACACCGATCAGCATTCGAAGATCGGGACCATTAATGTTTCTCCAACCTACACGCGAGTCATCGGCCAGAATTCCGTTCTGAACCTGGGCGCTTTTGTCCGGCGTGACGAGTACAACTACTATCCCAGCGGCAATCCCCTGTCCGACCTCGGACCCTCCAACCTGCAAACCTCATCTATCGCTCAATACCGCACGCTCACCAATGCTGCTGTTCATTCTGACTTCTCCTATTCCAAGGGAAGGCACACCTTCAAGGCCGGCGTGCAATACGGCCAGACCTTTCTGAACGAGAACGACACACTGGGAGTGGTCGAACCCACTTACGATTCGCCCTGCATGGATGTCAACGGCAACCCCTTGCCCGGCTACTCCGATCCAACGGCCTGCAACGGCGTAACTTCACTCCCGAATCCCAACTACGTTGCCGTGCTGGCGCCCTACGACCTCACCCGCGGTGGCAGTTTCTACACCTTTGCAGGTCATACCGACGTGAAAGAACTGGGTCTTTTTGCTGAAGACCAGATCAAGGCTGGTAACTGGCTGTTGAACCTCGGACTTCGTCAGGATGTCTACAATGGCCTGACAGACGCCAACCAGACCCAGCCTCGCTTGGGTATTGCCTATAACATCAAGCCTTCCTCCACCGTTCTCCGCGTCTCTTACGCGCGCACGTTGGAAACTCCGTTCAACGAGAACCTGATCCTTTCAAGCGAGGGATGCGCCAACTCGGTGCTCGCTCCGCTTCTTGCCTGTTCGCCGGGCGTGTTCCCAACGCTGGCGCCAGGTTTCCGCAATGAGTTTCATGCTGGCTTCCAGCAAGCCGCCGGCAAGCATGTGGTCGTAAGCGGCGAATACATCTGGAAATACACCCACAACGCGTTTGACTTCAGCGTACTGGGTAACACGCCTATAACTTTCCCCATCGACTGGCACAACTCAAAGATCCCGGGCTACGCACTGAATGTCAACGTGCCCGAATTTCATAACTTCAGCGCCTACTCCGTTATGTCTTCTGTGGCCGCCCGCTTCTTTCCCCCTCAGGTCGCGGGTGCAGGCGCAACAGTGGGCCAAACGGGCCTGCCTTTCCGCATTGATCATGACGAGAAGTTCAATCAAACCACGCACATCCAATACACCTTGGCTCACGGCGGCAAGTTCGTAACTGGAATCTGGGGCGGCTTCAACTGGCGCTACGATTCAGGCCAGGTCGCTGGTTCCACGCCTTGCTACGGTATTACCGATCCCAACACGCCCTGCGCAAACAGTTCAACCTCATTCAATGGCGCGCCTGCCATTGCAATGGTTGACACCAACATTCCACCCACCACCAATCCCGTCACTGGGACAAGCGTTGCGCTTCCATTGACTGCCGACGAAGAGTTTCAGGCCGGCTTTGCCTGCAATGGCGTGAAGGCCACGCCCACCCAGGCGTTACCGTCCGTCTGCCCAGCCTCGGAGTTCACCTCTAACCTGATCAATATTCCCGCCCCAGGTACCGGCGACAACGACCACAACCCACAGCGCATCGCCCCGCGCGACCTGTTCGACGCCTCCATCGGCAAAGACAATATCTTTCACAAGGAACGTTTCAAGACGAACCTCGACCTGACAGCGATTAACATTACCGACAAGTACGCGCTTTATAACTTTCTCTCCACTTTCAGCGGCACGCACTATGTAACTCCGCGCGCTTTGACGGCGAAGATCACATTGAACTTTTAATCGCCCCCCTACGTAATATGAATTACTTTTAACGGGCTGCGGAGATTGACCTTTTCGCAGCTCGTTCGTCAGAACCAAAGCGGGGTTCCTCGCAGCCCTGCGCAATCTCTCCGCACGGAGGATCTATGAAAGAAGGATCCATGCAGCACCTAAGCCTTTCTAAATCAATCATCCTCTTTTTCTTCGCACTTCTACTCACCATTTCCTGTCAGTTTTCTGCAGCCCAAACCGCCGCTCCCGCCACAACAGCAAACCCCAGTCAAACAACGGCTCCCGTTCCAGCGGGCCCCCCGGTCCTTGCCGCCAAAATCACCGCTAGTCTCAGCTCTAAGACTGCCAGGGCAGGCGATCCCGTCACCGCAAAGACCATTACAACCTTGAAGTTGGGGGACGGCGTCGAAATTCCCCGGGGTTCAAGGATCGTTGGCAGTGTCGCTTCGGTCAAATCCGCGCAGGACGGCGGCGGCACTTCTTCGTTGGCCGTCAAAATCGATCAGGTCGAGATGAAAGACGGCAAATTCATGCGCATTGCCGGCCAGATCGTCGCCATCGGCCCATTACCCGACAGCGCGGTCGGTCTTGGCTACGACTCAGTCCTCGGTCGCGGCGGAGTCGGTTCCAGTGTCGGCCTCGATCCCTCCGTCGGAGCCGGTCCCGCCGTCAACCGCGGCGACCCCGATATCCCGCGCGGAAGCACACTCGAGGGCATCAAACTGAATGGCCACCTGAACACCGACCGTGCCACCGAGATGCGCGGAACCAAGCGCGACATCAAGCTCGATTCAACCGTCATGATCAAAATTGCGTTATTCCGCCCAAGCGGCGCATAACTCCCCGGAATAAACCGCATCCTGTGCCCTATTCATCGGTCGCCGCGGCGTCCGATGAGTGGGTTCGAACCACTATTCTCCCTTCGCTTTGGGAAGACCTAATTCGCTTCCCGGGTGAATTCGTGTTTGACTTTCACGGGACTTCTTCTTCAGAATTGCTTTCGAACTCCGCGCGTCACTTCAACGCGACCTTCACATCCGCATTCCGAATGAGGAAACCATGATCCGTCTTCCGGGAAACGCAAGTCTCTTACCCGTTCTCGCTGTGCTCTTCGCCGCCAGCCACGCATCTTCCCAGGCTCCGGCCTCTGCTCCCGCCCAGGCAAACGCCGTGGTCATGGTTGCCAAAATCGACGGCAAACTCAGCACCAAATACGCGAAGGTTGGCGATACCCTGTCTGCAAAAATACTCAGGTCGTGGAAGTTGACGGACGGCACCGAGATTCCCAAAGGATCGAAGATCACGGGCAAGGTCGCCCTGGTCAAGTCCAAGAAGGACGGTAACGGTACATCCATGCTCAGCTTCCGTCTCGACCAGATCGAGATCAAAGGCGGCGCGCCGGTTCCCGTTCACGGAATGGTTGTCGCTATCGGTCCCTCACTCGCGCCGAAAGACGGGCTTGGCGCGAATTCCGTGCTGGGGCGCAACACCAACCCGCAGAGCGGAACGGGCGTAACGGCAGCCTCGCAGGGAACCGGTTCGTCGAATGGCATAGACCCGAGCACGGGCCTCGGCGGTGTCGGCGCAAAAGACGAAGACAACATCCCTCTCGGAAGCACCATGCCCGGCGTCAGCCTGGGCCGTCACCTCGATGCCGACTGGACCACCATCCTCCAGGGAGTTAAAGAAGACATCGATCTGGATTCCGATGTCCTCATCAAGATCCAGTTGAAGTAAGCAGAAAGCCTGAGATTCATTTGTGACTTCCGTTCATCGGCGGAATCAATCCGTCTTGTCCGATTTCGGACACCCAGATCCATTTTGAGTGTGGAAATTGCTCATGCCCTCCGCGTAACTCCTTCCTTTTGTGAAATAACGCCATCGGCGGAATGGCGATAAGAATGCACATAAAGCTATTGCGTTCCTTTTTGCGGGCTACGGCGGCGGCTCGCACGCGTCTGTTGGTTAGCTCACTTCGAAATGGCCGCAATCGATAAGTGCCAGTTACCGGAGGAAGTCTCTTGGGGAAGTATTTCGCTTTGGTTTGCGGTTTTGGATTGCTAATGGCTTCGACCGCACTGCCTGCGTCGCAGGTCTCGAATCAGCAGAAACAGCAGTCAAAGCCATCGGCCACATCACAGACACCGCCCAGGCCGCAACCAAAAGCCGAAGCAAAGGTACCCTTGATTGACAGGCCGCTGACCCTGGCGGACTTTGCCGGTATGGAACCTCGACCTGAGCTACGGGACAAGCTGACGCACCTGAGCAGTTTCATTCAAAATCAGCCCACGGACGGCGCCCCCGCAACCGAAAACACTGAAGTGTGGATGGCCCGCACCAACACGGCCCTCTACATCGTCTTCCTCTGCTTCGATCATCATCCCGAACTCATTCGTTCGCATCTGGCCAGGCGCGAGAACATCACCAAAGACGATTATGTGAGCGTGATGCTGGATCCGTTTCAGGACCGGCAGCGAGGCGTCGAGTTTCAGGTGAATCCCGCCGGCGTGCAGGCTGATGCAGCCTGGACTGAAGTCAACGGCCCGGACTATAGCTACGACCAGGTCTGGGACTCAGACGCGAAAATTACGAGCAAGGGCTGGATGGCGCTGATTGCGCTTCCATTCCGCAGTCTGCGATTTCCCGCCGCGGGTCATGACTGGGGCGTGGTGTTCTGGCGCAACCTTCCGCGCAACAGCGAAAACGACTTTTGGCCCCGCGTCTCGGCAAACGTGAGTGGAGTGTTCAGCCAGGAAGGCCTGCTGCGCGGCATCGAAGGCGTCACCGGCTCGCACAATGTGCAGATCAACCCTTACGCGCTGGCGCAGAACGAGCACACGCTGGAAACGCTGGACCCTAACAACCCCTACTTCAGCTCGCGCAGCGCCGAGGCCACCGGCGGAGGCGAGGTAAAAGCAGTGTGGCGCGACGCCGTGGTCTTTGACGGCACCGTCAATCCCGACTTCAGCGACGTGGAAAGCGATCAGCCTCAGTTCACCGTGAACCAGCGCTACCCGGTCTACTTTCCCGAGTTGCGGCCGTTCTTCCTTGAGAACGCGAGCTACTTTGCAACTCCCATGACGCTGCTGTACACGCGCAACATCATCCGGCCCGATGTCGGACTGCGCGTTACCGGAAAGCTGCACCACACCAATCTCGGAGTTCTGGCCATCAACGACCGCGAACCGGGACAGACGGTTCCTGCCAGCGATCCGCTCTATGGGACCAAGGCGGGCTTTTACGTGGGGCGCGTTTCACAGGACCTGGGCAAAGGTTCCAATGTGGGCCTCATGTACACCGACGAGGAGTTTGGCAGCGGTTGGAACCGCATCGGCGGCGCAGACTTCACCTGGCGCATCAACGACCACTGGACGACGTTAGGCCAATCTGTTGAGAGTTCCACCAAAATGAGCAATCCCGCCAGCATGGCAACCGTGTTTCCCGCCGGATACAACGCGGGACCGGCCACCGACTGGCAGACCCAGCGCAACGGGCACGCTTTCAATCTGTTCAACGAGTATCAGGACATCAGCAAGGGCTTCGATAGCTTGCTGGGATTCTTTCAGACTTCCAACATTCGCAGCGATCATGTGCATGCTACCTACCAGTGGTTCCCTAAAAAAAGCGTGGTGCAAAGCCGCGGACTTGAAATCAATCAGAACGTCGCCTATGACCACGCCAACAATCGGGTTTACCACTACACCACCTTCGATCCATTCTTGCTGCTTACACGCAACATCGTCGTCGCGCCCCTCGTCGGCCAGAACTCCGATACCGTGGGACCGCAGGATGGCTACCCCATGCAGGCAAGCGAAAACTTCACTGAGAACTTCGCGGGCTTTGTCAGCCGTGGACAACCTTGGGCCATTCTGAATTACAACCTGACCGCATTCCGAAGCGGGAACGTCAATTACAACCCGGTGGTGGGCGGAGTCCCGTTCCTCATGAACCAGGAAACTGTGCAGGCGCTCATCAGCGTGAATCCTTTGCGCCAGTTGACTGACGACAATACATACCTGCTCGATCGCGACCACGCCGTTAGCAACGGGCAGCTTGTGTATGAGACCCAGACCTTCAGGACCAAGCTCAACTACCAATTCACGCGGGCGTGGTCCGCACGCGCCATCGTGGAGTACGACACAACCCTGGCTAACGCTGCGGAGACCTCTCTCGCTCGCACCAAACAGGTGCAGACCCAAGGCCTGCTCACCTGGTTGCCGCATCCGGGAACGGTGATTTATGTGGGCTGGAACAACGACCTGCAGAACTACAACCACACTGTCTGCACCGCGAACCCAGTCGGTGCGCCGCAGAGGTGCAATCCGAACCAGCCAATCCTCGCTCGCGGTCCCGGATATCTGAACGATGGACGCCAGCTCTTTGTGAAGGCGAGTTATCTTTTTCGCTTCTGAGGGTTAGTCCGGTTGCAGGGAATAGCCGTCCCGGTGTGCGCGCCAAGCAATCGCGGCCAGGTCACCAAAACTCTGAAACCGCGAAAGTAAAAGGCATACTACTACCCAGCTAGGTGGTTCCTGAAAGATCGCCGCCAATCCGAAACTTGCCCTGGCCCCGCCGGCAACTTCCGGAATTGCAGTTAAGCCTCTAAATCAGACTCCCGGTAGCTTCGCATATTCCCGTCGATAAGCCGCGTAGACCTCCGTGTCGAAGCAGGCGAAGATCACTTCCTCCATTTCATCGTTTTGGATCAATTCCACCATTGTTTCCCGCATCGCAATTTCAACCGCGGCCTCGACAGGGAACCGATACACCCCGCAGCTGATCGCCGGAAACGCCAGGGTCCTAAATCCGTATTCGCGCGCAATGGCAAAACAGGAAGCGTAGCAGCGCTCCAGCAATTCCCGCTCCCCATTCCCTCCGCCGTTCCACACCGGACCAACCGTATGAATTACATGCCCCGCTGGCAACTGATAGCCCCTCGTGAGCTTCGCATGCCCCGTCTCGCAGCCCCCGAGCAGCCGGCATTCCTCCAGGAGCTTCGGACCTGCGGCATCGTGGATTGCTCCGTCAACCCCTCCGCCGCCAAGCAGGGAATTGTTGGCCGCATTCACAATCGCATCCACGTCCAGCGTGGTAATGTCGGCTCGTACAATAGAGATCTTCCCCGCCATCAGTTCCTCGCCCGCGTTACTTCTCGCTGTCCAGGTTTCTCATTTGCTCCTCCTGGTAGCGCGTTCCCGCCACAGCCTCCGCCGGAACCGCTGCCTCAATCTCCGCAATCTCCTCCGCCGTGAGTTTCACCTCCAGCGCGCCCAGGCTCTCCGCCAGTTGCGCCCGCGTCCGCGCTCCGATCACCGGCACAATAAAGCTCTGTTTCGCCAACACCCACGCCACTGCTAACTGCACCTGCGATATGCCCTTGCCATCGGCAATTTCCTTGAGCCGCAGAACCAGTTGCTGATTCCTGTCCAGATTCTCTCCCGTAAATCGGGGCAGATGCTTGCGGTAGTCTCCCGCCGCCGCCGGCTGCGAACCCGAAAGCAATCCCCTCGACAGTGCACCGTACGTCGTTGCGGCGATACCCAGCTCCTCAAGGGCAGGAAAGATCTTTGCCTCCGGACTGCGGCTGATCAAAGCGTATTCAACCTGCAAATCCACAATTGGATGCACCGCGGCCGCGCGCCGTATCGTCTCCGCACCCACCTCCGAAAGCCCGATGTGCCGCACGTACCCAGCCTGCACCATCTCCGCAATGGCTCCGATCGTTTCCTCAATGGGTACTGTGGGATCAAGCCGCGCCGGCCGGTAAATATCGATGTACTGAACCCCCAGCCGCTTTAACGAATAAGAGAGCGCCGTCTTTACCGCCGCCGGCCTCCCGTCAAATCCCAGCCAAGCGCCATTCGGCGCCCGTTGCGCCCCAAATTTCACGCTAAGCAGCACCTCGTCCCGTCCGAAATGCAGTGCCCGGCCAATCAGCATTTCGTTGTGACCCATCCCATAGAAATCGCCCGTATCCAGAAGGTTGACCCCCGCGTCCATCGCCGCATGGATCGTGGCGATCGACTCCGCATCGTCCGTCGACCCGTACATCCCGCTCATGCCCATGCAGCCCAGCGCCATGGGAAAAACCTCGGGACCTGTAGCGCCCAGTTTGCGTGACGGTTTAGTCGCTGTAGTCATAAAAGCATTCCCTCCAGAAGGCATCCTAGCGCTATCGTAGGGGACTCGAAAAGGCCGAAGACGGTTGCATCACGGCAGCACGCGATGCGTTTGACCGTAAGTCATAGAAATCGAATCCGTTAAGCAATCCCCTGTATCCCCGGTGGCTACGGCCCTGGATTTCCACTTTATTTGCAAGCCCATCTCTGCCATACTTGATTGTGCCCACCTGGTACGTCCAATCCCAACATTCCAATCAAGAGGTTGCACAGATGTCGGCAAAGTATGTCTTTGTGACGGGCGGAGTCGTGTCCAGTTTAGGTAAAGGTCTCGCGGCCGCATCCATCGGCTGCCTGCTTGAAAGCCGCGGCCTCCGCGTCAACCTGATGAAATTCGACCCCTACCTCAACGTCGATCCCGGAACCATGTCGCCCTTCCAGCACGGCGAAGTCTTCGTCACCGACGACGGCGCTGAAACCGACCTCGACTTGGGCCACTACGAGCGCTTTACGCATGCGCCCTTGTCCCGCGACAACAATCTCACCACCGGCCGCATCTATGAGCAGATCATTTTGAAGGAGCGCCGCGGTGACTACCTCGGCAAAACCGTCCAGGTCATTCCCCACGTCACCAACGAAATCAAGAACGCCATGCGCAAAGTCTCCGCCAACGGAGCGGACGTCACCATCGTTGAAATCGGCGGCACCGTCGGCGACATCGAATCCCTCCCATTCCTAGAAGCCATCCGCCAGATGCGCCAGGAACTTGGCCGCGAAAACACCGTCTTCGTCCACCTCACGCTGGTCCCCTGGATCGCCGCCGCGCAGGAACTCAAAACCAAGCCCACGCAACATTCCGTCAAGGAACTGCTCTCCATCGGCATTCAGGCCGATGTCCTCCTCTGCCGTTCCGAGCGCCCCCTGAACCGCGAGATCAAGCAAAAAATCGCCGCCTTCTGCAACGTTGAGGAGCGCGCCGTCATTGGTGCCCGAACCGTCCCCTCCATCTATGAAGTTCCGCTGCGCTTTGCCGAAGAAGGCCTTGATGCCCTCATCCTCAAATACCTGCACAAAGACGCGCCCGAAGCTGATCTAGCCCGATGGAAGGACCTCGTCGATCGCACCTACCACCCCAAAGACGACGTCAACATCGCCATCGTCGGCAAGTATGTCGAGTACGAAGACAGTTATAAGTCACTCAAGGAGGCGCTGACTCATGGGGCGGTTTCACAGCACCTCAAGCTCAACGTAACCTGGATCGAGGCAGAAGGCCTTGAATCCAAAGCTCCCGGCGATCTGAGTTATGAGTCGCAGTTAGCTGGATTCGACGGCATATTGGTTCCCGGAGGCTTCGGCAAGCGCGGCATTGAGGGCATGTTGAACGCCATTCGCTATGCCCGTGAGCACCAGGTGCCCTACTTCGGTATCTGTCTGGGAATGCAGACCGCCTGCATTGAATTCGCTCGTAATGTCTGCGGCCTCAAAGACGCCAACTCCAGCGAATTCGACCCCGCCAGCCAGCACCGCATCATCTACAAGCTTCGCGAACTGCTGGGCGTCGAAGAGATGGGCGGGACCATGCGGTTAGGAGCGTGGACCTGCATCCTGCAGGAAGATTCGCTCGCCGCCAAAGCTTACGGCGGGGCCACCGAGATCAGCGAGCGCCATCGCCATCGCTATGAGTTCAACCGCGAATACGAAGCGCTACTTACTGGTGGCGGACTGCGCTTGAGTGGCACTACCCCCGACCAGACTTATGTGGAAATCGTCGAGTTACCCGGCCATCCTTACTTCCTTGGCTGCCAGTTCCACCCTGAGTTTAAGTCGAAGCCGTTGGAGCCGCATCCGTTGTTCCGCGAATTCATTACCGCGAGTTACAAGAATCGACTAGGTCGGCCAGCGTCCGAGGTCAGCGAAGCCCCAACCTTAACGAATGCACTGTCATCCTGAGCGAACGGAGCGGAGCGCAGGGAGTCGAAGGATCTGCGGTTGTTTCTTCGTTTACAGTGTCCATGATGCGCCACAGTCGTGGATTCTTGACGATCTGATCGCGCCGTGCCTCTGAAACCAAAAGAATGGAAGGCTTTGCGAAATGACCAAGCTATGGGTTATTCCAAAATCCTGTCGTAATTTGCCCATAGAGAATCTCGGGGACAGGTTCGGGGCAGCAAATGAGTTGATTCAGTTATTGCGCAATCCTAACTTCAAGGCTCCTTCGAACGACTTTAGAGAAGAATGGACGCTATGGATCAAGACAAATCTCCATAGCCTGATTTGCACTCGGGAATTCTATGTCTCTCCATCAGGGCCAAGCACTACGAAAGGTGAGTTCTTGACTTTGGACATGGCAGTAGAAGAGAAGGAGTTTCCTAAGCGTATAGTTTTGGCTGTTGAAAGTGAGATTGATGATACGAAATATCGTCAAATGAGAATTGAACAGGATTGTGAAAAGTTGCTGGCTATCAAAGCTCCATTCAAATTGATGATTTTCTCCTCAGAAAAGCACGGATTTACAAACGAGAAGGCGGTTGAGGCCTTCCAACTTTACTTGGAGCCATACGGGCAGCACCTTCAGGGTGAAACCTATATATTTGTTGACTACAACGAGAACAATTTGGAAGGAATTAACGGAAGTTTTATTGCTCACATCTGGCAATCCGAGTTAAACGGACCGCAGACGCCAATCACGCTTCTTCCCGTTAGCTCAGCAACACCGCCCCTTTAACCTTCCCCGCCAACGCCCGGTCGAACGTTACGATCGCCAGCTTCGCAGCCTCCGTAAATGCCCCAAGATAGCCATCCGCCCACTGTTTTGTCGAAGCCTCGGCACGGTCGGTGAACCGCCGAAACACCGGATCGATTCCACGCGGTTCATCCATCATGCGGTTCCCAGGATTTGCAAGGAATGCATCGAAGGCCTCCCATGCTTGCGATTGAGTCAGGACATCGTTGCCCATCGCACTTTGATTCGTCAACAAGCGCAGCAGTCCAAGTTGCGTGAACCGGCAAAAGTAGACGACCGTGGCGGCGTCCACCGATTCGCCCCAGATCCTTGCAGCGTCATGGTGCGGGTGGATCGTATGAGCCAGCGCCAGCCAGACATTTACATCAGGGAAAAGGGATGTATTCGTAAACGCCTTCTTCACCCAGCTTAAGCGAGCCGGGATTCTCGGATCGGATCACGGGAAATCGAGGGTGGCGATTCTGGTCTGCCGGCGCACCGTCGATGAGGTCATAGATTTGCTCATTGCCGACGACGAACTTGCCGGCGCGCGTGGAAGGAACTACCGGACGCTCGATCTGCTTTAGGGTTTCGGGCTCACTCTCCAAAACCTTGTCAATGCCTCGCAGTACGATTTCGCCGACAGAAGTTCCCTCATGCTGCGCCTTGGCCGATAACTGGCTGTACTTGTTATCCGGAATGTCCAAAACGGTCTGCATACAGCGAATGTACCACAGGAATTCTCGCTTCCGGGACGCTTTCACCGCCCAGAACCAACAGGTGAATCGCCCCCACTAATAACGCGCAAGTCCGGACACAACGCCAACCGTGTGAGCGGCAATTCCGATGGAGGGCGAGAGCAGCCACAACTTGCTTCCGTGCTTCTTCAACCGATAGCTGACGAATGTCGCTATTCCAACAGACGCGATTTCTACGCTCACCTGGCCAGCCAGCGAGGAGGGCATCAGAGGATTCCCCTCCCTAGAGTTGCGATCGGCAAGACAGTGCTGAGTCATTCCCACATCGAAGGCTGCCATCCCCAGATGCAAACCGTTAATCAAAAAGAAGCCTCTGCTAAGCGTTTGGGGGCGCGCCGATTCGCTAGTCACAGACACAAAGCCTGCCGCGGACGACGACCCGGACCACATTTCGTGGGCGTGGCTGATTACGGCGTCGCCGGCCGGCGCCGTCAGCCTCGCGGACAATTGCGCATCGCGTTCAATCTGCCGGATCGGAATTGTAGCGTCCTGTGCGGAGCACACCAATGCTCCCATAGTTATCGCGAAACCTAACATCGCGCCGTGTACTGTGTTCATCATTCTGCCCTCCAGCCACATTGCGTTTGCGGCTAATGGATTCATCGACAGAACACAGCGCGGTTCAGGCCGGTTTTTAGGCCAGAGTCTTAGAACTCACCAATATGTTGGGACATACATCGTTCCGCTACGTCCACTCAGGTTCGTAGCCCATTGCCAGTCTCCGTCGCCGGCGAGAAGTTGGCATCCAGCTTCATCGCAAACGCCTGCTGCGGCTCTTTGCCGGCGACGGTGATCCCTCGGGAAAATGCCTCAAGCAGGGGACGGGCACGGCCCAATGCTTCGTTGGTGCCGGCTGCTACGACCCATAACCGGCCATTCTCGGCGTCTTTGGGGGTGCCATACACCGGCGCTCCCACAAAATCGATCCCCCGGTTTGCGTGCTCCGCGGTCAGCAGCTTGGCGAGTGCCACGCTGATGGTGCCGCACGCGATGTGAAGGACGCCCGGTGAGAGGGCGTCAATGAACCTGTGCACGCCGAAAAGCACCTCTTCGTACGCCGCATCGTCCAGGAGCACGGTGATGATTGCGTCGGCGCCTAGTTCAGCTTCAGCCGGGGTGGCCGCGGCGATGGCGCCTTCGTGAATGAGCGGCTTGGTACGCTCTTCGCTCCGGTTCCACACCGACATCTCGTGCCCGGCGGCAAGCAACCGCAGCGCCATCGGGGTCCCCATGGTTCCTGATCCCAGAAATCCTATCCTCATGGCGTTTCCTGTATTTCGAGCTGCAAACCGCCTATCGATATCCATTCGCGGTTGTATCCATCACGACCAAACCATTTCAGTTTTACCTCAGCCAAACCGCCTCGCAACCTTCGCCGCCGATACCCGCTCAAACGCTCCCCACATCTCCATGCCTGTGCATCCAGCCGCACCCCCACTCTCAGAATCGCCTCAGAAACCTCATAAAACGTAACTTTTAAGGCAAACAAACACGTCAAAAACGGCATTTCCATGGCGAAAAACTGCACCATTTCTCAAATAACTCCGCACCACTAAGCGCACGCTAGGCGCTTCGAAGCCTGCAATTCCATTCGCATCCGCTGAAGAGCTGGCAATCCCACTTCCGTTCGTCCCCTGTCCCAAATAGGGTGACCTATCCGCCATTGACAAAGCCAGTTACCCGGCCTATCGTTTGCTCGTTTGTTGAAAGGGAAACTCACCGTCATGGCGTACTTTGAACTTCAACCCGAGGAATCGGATCTGCAGCAGTTAGCCGAGGAGTACTGGCAGAAAATTGGCGAAAAGGAGCAGCAACTCGAACAAGCTGCCTTTGATGCCGGAGAAGCAATTCGAAACGGAGACCACTCGCTCACTAACCTTGAGGCCATTGTTCGCTGGAAATCCGAGCGCGTGGTCCATTACCTCATCGCCAACAGCGAGGCCCAGATCCGCAAGGTTCTCGCCGTCGCGGCCGCCCCGGAAACCTCCACCAGCGACGCCATCAATGCCCTCACCAGCCTGCGCGGCATCGACCTGCCCATCGCCTCCGCGGTCCTCGCCGCCATTGAGCCGGAGCGTTACACGGTTCTGGATTTTCGCGCCCTGGAAGCCCTCGGCCACGCCCGCCACAATGTCGAGTTCTACGTGGAATACGTTGCCTTCTGTAAGCGCCTCGTAGCGTGCGGCATGATCCGGCCTCAGCCCAATCTCCCCGGCCCAACCTCGTTGCATGCCCTTGAGCGTGCACTCTGGGAGTGGTCAAGGCACCAATCGGAAGAGGCCGAGGAACCAGACATGCCGTTCGCGGCACATCTTGCCGCACGGTAGAATTTGCCGCACGATAGAATGGCCTTTGTGAGCAACTCCTTTGAAATCGGGCCGGTCCACGTCGGTGAGGGCCGGCTCTTCCTCGTCGCCGGTCCCTGCGTGATCGAGTCCGAAGCCCACGTCCGCACCATGGCCGAGGCCATCCAGCGCATCACCTCTGACCTGGGAATTCCCTATATTTTCAAGGCCAGCTACGACAAAGCCAACCGCACCAGCGTCAAGAGCTTCCGCGGTCCCGGCCTCATCGAGGGCACGCGCATCCTCGGCCGCCTGGCCAAAGACACTGGTTTGCCCGTCCTGACTGACGTCCACGAGCCGGCCCATTGCGAAGTTGCCGCTGAGTTTGTCGACGTTCTGCAGATTCCCGCATTCCTCTGCCGCCAGACCGACCTGCTGGTGGCCGCCGGAAAAACCGGCCGCGCCGTAAACATCAAGAAAGGCCAGTTCGTCGCTCCCTGGGACATGAACCACCCCGTCGAGAAGGTACGCTCCACCGGAAACGACCGTGTCTTCCTTACCGAGCGCGGCGCCAGTTTCGGCTACAACACGCTGGTGGTCGATTTCCGTTCGCTTCCGGTCATGCGCCGCCTCGCCCCGGTGGTCTTCGATGGCACACATTCCGTGCAGCAGCCCTCCGCCGCTAACGGAGTAAGCGGTGGTCAGCCGGAGTTCATTCCGCTACTCGCACGCGCCGCTGTAGCCGCAGGCGTCGATGGGCTTTTCCTCGAAGTCCACGACGACCCCGCCAACGCAAAGTCCGACGGCGCCAACGCCCTCGATCTCAAGCTTCTCAAGCCATTGCTCGAAAAGCTGCTGGCCATTCAACAGGCAGCAAGTTAGCAAGCAGGCCTTTCAGCCGGGCGGAAACCCGGCAGAAATCTAAACCGCCCGAATCTCCAAAGTCTTCCCCAGCGCCTTCAGCGCGATGGCAATCCCGTCGATCTTGGAGGCATGGCGCAAGTTAGTGAGCCGGGTCACTTCCTGCGGCGTCACCTTCAATCGCCGCGCCAACTCCGCCGGGCGAACTTTTTGCGCAACCATCTCATTGAGTAGCAGGACCTTGGCGGCGACACTGGCAGGTAACTCGATTACAGACTGGCCCCGCTTGGATTTGGACGGCGCTGGCACGGCGCGCTGCTTCTCAAAATAGAAGTCAAGCGCGGTTTCCAGAGCATCCGCGCCATGCTGCATGGCGTCCTCTCTGTCTTCCCCTTGTGTAATGGCCTCGGGAATATCGGGGAAGGTCACAATGAACCCACCCTCCTCGGCTGCTTCAAGGTGCACCGGATAGCGCAACATATCTCTCCTCCTATTTCAGTCCCAGTTATTTTTTGATCCCCTCGGCGAGTCCCTTTTTTAGGTCCTTGTTGTGCATCGGCAGGACAGATGATTTTCCGTTCAATTCGACCTTCAGGTGCGAGCCCTTGCCAGGCTCAAATGTCGCGCCTTGCGCGGCGAGCCACCGCTTGAACTCGCTGCTTTTCACTTCTCAAATATAAACATTTTTGCTTATAATTGCAATCAAGAATGCGTGGAGCAGGAAGCACATATGCCAGTTCCGGCCTGATAGCATTCCCCTATGCATTTTTCCTCTACGCGCAACACCTGTCGCATTGCCCTTGCCGCCCTGCTCCTCTCTACAGTTCCCAGTCTTCCCGGCGCAATCGCGCAGGAAGCCGCCAAAGGCAAAGCGCCAGATCGCGCTCACATCGAAGAGACGCTCAAAGGCCTGAATCGCGGTCACATGGTAGGGCAGGTCGCTGTTTCGCCCGACGGAAAACGTCTGGCGTGGAT
>Ga0181537_10000490_pt1 | contig 37177 bp, 60 predicted proteins | sample PEATcosm2014_Bin_39_FD_119765 | JGI IMG/M metagenome (GOLD analysis project Ga0181537, IMG submission 119765) | Peatland microbial communities from MTU Mesocosm Facility, Houghton, MI, USA - PEATcosm2014_Bin23_10_metaG | ecosystem: Environmental > Terrestrial > Soil > Wetlands > Peat | place... | reverse complement strand
TATTTATATAACCGAAGAAAGATAATAGAGCTCGATATTATGGAAAGCCAAATCAATTCTGGCTGGATCTATAAAGAGAATGCACTCGTTAATCCTAAGGATGTGTTCCTTTCTGGCCAAGGCAGGGGATTGGCGCTTAAAGATGAAGCGCTCATGAGCGATGTGCAACAAATACAGCCGCCGGCTATACCGCCATCAATGATCGAGCTTTCCAAGATCCTTGCAGAAGAAATACAACAAGTATCGGGTGTTAATGAAGAACTTTTAGGCTCGGCTATTGATGATAAGGCAGGTATATTAAGCATGCTTCGTCAAGGCGCTGGGCTTACCACATTGCAACTATTATTTGACCAATTAGATCATAGCCAAAAACTATTGGGCAAGATTATGATCGATCTTATACAGGCCAACTTTACCCCTGGAAAGATTAAAAAGATTTTAGAAAATAAAGAGATTAGCCCGCAGTTTTATAATAAAGCTTTTGGTAAGTATCACGCAGTTGTTGAAGAAGGGTTAAACACTGCTACCCAAAAACAGATGAACTTTGCTCAACTGTTGCAGCTGCGTGAGCTTGGTGTTCAGATTCCCGACGATCTGCTTTTAGAACAATCCACCATCCAAGAGAAATCAAAGCTTATGGCCGCAGTTCAACAACAGCAGCAGCGAGCGCAGCAGGCCCAAGAAGCACAACAACAAGTGGCTATGGAAGAGATCAAGGCACGTACCGATCTGGCCAAAGCACGTACGGTGGCAGATCAAGGACTTGGCATTGAGCGCATGTCTCGTGTATATGAAAATCAAGAACTTGGTATTGAACGCAAAGCGAAGGCTGAAAACGAGCATGCGACCGCACTACTTAATATGGTAAAAGTGGTTAAAGAAATACAAGGGATGGATATTGCTGAGCTTGAACGCTATGTAGCGTTGGCTCAAAGCACTAATGAAGAAACCCAAACCAAACAACCAGTGCAGAATGGTTCTGTTCTAGGTTAGAGGTTAATCCTTGCGATTCAAGTCGTGACAGAACGTCACAGGTTGTGACAAAACGTCACGTACTGATATTAAACCTTGCGATTCACCTGTCGACATTTTGTCGACGACTGAAGTTCGCAGTAACTGAAGGAGCCGACATGGCTAAAAGACATCACAGCTCAAAGAGAGCACAACACCATGAACACATGGGCATGGAAAAATACGAACGTGGACCGGTTAAGCACGAGGGAATGCACGGTCATTATGCAGGGCCAGAAGCTCGTCGTCATGAAGAGATGCGTGATGCGGGCATGATCCATGAAGATCATGGCGCTATTGCCAATCTGCCTCAAGAAGTGATGATGAAACCATATCCATATGCGGGTGCTAATATGCCTGAAGGACTTGATGACACCATTAGGGGCGTTGACCATCAAATGAATGAGCTTGACGATCGCCAACGCGCACGTAATAACGTTCCCAAAAAGGTATAAGATGCCAGTTATGCCACGGGTGCCTGGAAAGGCAACCAAGATCGCATACATGATTCTGGGCAAGCCTGCAAACATTGTTTTTAAACCGAACAATGACCAACGGGCTATTAACGAACGCTTGTTGTCTGAAGAGACCAAGCGCGTGAGATAGGGATCTTTGCACAGGGGCACATTGTCGGCTTATCGGTGTGCCCCATTTTAAAGGAACGAATATGATAGAAATAATGTTGAAAAACTTTTATGGCAACGTGGATCCACGCCGCAAACAAGAGCTCACCGATTCACGCATGGTACAAGAAGATCATAACGCGATGGCCAATTTGTCTTCCCGCTTTATACATCGAGAGTTCAACCCCGACAAATTTGTTGAGCACCTAGACATGTATAATCAAGATACTCGTAAAGACAAGGGTTCATAATGGCTACAAAATCACCGAAAAAGGTTACTGTCGCCAGAGGCGTTAAGGTCAAACGGGGCAAAGAATCAAAGATGCGGGCCAAGAAAGGCTCAGGATCAGCTGGCAAATATAAAAATGTGAAGCCCAAAGATTTTGCGGGCGCTGCAGGAGGGTCATCGAAATATAGTTTTCCTATCCCGGACCTTGCACATGCCCGTAACGCTTTGGCTCGCGCACATTTTGCTCCAAATCCAGAAGGAATTAAAGCAAAGGTATACAGAATGTATCCCGAGCTCAAAAAACGGCATGAAATGCGCGCCAAAGGTAAAAAGTCTAAAAAGTAATATATGCCAACAACCACATAAAGATCCCTGGACAACTGTTTGGGGGTCTTTTTAGAAAGAACCAATGAAAAACAAAGACAAAAAGAAGGACAAAAACCGTGACTCCAAAAAAGAAAAAGCCGTCAACTGCTCAGAAAAATAAAACTGAAAAAGTGATGAAAGAATTTAAGGAAGGCAAGCTTCGTTCTGGTTCTAAAAAAGGGCCTAAAGTTACCAATCCTAAGCAGGCGATAGCGATAGCTTTGTCAGAAAGTGGATTGTCTAAAAAAAAGCGAAAAAAGAAAAGAGAATAGGTATGCTGGCAGGCTTAATTATTTTTTGCGAAATAGTTGCAGCTCGGTTAAGGCGCTTGTTTAGAAAAAATAAATCGTTAGAATAAAAGATAGCTATTATGTGTCATATCATAATGAGCTCCGTATTTGGCCGAAGTTGCTTAAGAAACACTCTTCGGCCTTTGTGTTAGAAAGGACGTAATGAAAAAAAAGAAAACAATGGGCGCAGTCTCATTAGAACTAGCTAGATCAGCCGCCGATAATACCCATTCTGCCCATGACCAGATGCTTGAATGTCTATCCGATTGGGATAAAAGTCTGTTTGAATGTGCCGAAGATTTCAAAAAACGAACACCGACCGATTTTTACATTGTCGTCATCACCAAAAAAGAACGACTGATGCCTAATGTGCTTCGTAATTATTTTACGGCGCGGTTTTCGTGCCCAACTCCTGATTATGACCAAACGGTATATAGATTTGAACGTAAAAACGATGTTATCGATTTCTTGTGGACCATCCCATCAAAAGACACCTGTTTACAGCTTAAAGAGCACGCGCTTGCTATCCATCCAGAAGAAAGGCAACTATTACAATTTGTGCTAGACTTCGCTGATGGCAGCTTGTTTGAGCTGGCCAAAAAGCTCAATGGAGAGGAAGAGCATTCACCCTTTTTAGAGAAATAGCGAGCGGTATGGATAAAGAAAAAAATGTTAAAAATTTTCTGAGATATGAAGAGATTCGGGACCAATGTTGGCCAATAGATATAGAGTTAAAAGAGCTCGGATTAATATCCTATATTTTGGTACATGCAGCATTGTTTTTAAAAAAGTATCATCCTGCATTCTTTGCTTATATACATAAAAAACAGTATCAGGTATTTTATCGCAGGCTCAAATCAAGTGGACTATATGATGAATATGTGTCGTTAAACGACGCACTTAATGAATTGCCCAATAGTGAAGTTTATGAAATTGTGCGTGAAAATATATAGAAAAATAAGGAGTAATTATGCAAGATGACCAAGTAATAGCCATGCCTGAAATTATTGAAGAAACGCAGCAAGAACAAGGTGCCGAACAAGAAGCACCACAGCAACAGGCCCAGGCGACAGAACAGCCTAAAGAAACTGAGCAAGCACGCAATTTCAGACAACTTAAAGAAGCGCGGGAACGGGCGGAACGAGAACGTGACGAGGCCATTCGTATAATTCGCGAAATGCAATCGAGACAACAGCAGCCGCAACCAGCGCCGGTTGAAGAAGATGATTTAGCTCTTGGTGCTGAAGATGTTGCCGAAGGCAAGCATGTCAAAAAAGTATATAACGAAGTACGTGAACTTAAAAAACAACTGAAGCAATATCAACAACAATCATCTGAAACGGTTGCTGAGACACGTTTGAAAGCTACTTATCCTGATGCGGATCGGGTATTGTCAGCAGATAATATCAATGCATTTAAGGACAAGTATCCGGAGATGGCTAATACTATCTACAATTCTACTGGTGACATGTACAGCAAGCTCGTATCTGCATATACGATGATCAAACAGCTCGGCGTACATCATGAGGATTTATACGAGGCTGATAGAAACTTGGCCCAGAAAAATGCTGCTAAGCCTCGACCATTGACCAGTATTTCGCCACAACAAGGTGATACGCCATTATCGAAGGCAAATGCATTCGCCAATGGTCTGACTCCTGAGCTACAAAAACAACTCATTGAAGAAATGAACAAGGCTCGTCAGGGTTACTGATGATAAAAATAACTTATTTAAATAGCAAAGAAATGAAATATGAAGATGAAAATGTCACCCTTTATATTTTTCAGAATGGGTTTGTAGATTGTTGCGGTCGACCAGCCATTCATAAATTTCTATATAATTTTAACGAATACATAAACAAGATTGAATTTCAAAGTCCGCGTGATGTTCGGGAAGAGATATTAAAAAGGCATATTGATAATTATGGCGATATAATCATGCAGACATTTGATTTCAAGAAAATCGCAGACCTTAAAGAATCTGAGATATACAATTGTGGTGTGTTCGCTCCAAATAAATAAGAATAATAACATTAATCGGTTAATAAAGCGTGGCAAGGATATTAATCTTTCTTGAAAAACCTGCCTTGATATGAATTTTTTATAAGAACGGAAATTTATAAACGGGCAGGTACCGACTTGATTTAACCATTCTTTTCTATCTATACTACGCATAGCGTCTTGAGAAGGTCGCTCCTTCTACGAGCGTCTATTGTGGCATCGCTCACCACGCGGCGTCTTCACAAGCCATCGCCAGCTTGCTATATGTTTAATTCTCTTTTTGGGAGAAGATATGGCAATAACAACCACATCTACTTTACCGGCGCCGGTGCAGCAAAGCTTTTCTTATAAGCTTTTGTCCGTACCAGTTCCAAATATGATACATAAGATCCCAGCCATGCCAAAGCAAATGCCACGCAATGGCGGTACAACGTTGCGTATGAGAAGATATAATCCTCTCAATACAGCAATGGTTCCACTTGGAAATTCTGGTATCACGCCTCCGCCTCAAAACCTGACCGCGGTGGATATTGATGCCAAGATCTCTTTTTACGGTATATGTGCCGTAACAGTTGAAGCGTAAAGACATACGTAACGCTCAACGAGCAGGTTAATAAAATTGTTCTTTGAAATTTCTTGGTTTTGTAAGCAGATGGCCTGCTTTAAATCCGCTCTGATTGACTTGGAAATCCCTATGGGACAACAAGGCGCAAGGGTTTATTTATTGTAGTTTCTGCAATGTAATGATCGCATCTCATCAAATAATGATTTGCGCATTTTCATAATATATTCACTAATTGGCTGAGTTCCTTTATGACCTTTAACATAATTGCTTTTGGTATATGTATTTCTCATTTGAATCATAATCCAGCACTGTCGTTTTTTTATAATTAAATAAGGAAGCATTTGTTGGCATAGATAGGTCAATAAATCACTGGTAACAATCCATCTATAGATAGGTTTTCTGGAATTTTTTGGAGTTTGTTTTTCTGTATATTTATGTATTCTTCCTCCAAATTTCTCAGTCAGCCACTTCATAAGAGATTCATCAGTATTGGTTACTTCCATATTTGTTTGGTAATACAAAGCACCCGTTTTTTTATTCTTACTAAAATTACCAATGTATATAGATCCTTCCCCATCAATTATTCCCGCTAAATATGCAAATTCTTGAGGCGTATCCATGATTTCTCCTATATCAAAGTGTATATATACATTGTAAAACTAAAATAAATAAATGACTAGCGTGAGAGACTGAGGCGAGTGGAAACCGAAAGGTTAAGCGACAGTCCGAGCTTCTGGGTAACCAGAAGAATGGGGAATAACAAGACCCATCGCCACATTTGTGGTCATAAAGTAACAGATTGCACCCTTCAAAACCAAGATCCAGTATTGAACGAAGCAGCAGCTCGTCTTGGCGTATCTTTACGTCAAACCGAAGATCAATTGACTCGGGACATGCTTGCAGCAACCGCTTCATTTATTAATTGTGTTGGCGGCGTAAACGGTGATATACCAACTGAAATTTCACGTTCTGATGTTGATAACGTCGTGCGTACATTATTGAATAATAATGCATATACGATAATGGATAGAGATATTGTCCATGTAAAACTTTCTCTGATAGACTTGGAAGCCCTTTGGGGTGACAAGGCGGAAGCGTAAGCACCGTGAACGACTAAGTGAGAAAGCACCGCAAGGTGATGCGATAGTCTGAACTCTATAGAAATATAGAGAGGGAGATTCGAAGAAGTTTCCCCGCCCGGAAGGGTCACAAAAAGTAACAGACATAGTAATTAAATTACTATTTGAATATCGAAGGTGAAGATAAGTTTGGAACAGCCCCGGTTCGAGATGCGTACTTTGCATTATGTTCAACCTTTTTGACCGGTAACTTGGACAACGTGAACGGCTTTATTCACAAGAACCAATATCCAGCTCCAATGAACGCATTGCGCTCAGAATGGGGTGCTATAGGAAATCTCAGGTTCTTGGTTAGTTCGATAGGTTCAAATACCCCGAACGGTTCAAGCTTAGGCGCTACCGTATACAACATTTTCTGTGTTGGTATGGAAGCCTATGCGTGTATCGTGCAAGACGGTTACAGCGCAAGCTTTATTTATCGTCCACCAATTTATAGTGACCCATTGGCGCTTAACGCCTCTGTTGGCTATAAGTTTGCAGAAGTGCCTGAACTTTCGGGGCACTATAAATCTTCTCTGATTGACTTGGAAGCCGTAGCGTAAGAGCCGGTGACAGGGCGGAAGGCGCAAGCCACCGTGAGAGACTAAGTGAGAAGACCCATAAATGGGATGCGATAGTCCGAACAACTGAGGAAACCAGTTGAGAAGAATCCGAAGCGGTTCTTCCCCCGAAAGGGAGTAACAAATAGCGGATCACCAACGATCTTTGGGTTATCAATCTTCGTGCAACATTAGCTGTATAAGGAGAATACTATGGACGGTACTATACTTTCACAAGGTTCATTTGTAGTTCCTGCTACAGTTATTAATCAGGCAATCGTTATACCTTCTAATGTTGATTTCATGTATGTGTACAACTACACACAATATGGCAACATTGGTACACCGGCTGCTGCTGCAGGTCTTGAATTTTACTGGCAGCGTGGGATGGCCGCAGGCACGGGTCTCGTTAAATATGGCGTAAATGGTCACGCATATCTTAATGGCGATTCATTACTGACTGGTGGCTTTACGCTCTACGATCCATCAGGACAGAGTGCAGGCGCATTGCCACTCTTGAGTGCCCCTGTGGCAACGACGGCCTCTACAAACGTAACCAGGCCAGTCGTTTCAACGGGTAATACTGCAGGATTGGCCGTAGGCTCTATTGTTCGATTGAGCAACACAGCCCAAACTGATATCAATGGTATGGATTTTGTCGTGGGCGCGGTGACAGCTAACACAAGCTTTACGCTTTTGACGGCATCTAACCCATTGGCGACTGCACCTGGTGCAATTGGCGGAGCTGGTTTCTATCGTATTGTTAACTATCCTTCATTGTTCTACCCAAGAAAACGCAATATCGTTAACATTACTCAAGCAGCCAATGCTCAAGTGTCGACTGCTATTCCACATGGCCTGACCCCGGGACAAGAAGTTCGCTTCAACATCCCGACCGTGTCTGGCATGGTTCAACTCAATGCAACGCCTGATAATAACTATCAGCCTGCAATTGTATTGACTGTTGTTGATGATTATAACTTCACGATCAACATCAACACGACGACATTCACGGCATTCACTTATCCAACAATTGCACAACAACCAAGTTCATTCCCTGAAGTAACGCCGTTTGGTGAAGATACCGCATCTGCATTGTCTATTAATGCGGCACAGGTTCCAACCATCGCGGGCCTTCAGATCTATAACACGAATACAGGTATTCTTGCCGATTCAACCGTTAATACCGGTTATCTTGGCATGATTCTCGGTACGGGTGGTAATGGTAATGCCCTTGGCGCTGCTATTACAGGACCTGCGGGTACTGCAGCAGCGGACGTTATGTATTGGGTAGCTGGTAAATCGTCATTTGGCGGTCTATAGGCTTAACATATATATGTGAATAATAAGGAGGGGGTGTTCCCCTCCTATCTTAGAAAGGATTAATAATGGCTAGAACCAATATGAGTCAAGCGCCGATGCCTTCAGAACGGGTAAAAAAGGCGGAAGAGCTTAAAAAAAACTACAATAACTTGCGTGAAAAAGACCGGCAAAAGGTGAAGGGTAAATTTATTTTCCATGAAGTACCCGGCGGCTCTTTCTCATTCTGCTATGGGCCTATTTACAAGGGCGACGAAACTGAGCGGTATGATTTTCTTGATCAAGAAGTCTATGAAATTCCGCTCGGTGTGGCTCGGCATTTAAATAAAAATGGCTGGTATCCTGAATATGGATACGTTCCAGGAGAAACTGGGGTACAACAGGTTGGCTTGGGCGGTGATATGCGTAATATGACCAATGCCCAAATGCGTATTAAAACCAAAGTGCGTCGATTTTCATTTCAGTCTCTAGAATTTGTCGACATCGATGAAGTTCCGACTAATAATATAATGGCAGTAGAAACGGTGAGTATCTAAGGAACCACGATGGCGTTAAGCTATGTCTGCTTTACTAATCAAAATCCAACCTTTGGCCCTGCCATGCGCATTATCTCTGCTATTACGAATGGCAATCCTGCCCAGGTAACGACCACCATTAACCACGGCTATGTTAATGGAACGATCGTACGGTTAGATATACCACCAGCATGTGGCATGCAAGAGGCAAGTGGTTTGTTTGCAGGAATCATAGTTAATAACCCCAACACGTTTCTTATAGATATTGATACGACTTTATTTGCGCCTTTCTCTATACCAGTAGGAGTACCGCCTACCGTAGATATCTGCGCGCAGGCGGTTCCTATTGGTGAACTGAATGAGACATTATTGGCTGCATTACAAAATATTCTGGGCAGTCAGATTCAAATTTAAGGAGATATTATGCCTGTTGCCAATGCAAGCTCAACCTTACAAACGATACAAACTAAAGTACGGCGACTGACGCGATCTCCTTCTACAGCTCTTTTGTCTGACTCAGATTTACAGCAATACATTAATACTTTTGTAATTTATGATTTCCCTGAACATTTGCGCATGTTTAATCTGAGACGTCCTTTTAGATTCTGGTGCAATCCCTTTCAGTCATTATATCTGCTCGATGAAACATTAGGGATTACCAACCCGCTTTATAATTTCCAAAACAAATACCTAACTATTCACACCCCAGTATATGTGGCTGGCTTTCCGGCATTTTATTCGCAAAATCGTGAAGAGTTTTTTGGCATTTATCCCCAAGTAAACTCAATAGTTCAACAGCCTCAAACAGGCGACGGTATGACGTTGTTTTTTAGCGGTGTTATCAACGCTCAGCAATCAATTCCAATCCAGCCATTAAATGGCAACCAGATTGCGGTATTGGAACAGAATGAAGTGCTGTTGTCATCTATTGGCGATCTCACTGCTGAAGCAGAAGGCATTCAGATGATCGATTATCCTTTACGGGATGCAATCACTGGCAACTTTACCGTCTGGGGAAATCTATACGATCCCATGCTCAATTTACCCACCGTGCCTTTATATTATCCTGCCGATTTGCTGCCTAACAACAATGTAAACTATTTGACGGGCCAATATAGGGTGACATTTACCAACCCACCTGGACCCGGACAGCCGGTATTCTCTCAAACCATTCCATTAGTGGCAGCGCGACCACAGGCAATGTTATTTCATGACAATAAAATTAGAATACGCCCGGTGCCAGATCAGCCATATGAGATCAATTTTGAAGTCTATATTAGACCTACTGCTCTTCTTGATGTAGACATGACGCCAGAACTTGAAGAATGGTGGCAATATATTGCTTATGGCGCGGCAAAGAAAATATTTGAAGATAGAATGGACCTTGAATCAGTTTCCCTGATTATGCCTGAATTTAAAAAACAAGAAGCATTGTGTCAGCGTAGAACTATTGTACAATACACCAACGAACGTACGGCAACCATATATACTGATGGCTTGTCAGGCGGTACTGGCGGCACGGGATGGGGTTATGGTGGATTTGGCGGCACAGGACAATTTTAAGGAGCATTAATGGCATATAATTCAATGATTCCAATGGCAGGCGATGTCATTTCCCAATCACAGGGTGATCTGCTTAATAATATGGAAGCAATTAATACCTTGGTGATGGTCAATCATGCACCTTTTAATACAGCTAATCAAGGCAAGCATATTTATGTAGAGATGCCCGTACAAGTAGCATCACCACCGATCGTATTTGATGCAGGCGAAGTCGCTCTTTATTCCTTCTTAAATCCGATCACTTCTCAAAATGAGATGTATGTAAATAAGACAAACGAAGTAACCGCGACACAAATACCTGCTACCGCATCGATTTTGAGCACCGATTCTGCACCTTTGAATAATACTTCAGGATGGAGCTATTTGCCTTCAGGGATTTTAATGAAATGGGGCAATGCCAATGCCAATGGCGCCACCTTTGTTGCTTTTCCTGTTGCGGCTGATATTCCCGTATTTGCTCAAGTAATGTCCGTGCAGGTTACGAACTATAATACAGGAGCAGGCGATACAAATACGTATGTCAGCCTTTCTACGTTTACCAATCTAGGTATGAATGTGTATGGATCTTCAAGATCAGCAGTTGGCGCTGCGGCAACATCATTTCAATATCTTGCTATAGGATATTAGTATGGCATTTGATCGTTTTCTTATTGCTCCGATCATTACTGGTTTACAGACCGATCTCCGGCCCTGGCTTATACCAGACGATGCATTCACATCGCTTAATAACGTCTATATTTTCCGTGGACGCGTACGAAAACGATTTGGCGGTACTTTGACTGGCAATGGTGCTCCTAATTCAGTTATAGCCCCTTTTTATTCGCGTTTGTCGATGCAGATTGGAACTACTAACGGATCGGGGAATTTTTCAGGTGTTGTACCGCTTCCGAGTGTTGGCGCCATTGGACAAGCTTTTACGATTGCTAATGAAATTTTTACGGTATACGAAGTGGGCTCACCAGCAGATATGCTTGATACAGGCAGTTCAACCATGGCAACGTATGATACTACTTCGGGAGCCGTTGATATTACTGGCTCTACGCCGTTAACTGCTGTTTATTATTATCCCGGTTTGCCTGTGATGGGATTAACGACGTACGATCAAGCGGGTGTCTCAGTAAACGATCAACCTGCATATGCCTTTGATACACATTTCGCCTATACATTTTCAAGCGCCAATGGATTTTGGCTTCGTTCAGGAACATTGGAATGGCACGGCGGTAATGGGAATTTCTTTTGGACCTGTAATTGGCGCGGGGTATTGCCAAATATACGCGCATTATTTGTCAGCAATTATTATGTGGTTAATCCTAATGGTCTCGGGGCAGCTACAGACGATTTTATTAAGTGGACAATTGATGGTACAAATTGGATAGATGGCGGATTGGTGGCCAACAGATTTTATTTCGCACCAACTATTGCTGGTGTTCCTCAACCGCCCCAAACAGGTCCATATGTAGTCACTGCGCGGATTATCGCTGCCTTTAAGAATCGTTTAGTTTTGCTGAATACTATTGAAAATGATGGTTCTGGCGCTGGTGGTTTTGGCAATAATACGCAATATGTCAATCGTGCACGTTGGTCGTCTTACGGTTCGCCATTTGCCCAAAATGCGTGGTACGAACTCAATCAATCTGATAACATGGCCGATCCAAATAAAAGTTTCTGGTCAGGCGCTGCGTATCTTGATGCACCAACTGACGAAGCTATTATTAGTGCAGAATTTATAAAAGATCGTCTCATTGTCTTTTTTGAGCGCAGTACATGGGAATTGGTATATGTGCAGAACCAAAGCCAGACTTTTGCATGGCAGAAAATTAATACAGAACTTGGTTCAGAGGCTACCTTCTCAACTGTTCCTTTTGATCGCCATATCCTGACCATGTCCAATACCGGGGTGCATGCGTGTAATGGCGCCAATGTAGAAAGAATCGACACTAAAATTCCTGATGAAGTATTTACGATACGCAATAAAAACCAAGGCGTAACGAGGGTGGTCGGTATCCGTGACTTTTATACAGAGCTCGTTTATTGGACATTTCCTTCTGATAATCAGCGCATGTTTTGCACTGACGTTAGTTGTGTTGATCCAACATTTCCCAATAAGGTACTTGTATACAATTATCGAACTGGTTCGTGGGCGCTTTTTGATGATTCTATTACCTGCTTTGGGTATTTCAACCAACAGATAGATGCAACATGGGCATCGCTCAATGACACGACATGGGCGCAAGCGAATTTTTCATGGGATTCTGCAACAGAGCAGGTCCAAAATCGTCAAGTTATTGCAGGCAATCAGCAAGGATATGTATTTATTGTTGATTCAGATAATGCGCGTAATGCCCGAGTCTTACAGATCAACAATATTCTCAATAACGTTCTTGGCTATTTAGAAATCAGTATTACCAATCACAATCTTATGGTTGGTGATTTTATTGCTATTGAATCAGCGCTCAACTCGCCTATCACCGTTGGCATTGCCAATGCGACCATTCTGCAAGTTCTGAACGTAGATGGGGTTGATGATATAACAGCATGGTGTCTCTTGAATCCTGACAATTATACGCAATTTAACGGTACATACATTGGGGGCGGCGTGGCGACGCTTGTATCTAACATCAATTTCCAATCCAAACAACTTAATCCATATGTCAGCCAAGGCCGTGATGTATATGTAGGCAAAGTTGATTTCTGCGTTATTAAAACAAGTCAGGGTGAGATCACCGTAGATTACCTTACTTCAAGCAGCAATCTATCCATGATTGATGAAGGAACAGCAACGGGCACCATAATGGGCACAAACGTCCTGCAAACAGCACCATATGCTGACCCATATTATGCTTTTGAACAGACACAGGTTCGTATATGGCACCCTATTTATTTCCAATCACAGGGCGAGTTTATACAGTTGGATATTTATTTTAGCCCTACAGAAAATTCTACGGCAGCAATCGCTTGGTCTGATTTTCAGATTGAAGGTATGGTGCTGCATACATCACCAACAAGTTCAAGGTTGCAATAATGGCAGATAATAGTAACAGTTTTGGGTCGTTTATAGCGTCGACGAACGTCTGGGACACGAGTGAGATATTTGAGGTTGATGTAAACAGTATACAGTTTAAGGAACTGCTCGTACGACTTTACCAAAACTTGAACTATATATCATTGGTTCTAAACACAAAGGAAACGGGCATCTATCAAACAAGAATGCCGTTTGTTAATGGCCAATCTTGGTTTCCCAATCCTAATTTGAATACACCAGCTTTGACCAATGTAGTGAGTCTCGATAATAGACAGGGTATAACAACGGTCCTGTTCACTGGACCTTTACCAAATACCGGAACATTAACGGTGCCCCATAATATCACCTGCAATGGCGCCACAACTTTTACGGAAATATATGCCACCGCATCCGATACGACCGGCTTTAATTATATACCGATTCCATACGCGAGTCCGACATTAGCAAACAATATAGAAATACGCGCTGATGGTACCAATGTATACATTACGACTGGCAGCAACAGAAGTAATTTCAACGTAGTCTATGTGGTGTTGAAGTATTTGTTGAATTAATGACCGACTCATTTTAGGCTTAAAAAGAACAAGATTATAAAAAGGGAACGTCTATGCCACCAAATACGATCAATGCGCCAATGGGGATCGATCCTCAACAATATAATGATTTGCAAGAATATGGACGGCGTACGGGTGCGGATGTATATCCCCATGTAGCCCGTGCCAACAATCCTGATATTGGTGCACCAAATCCCATAGTACAACAAATGCAGCAGATGCAACAGGTTCAGCCCGGCGCTTCGATGCCCTTAAATACGACAAATCCTTCACAGTTTTTACCTCGATATCCGGCGCCATTTCAAGAACGAATGGAAAAATTATTTAATACTCATGTGGATCGCTTGCAATCATTATACGATCCAAATCAAGCTGGTATTAAGCCAATTCTTAATCAATATCGTCGTACATTTGCTACAGAAACATTGCCTGGTATTGCCGAACGATTCACCGCTGGTGGCGGCAGTGGATCCCATGCAGGCAGCAATTTTTTAAATAGATTGTCCGGAGCGGGCGCCACCCTGGAATCGAATCTTGCAGCACTTGAAGCGCAATATAATTTGCAGGAAAAATCACAACTGCTGAATAATTTGGGGAATTTGAATCCTTACGAACAGGTATATCAAGAAAACCAAGGACTGGGCGGTGCGGCGCAACCTCAGTTATCTAAATGGGAACAGTTTAAGCGGCATTTTTTGAAAACACTTGGTGGCGCAGCAACAGGCGCAGCAGGGGGATTCATCACTGGCGGTGGCCCATGGGGAGCACTCGCAGGTGGCGTAGCTGGAGCTACGGCTGGCCTTGCTAATTCTCTGGCAGCAGGAGATGTCGTATCACCTCAAGATGTTCAGCAAATATATACGGGATTGCGCGCAACACGTGGTGAACCAGGAGCCCCTAAAAATGAAAATGGCATAACGGCTGATCAACAAGCATTCCTTGATGAATTAAGTAAGCGAGCAGGACGGCCATTAACGGCAGACGATGTACAGCAAATTCAAGCGATCACTGGCCAAGCAGTTGGCGCGGAAGAAGATTTCAAACGTACATATAAACAGCCGGGAACAAAACTTGATACCTATGCTCAACGCATAAAACAACGGCAATCCGCAAGAAGGGCGGCGGCAGCTAACCCACAAGGAGTAGCATAATGGCATTTCATATTGTAAAAAACCCTAACAGACTCAATGCGCTTCAAAATCAAGCGATCGAACAGCCTATGGGTTATGCAGAGTCTTTTTTCAGTGGTGCGGGCGAGACTCTTGGCGATATTTTAAATAGCTATGCAAAAAACAAAGCATACGAAGTTGGAGAACGACTTTCATCTAATCCTATGTCGCAAAAGCTACAAGCCCTTAATGTTCCTAAAGCACAAGCCGATTATTTGTCTACCTTACCGCCGCAGCAGCAATTTCAAGCACTTCAGCTTTTGGGTTCGCAACAACAACCACAAACAGCACAAGGGATGACAGAATCAGCAAAACAGGAACCTAATTTCTTACAGCAAATTAGTAAAGGCGCACAAGCCACTAAGCGATCCCCGGCTGAGCAATCGAGAATAAATGCTGGTAATAAAGATTATCTCAATCGCCTGGATAAACGCGCTGAGAATGCGGGACTTGAACGGAGCTTGGCAGAAGAGATGTTAGCACTTGATGAGGAAGGCGATGTTGAAAGTGGACTAATTGCGTCATATAAACCTATTAGTTATCTAAGCGACAATAGTCAGCGTTTTAAATCTGCAAGTCAAGAATTGGCTACGGCCTTAGCTGCACGTGGGGGTGGTCCAATATCGAAATATAGATTGCAATTATCTGAATCCATCAAAGCCGGATTGGCCCATTCGAAGCCTGCGCGCAAAAAATTACTTGAACGTATCTTAAAAGAAGTTGAAAAAGTAGAGAAAGAAGATCTGTTGCGTCACCAAATTATTGAAGAAAATGGCGGTGAGCAGCCTGCCAATATCCGTTCAGTAATGGCAAAAAAGATGCGTGAATTAAGTGATCTTGTTCCTATCACCGAAGAAGAAGTTGACATATTGCCTCCCACGGAAGACTACGACGACGGAGCAAAGATTGAGGATGAGGAAACGGGCGTTACCTACCAACTTAAAAGCAATCAATGGTGGCGCGTTAAGGAGTAGATATGGCATTTAAATTAGTAAGTGGAACACAAAAGGCATTACAACCACAACAACAAGCTCAACAACCAAATATTTTACAGAGACTTGGGGGTGGCGTTGGTGAATTAGCTCGACCATATCAAGCTATGACTGCTCGTGCCATTGAAGGACTTATAGGCGCACCACAAGATATTTATTCTGGTCTTGTTGGCGGCATTGCCAATCCTGCTCTTGGTGCAATAGGAGCACCGCAGTTGCCAGGACGATTGCCATTTCTGCCCAGTTCTCAAGATGTGAAACAAGGCATAACCCAGCGTTTTGTTGAACCAAATTTACCGCAAGGATATTTGGAGCCGAAAGGTTTTGCAGAGCGAATAGCTCAAGGGGTCGCGGGCGATCCTACGATACCGATCGCAGCTGCTGTGACAGGGGGCGCCTCATTACCAGTAGCTATTGGCAGATCCACTGCACAACAAGCAGGGATGCAGACAGCAGAATCGGCCGGCCTCGGTCCTGTGGGACAGTTTATAGCAGGTACACTTGGCGGACTTGGATTTGATGCAAAACGATTGGGGAAAACACCGCAAGGCATAGTAAAAGCGGCTAAAAATGAATATGAAAAATCATACGCAAAGCGAAATCAATTGGCACCAAAAATCAATGCGCCTGCACCTAAAACATCACAGGTAGTTAATCAACTAGTAGAAGAGTTAGAAGGACGAGGCAGCGATGTTGATACAAGAAATATGCGTAAAGTCTTGAAGAATCTTCAGAGCCAAATCAATGAAAAAGACAATGTCGTTAATGTAAAAAATCTGCTTGAGCGTGAAAAAGAGATCGGTGAAAAAGTAAGCCAACATCCTTTTTATAAGGCAGCATACAAATCTATACAAGAAGACTTGCAAGATGTGGCAAAAACCCATCCTGAATTTGGTAAACAATATAATCGCGCAAAAGATCTATACAAGGCAGTTAATCTGCGTTCAGAAATTGGGGAAATGATCGAAAATAATACCGGTCTTAAAAATCTGTTTAAAAATAAAACCACGAACGGAATCATAGGAGCATTGTTATATAATTATGGTGGCGGATTACCAGGGGTTGCTTTGGGTGGTGCTTCAACATATGGGGCAAAATATAGTGCTCGTATTGCAGATTTCCTACGCACACCAGAAGCACGCAAGCTAGCCAGTCAAGCATTCAAAGAAGTAGCGGCTGATAATACTCAAGGATTTGGTAATACAGTCAAAGCTCTTAAACAAGAATATGACACATATGACCAATCAACGGGCAAGAAAAAACCAAGATTTAGACAGATAGCCTAGTAATCTTTGTAATAATCATCCCATTCTTGATTAAATCGCTTAGGCTCTTCTTTCTTTTCACTCTTGCCATCTAAATATCCAAGCAGTGCACCGATAAGAAATGCGATCAATGGATCCATAATTCCCCCTAAAATATCTAAATTTCCCCGTCCAATACCGATGACCACAACGTCTCGGTTTCTTCTTCATACCACTCAACACATTTGCTGCACTGTGGATTATGTAGTTCTCGCTGATCCTTTTTTGATCCTAAAATCTTCGTTTCTTGCCCACAAGCTGGGCAGAAATATACATAATCCATACATCCCTAAACGTTATATACCCAATCCATTATCATTTTGGGCGATTCTTCTTTTTCGTCATCGGCTATAGTTTCCAAGCGAGGTGCCGTAATATTCGGGCAACTCATACTTCTTCGTACGCCAAGCCTTCTTCGAATGATCATACTCACTTTATTCGATTGATCGAATGCCTGATTGATAATATTAACGAGCCTTTCATGGGCATATTCTGCTGCAATGAATGTGGCAACATTTCTTGAATGTGATGGCGGCGTCAGAAATCGTGCTGCGGGAGTTGTATGTGTTCTTTTGAGCGCCTTAGACTCCATGCATACGGTTGGCGGTATAACAAACAATGCAATCAATAGATATTTATTCATAAATTTTTTTTGTTCCATGGTATTAAACCTTTCTGAAATTGGCCGCTTGCTCTGCCCTTTTTTATCATGTCGATTGAATTGTCTTTGGCTGTTCCTAAAAATAAATGTTTCGGATTAGTGCATGGAGGATTGTCACATTTATGGAGCACAAACATATTTTGGGGAATATCTCCAAAATGAATTAACCATGAAGCACGATGTGCCAGAATAGTTTTATTTCTACCCTGTGGAATAGATGCGTATCCAGTATTGTAAATCATTCCATTCCAATCCCAGCAATTATTTTGGCGTATGACATCTCGTTCGTAATACATTTTCATACGTTCTTTTTTTGTAACATCAGTTAATTTTGACCCTTTCCGCTTACAAATAATTGAACAGTAAATGCCTGGTTGATCGCATGGTTTATAACGAAACTCTTTATTGCATTTTTTACAGATCGATATCTTCTTTTTAGCCTCAGCTATTTGTGCAGCTCTACGAGCATTTGCTGTATTTTGGCAATGGCGTGAGCAATATATGCCCCGATTTTTTCTTATTCGGTATTCAAATAATTTGTTACAAAATTTACAATTAGAAATGCCCTTATTCATACTGCTTTTCTTTGTGTACAATTGCTGTAAGGATATTCACCACATATGCGGTCATGGTGATATTTCGCTTTGCAGCGATCATTTTTAGTTCATGATGCAAATCTCTTGGCATATACATCGCGAGTCTTTTTACTTGATTTTTTTCCATAAATTCTCCTAGCCTTGTATCTATTTTCAATGTACATATGTACATTGCATTTGTCAATAGCTTGATTTCATGACTTTATTGTTGTTTACTGTGGGCGTTAATAATTTTTTAGGAGAAAACATGAGCAACTACACAAGACAAAGTGCCGATTATTCTTTTAGTCAGCCTTTAAACTTTGTGAATCCAAACCCTATAATAAGCTTACGTGTGCCAACAACGGCAGATAAAGCGCCTCTTGGAACGCTTTGGGTCGATAAGGTTACTAATGCTGCCTACGTAATAACTTCAGTGGCAAATAACTTAGCCAATTGGGCCAATTTTACCGGTGGTGCATTAAATCTGAGTTCGCTTACCGTTACACCTGGTCCCATTAATCTTACGGGCGCGTTCACGTTGGTCGCAGCTGGCAATACGGTCCATTTTGCAGATGATGCTGCAGCAAATACGGTTATCATCAATTCACAAACGGGGGCAGGTACAACTACCATCAATTCAGGAACGGGCGGGATTGCTCTACAGCCGTCGAGCCACATACTGACTGTTTCTGAAGAATTCGATACGGTGGCATCACCGACAAATACCATTGCAATTACTGGAACTATTGGTGTTGCCAATTTCACTGGATTTACGACTGGCGCAGCTGCAAGCCAAGCATTTATTCTTACCAATGCTTCTATAACCACCGCCAGTGGTATTTTAATTACAGCGGCCAATACAGGCGCCAATGCCGCGCTTATGACCGTTGAACGTGTCTTGCCCGCCGCCGGATCTGTTACCGTTACGCTTGTGAACAACGGCGCTGCTGCACTAGATGGCAATGTGAACATAGCTTACTGGATTTTTAGCTTCTAATTGAACATAAACATTGAAAGAGAGAATGAATAAAGGATTAACTATCACCATAGATACAGCAAAAAATGAACGTAAATATCTATTCACGTTGCCGTATGGGGCACCATATGCAGAAGTATATGAAGTTCTTCAAGAAATGACCGAAGATCTTAAAAAGTATGAACAAGAATGCCTCGCTGCAGCTGAAGAACAGAAACAGAAAGAACAAGCACAACCTATTGAGGTCAGTGCACAGGAGACTGTATGAGCTCATTAGCGATTAGATTATTACCAGAACCCCTACGAACGGAAGCGTTCGGGGCCATTGGTGCCGGCTATACGGCCATTGGTACAGCTTTGGTTAATCCAAGCAGAATCTTATATATGGTTAATACGACGAACGCATTACTTACTTTTAGTCTCGATGGCGTAAACGATCATTTTGTTATTCCCGCTTCAACAAGCATTGTGCTTGATCTTACGACCAACAAATCCGATCAGGGCGGCGTGGCAAATATATCTGCAGGTACGACCATTTATGTTAAAGGTGCGCCTGGATCAGGAAGTGTATATTTAACCACGTGGTATGGCGCTTTTGGTACCGTTTAGTTAGGAGCATGTATGTCACAAATTACGACGATTCTACCTGGAGGCGGTGCTGGTGGATTAGTAGAAACACTAACTGGCAATGATGCCATTGCGGTGGGCCCCACTGGTAATAATATTAACGTCGTTGGTTCTAATGCCAACGGTATAGAAATCACGGGCAATGCAGGCACAAGTACGCTAACCGTCGCGATCACCGGAACCACCAACCATTCATTGCAATTGGGTAATGCGGCGGGATCTATTTCATCACTTGGTGTTGCCACCAATGGCCAATTGCCAATTGGTTCAACGGGTGCAAATCCGGTACTGGCAACTATTACCGCAGGAACCAATATCAGTGTTACCAACGGTGCGGGGTCTATTACCATTGCAGGTACCGGAGCTGCAGGATTCACCTGGAATTTGGTAACCGTTAATACTAACATGGCTTCCAATAATGGCTATATAGCTAATGGTGCTGGTACGCTGACCTTTCTATTGCCAGCTGCATCAGCTGTGGGAGATATCCTACGCCTTACCGGTATAAACAATGCCACTGGATGGCAAGTAACGCAGGCTGCAGGTCAACAAATATTTTTTGGTACTTCAAGTACAACTGCTGGTGCCGGTGGCTCATTGAGCTCTTCTGCGACTCGTGATGCAATTGAAATAGTGTGTATTGCGGCTAACCTCACCTGGCAAGTATTGAGTTCAATAGGCAATATCACCGTCGTATAAGGAGTAATGATGGCGACAAATAATGCATGGAATAGTAATATTCCAGTATCAATAGCACAAGGTGGCACGAACGCTACCACGATGACCAATGCTGACGGCGTCGTATATTTTGATGGTACCATTTTAAATACAACAACGGTCGGCGTAGCCGGGCAGGTACTTACATCAAATGGGCCTGCCGTTGCACCAACATTTCAGGCTGCCAGCGGAGGCGGCGGGTGGGCATTAATTCAAACAAATAATTTAGTGGCTTCTAGTGGTGTCACATTCACGACAGGAATAACCAATGCCTATAACGTTTTTGTGATTACCATAGCGAGCATGACCACATCTGGATCTGCCAGCTATTTATTACAACTATCATCTAATGGCGGTTCATCCTATATAAGTTCAGGATACAATAGCACATGGAATCGATGGCAATATAATTCCGGATCGCCCAGCTCTAATGGTACCTCTACAAATGCATTTACTCTCACGGAATCCAATACCGGTTATGTTGGCGGTGCAACCTTATATCTTTACAATTTTACGAATGGTTCATTTCCTACATTTCAGGGCAATTCGGTTTGGGCCAACACAACGACTGGTGTATTTAGTGATCAATCATGGGGAATCTATCATACGGCAACCGTGATGAACGCTTTTCAGATTATACCTTCTACCGGTGATACATTAACCGCGGAAATTAGCCTCTACGGTATATCAAAATAAAGGAGAAGTATGTCTATATTTTTTCTATCAGATATCAAAGGCAAAATCGACGGTTTGAAAGTAGAAGTACAACAAGTCACGCAAGCAGTTGAACAGATTGTAAAAGATCTTGAGCTCATTAAACAAGAGATTGAAGTGATTAAATCGACTTTAAGTGGCAATAAAGGATAACTATGGCGTATAAACGAATATCTCCAACGCCCATAGTAGAAGGTGGCACGAATACGAAAACGTTTGCTACAACCGATGGTACTGCCTATTTTGATGGTACCAAGATCAATGTGACGGCGACGGGGACTGCAACTCAAGTATTGACCTCTAATGGTGCAGGGATGGCGCCGACATATCAGGCTGCAAGTGGCGGCAGCGGTATGGGCATACTTCCCCTTTTGGGTGAACCATTGGGACCCGGTGGACCAGATAACATCGTTTGTTTGGCCACAACGGGGTCAAAAAGTTGGCATTCACCATTTGGATATAGAAACCCTATTACAGGAGTAGATACCGTACAAGCGTATAACAACTTTATTATGCCTATTGCGGTAACAGCCCTTAACTTATTTGTATATGTAACTTCAAATGCGTCAACGAGTCCGCTGACGGTGACCTTAAATGTTAACGGCAGCAATACCGCATTAGTTGCTACAATACCAGCTGGAACAACGGGCGCTTTTAGCGACACCACTCATACCGTTTCAGTTTCTCAAGGACAGATTATTCAATGGGAAATAAGTGCTGCGGTAACGGGACAGGTTTTTGGTACCATAAGCATGTCGTATCACACATAAGGAGAGCCGATGGCATATAAAAGAATTTCACCTACGCCTATCGTAGAAGGTGGTACGAACGCAACTGCTATGGCCACACAAGATGGCGTCGTCTATTTTGATGGTACCCGATTGGTAACAACAGGTGCCGGCACGAACGCACAAGTGTTGACAAGTAATGGCGCAGGAGTGGCACCTACATTCCAAAATGCTGGCGCTTCTGGATCATCGGTTATGATTTGTGGTGTTGGGGGCACCAGTAATCCAGGAACGGTCTATTATCCATTAACTGGCGGCTTTACCGTGCCTTCGGTGTATGCAAATTATAATATACAGACATGCTTGCCTCAGGGCATTTACTCTACCGGTAGCGCCGTATCATCAGTAGTGAATGTATCTGGTATTTTTGCAGCAAATGGCACCGCGGCCAATCTGTTTGGTTATATCTATTCCAACAATTCGAGCGCCTCAGTGACCGTTACTTTGTATAAAAATAATGTGGCAACTGCATTAACATTTACTATTCCAGGCAACACGACAGGCACCTTTAGTGACACGACGCACAGCGTCGCATTTACGGGCGCAAGCGATACTGCACTCCTTGTAGTGAGTCCGCCAACAGAAGGAGCAGGCGTTCTTATTTTTGGGGTCGTTTCATTTACTTATACAGCTTAAAGGAATGAAAAATCATGGCATATAAAAGAATTTCCCCAATGCCGATTGTCGAAGGCGGTACGAATGCCCAATCCTATACCAGTGATGGCGTGGTCTATTATGATGGTACTAAATTAAATTCGACGAGCGCAGGCACGGCAGGCCAAATTTTATTGAGTCAAGGTGGAGCGGGCAATCCGCCAATTTTTGGAGCTTCTTCAGCGTCTGGAAATATGGTAATAAGTTCTGTCGGTCGTATTATCAGCACTGGCAGTCAAAATTTGCCATTAATCGGATCAGACGGCACGCAATTTGTTGGGTTTGTGGCCTATACGAGTGCGTTTACCATTATGCCTACGGCAGGAACATTTAATAATTTAAGTGTATATTTGGCCGTAAATACTTCAGCAGCTAATACGGTCATAACATTATCTATCAACAATGTATTAACCTCTATTACTGTTACTGTTCCCGCTTCCACAACGGGCGTTTTCCAGGATTTAGTACATAATGCCAGCTGCAATGCTGGTGATTTGGTGGGATATATGGCAACCAATTCTTCAGCCAGTGCCGGCTATTTTTTCACAACGATTTTATTTTCTTAGCAATGTAACAAAAAAGGAATAATTATGGGCGGACCTACGGTACCAAATCAAGCGAAATTAGATGGATTAAATCCACTAGCGTACATGGGCGTAAGGCCCAGCTCTCCACCTCAGTTGATGGTTGAAGTACGCGATCCTGGTATTAATGACAATAAATATCCATTGGGTACGTTATGGCTGAACAATAATGCGCCATACAATGTCTGGATATTGGTGAATGTAGCCAAAGGTATCGCTACCTGGATACAGCTGTCAACAGGCGGTGGCGTGCTTCAAACACTAACATCCAATACGGGTGGCGCGGTAAGTCCCACGGCAGGAAATATTAATGTTGTTGGTGATGGCGTTACTATTACAGGCGCTGGTAATCCTGGCACAAGCACGATTACTTTCTCAGTAGTTGGTGGTGCGGTATTAAGCACGCTAACTGGGAACTCTGGCGGAGCCGTTTCGCCAAATATGGGCAATATCAATATTGTTGGCTCTGGCTTAGTAACTGTTGTAGGCAATCCTGGTACCAACACCCTGACCATATCTGCGGGGGGAGCGGCAGCCGATTCATTCCCTACTGATTCAGGTACGGCAACACCTGCGGGCGGTATACTCAATGTTCTTGGCGGAACAGCGGGTAGAGATATTGATACTTCTGGTTCAGGTAATACCATTCATATTGACTTGAAGAATTCCATAACCCTTGGTGATCTTTCAAATCTTGGTACCGCTGATGCTATTACTGCCACCACGGGTAACATTACGGTAACAGCTGGTAACATTAATATGGCACTTGCTAATACCGCAGGAACCGTTGGTGTTTACAAAGTAAATAATAATAAATTCTTGTATGCTTACCCTGATATTACAGGCACTTTTGTAGGGGCAGCAGGCAATACCACAGGGTCAGGTCGATTTAATACCGCAGTTGGCGATGTAGCTGGCGTTTCTCTCACCACCGGAGCACAAAATACCCTCCTTGGCTGGACTGCGGGTGCGGGTCTAACAACCGGGGGAGAAAATACCGCTATTGGCTACGGCACTGGTGCTACAATAACCACAGGTTCAAGAAATACGCTGCTTGGTTTCAATGCCGGTGTAAACTATGCCGGAGCTGAATCAAACAACATTATGATCAGTAATACTGGCGTTGTTAGTGAATCAAATGTCATGAGATTGGGTACTTCTGGTAGCGGTGGAGGACAAGTAAGCACCGCATATATCGCAGGTACATACGCTGTGAATGTTGGTTCTGTCGCAAGTGTCGTATCTATAGCATCTACAGGACAAATTGGATCGACGGTTATAACCGGTGGTTCAGGAATCACGGTCACTCCAGGTGCCAATACAATTACGATTTCTGGTTCAGGGGTTATTGTATTCAACTATACAAACGTTAATACGACTCCGTACGTAGTGGGCTCAACAGATGAATATCTGAGTGTTGATTCTTCAGGTGCACCGATAACCGTAGAGTTACCTAATGCAGCTCCATCAACAGGACGGGTATATTACATAAAAGATAGAACAGGTAGTGCGGGCACCAATAATATTACGATCACGACGGTCGGTGGTGCAGTGACTATTGATGGATCTACGAGCTTTGTAATGAATACAAATTATGAAGCAGTGAATGTAATCTTCAACGGAACGAATTATGAAATATTCTAGGTAGCTCATATCTACGCCTACGCAGTTGCTCACTTGCTAACCATATCAAGTTGGGCAGCTGCGTAGACAGTGTTTCACGCTTCATTACTTACTCCTTTTTTCCGCCGCCTTCCTTCTCGAGGGCGGTGTTTTTTTGAAAGATAATCTAGGAGTAATATATATTTAAGCATTCCAACACGAAGTCCTCGTCATATAACTTGTGCGCAAAGACCTTTTCTAAGAATTTGCCCATCTCTACCCAATGTGGATTTTGTTCATCTTTGCTGACTTGGATAAAGGCTTTTGAGCCATCATCAAGCATTTGTTGCCATACCTTTCCATATTCTGCGGTGTCGTATTTTGTCGGGGCTGAATAGCGAACAAGATGACCATTATCCATAACAATCCTTTATTTAAGTTTGTTTCTTTCTTCTGTTACCAGTTCTCTAATACGAGCTATGTTCTTAATAAATATGTCGCGCGGCATCTGGTCCAATGATTTTATCTTAAGTCCATCCAATACCATCTGTGCTATCTGTGGAAATCCATCAAGCTCAAACTCCAGCTGATCATACTGTTCTTCAGTTATGGTTGGTCTTGAAGCGTTTGCTTGCTGGTATGCTACTTTTCGTTCGTGAGCAACAGCAGCCTCACCGTCATCGTCTTCTTCTCCCGTTACAACACCAACAAGGCTGGCGTACGACATACGTTTTGCATAGGTCATGTATGATGAGATGGATTGTATATCTGGCTTAACTGGATTGATCCTCATGCTGCTTTCAATATACTGCCCTGAGCTATGCACTAAAACGGTTTTGAGGATATGCGCGCCTTCATCGTTAGCTAGTAATGACTGCACAACTGCTAGGCCATTTTTGGTCAACGCTGGCCGTGCGGCAGCAACCACCGATTGAAAATCAGCGTATTTGGACTTAAAGAAAGGATTAGCTTTATTGAGGCCGGCAACTGAATATTCAGCCTGAGCTTTTGCTAATGCGGCAGCAAGTTCGTTTATCTGTTCTGATTTGTATGACATTTATTACCTATTTAATTCTGTTAAAATCTCTTCATATATCGAATTAATCGAATCTATATCATTATTTCTATCATCTTCGATGCGCTTAACTAATTCGGCTATTTCTTTTTTTTCGAATTGTCGTAATGCACTGTTTTCTTCGGCGAATTTGTTCATAATAACAATGCCGGCATATGATGTAGTTAGTTTAAGAAAAGTATAATTAAGCTGTTCTGTCATTAATTTCACAGCTAATAATAGGCGCTTATTTCCAGCCTCTTCTAAAACTTCGTTCAAGTATCTTAATGCTTCTTTTTTTTGCTGTATACCTACACATAACTCGTCTATGTATTTACCAATTTCATCCGTGGATTTGTATGACATCTATTCCTCTATAGCTTTATTTTCAGGCTCGTTAAGCCCTTCAGTTATGGCAGGATAATGTAGGTTGAGTACTTTGTAGAGTTCTTTGATGTCATTGCGTATCATCGATTTAGCAATTGCGACTTCCTTTTCCATCCTGGATAATTCGGTGAGTTTCATTTTTATTTTTGTTTCAAGCAACGATACTAATTCCCTCATTTCCATGCTTATTTTTCTCTATTTTTTTCCAAAACATTTACTTCATAAAATTCGTAAAGCTTCTCTATTATATCTTTTATAGCTTCCAAATTTTCAATTAAAGTCTGTCTATTATCGGCAAGCACACTTTCTATTTCTTCGGCCTGTTCTTTTGTATCTGTCTTTGCCGCTAAATGAATCAACAAGTCGAATGCATGCATCTTCAGCGCTATTTTTTCACAGCTCGATAGATAGAAGTCTCCCATTTTTAATTGCAGTTTATACATTTCTTCAGAAGAATTTTCTTTTATAACAAGCAATAATCCTTCATTATGTTTTTTGAGCAGGGGTCTAATGTCTGTTTTTTCCATGACTACCTTTCTTTATAACCAGCGGGTATTTCAAGCAAGTCTGTCATATATTGGTCCGCTGCACGAAAATCAGCGACATCCAAATTAAGATTCTTGTAAGAGAACTGTTTCTTTCCCTTTTCGGCTAATAAAGCGTAAGCCCATTGCAAATTAAATTCACGTGCTTCTTCTGCGTTTTCCGTTTGTATAAAGAATATTTTAGCTTCATCTTGTCTGGTTATAACTGAAATACACCAGATAACTTTTTTATCTTCATATGGCCCATTTGCTGCTTTGGCTATAAATTTGTTGCGAAAATCAGCTCGCTCAGCTGCAGTCATGACTCGTCTTTCGGTTGGCATATTATTCCTTTCTATCTTTCATATCTTTTTCTAAAACATAGATAACACAATAGTTGTTCGGGCTGGCGCACATGGCGATTGCAGCCTGGACACAAAACAAGTTCAGCCATCTTTCCACCTATTCATTAGTATACTTTCCCAATGGCCATGACATGATTCACACAGCCCAATTTCGCCGCAATCAAAAAATACGGCGTCTTTATCATTGGTGATGTCTATATCGCATCTATCACACAGAAATGTTTTTTGTTCATTTATTGTACACATTCTTGCTCCGTATATGGTTAATAAGATATTATTATCATAACAAGTATTGCAATCATGTCAACAAATATATATAATGATATTAATTACATCATAAAGCATAGGATATATATGGACATGGAAAAAGACCTCAGAAAACAACTGAGAAGTTTGTATGGGATAAACGCACACATGACCTTGCAGAAAATGGCAGCTGCTATTGGGGTATCGCGAATATGCTTACATAACTTTCTCTATGGCAAGTGTAAGACGCATTTGAAAACATTATGTAAAATCGAGCGATATCTTGAAAAAAATGATTGTCTAAAAGAATAGAGTTTGTACAATAACTGTCGTGAATGAAGTGTAGTAGTTCACCAACAGAGTAGGTTACTAAAGAAAAAGGCGCTCTTTCGAACGCCCAAATCTTAATAATTGTACCACAACACAATAACTCCGTTCCTCACTCTAAATGAGGTCCAAAATGAACACTTTGAATGTAGTCTCGATTGAATTAGGGAACAATCACAACAACAACGCGGAGATTTCACTTTGAATGGAAATGTAAATATCAATTATGCGTCTAGACTAGCACAAACTAAACAAGCATGTCAAGCAGAATCATTCAAATTCGCTACGCGTGAAGAATTAGAGTTTCATATTGATATGATGAGCGAGCAAGATCGCGAGTTGTTTGGCTATCTTTTATTGCTTGGCAATGCATTTCCGCGCTTATTCCCCCGCCAAATGACCATGTCTAAACGTGGAGGATACAAATGTCGCGCAACTTCAAACAGACGTGCGAAGAAGTGGCATGAACAAGGCCTGATTCAAAAAGTATACCGTCATAGGCATTCATGTCTTTATGTACTGAACCCCATCTTTTTTGACCCCGAATTCCGTAAAAAATACTCAGCCAAATTTAAGGCATTTAAGACCTTTGCCCTTATATACTTATTTGCTTTAGGATTGGGGCATGTTTATGGTTCGGTTACACCAAATTCCCCCGTTGTTCGGTTATTAAACGAAAGCGTAAGCGTAAGAGTATATAAGGTAAATAAATATACAGATAGTAAGAGGAGAGCGTTCAACATGTACGCAACGGAGAAGCAAAAAAAGTTAATTGACAGCATTGCAAACAAAATTGGGCTTACTGAGCGAGGGCGTGCGGGCTTAACTCCTTATCCAGAGGAATGCTTGCAATCGTTGAGCGACGACATCGACTACGCTATTCGCAAAGAAAAATATACGGGATGGCGTGATCCTTGGAAGATCTTCATGTATTTCTGCAGGACATGGTGCGAGAGCAATAATGTTCGCGCTAATTTCGCTGCTGAGAATGACGCTATAGCCGCTAAGGGCTTGAAGCAGGAGGATCCAAGGATGCATGAAGGCTGGCAGGGATTCATTGAACAGGATAAAACGCTCAAAAAAGCTGCGGGGCTGCCACAGAAAACCCAACAACGGGAAAGCACAAGAGCCTCTATACCGCAGACCCAACCGAAGGCGTGGGAAAAGCCCGTTAAACAAACATTTCTACCAGCCTGGAAAGTTAGGCCAGAGGCAGCTTTGAGGAATGGCGACAAGCAAGGCTACGAAACAAATATGGCCATGGGTGAGCCATTGGACTATGATCAACCAAAAAATATTGCTATGGCGCAAGATTCGATGAAGGCCTTTTTCAGCCCCGACCAAATTGCTGCCATGGCCGATCGATTCTCTCAAGAAACCGGCACCGAAAAAATTGTGTCAATTTTGCGATCAACCATAAACGATCAACACTTGGCAAAAAGCGAAGGCGAAGCTAAAGTTGCACAGACAACCAGCGTCGTTGTTGGAGCATTTGGAGATGGTAGCCCAATAGCGGATTACGCGGCATATGACGATGGCCAAAATAATGACGAGGTTGACCATTATCAAACGATTTGAAAAGGAGTCGATGTGGCAGCTGATCCAGAAAAAATCAATCAACCTGGGGCAAATTTAGGGCATTATGTATTGTTAGGCGAACCCATAGCCTGGGCGAGGGCAAGTTATCATCGAGGACATGTCTATGATGTGCAGAAAGCATTGAAGGCAGTATTAAGAGAGCAACTCCAAGATCAGCACAAACGAAGACCATTGTTTAAGGGACCACTTGATATCGTTATTGTTTTTGTAATGAAGATGCCACATACCACGAGAAACAAAAAAGCGGTCGACGGCTACCATTACTTCAGACCTGATCTCGATAATCTGGAAAAACTACTTGTCGAACTGGGCACCGGCGTATTATACAAAGATGATTGCCAAATAGCACAATGCTTTAAGAAAAAAATATATGGGGAAACGCCAAGGATAGAGTTCACGATTAAGGAACTTGAGTGATAAGGAAATATTATGTCAAAAGTGAGTAAGCAAAATTCCCAACATAACACAGAAGTAAAACCCCCTCGAAATAATTGCGAAACAGAGTGGCACGAGTATTTGGATATGAAGACTAATCAAATGGTGCCTGCTAACGATCAAACGATAGAGAGATTCGGCCTATCATTCTATATATGGACACGGGATAATCCTAAGGCACTGAAAGTGCACCAATTCTGTTCCCTTTATGGTATCTCACATAGGACATTACTTTACTGGCGTGATAAGAGCGAGAAATTTGCCCAATATTACCGAGAGGGCCTGCTTAATCTATCCGATAGAAGAGAAACGGGAGCACTTGAGCGCATTTATGAACCAAGTATTGTACGGTTAATGATGCATCACTATGACGACGATTGGAAACATGCCGAAGAATGGCGCAGTAAACTTGCCAATAAAGTAGAAGATAGTGGTACCAAAATTGTAGTGATTGAGAAATATGGCGAAAAAGAATAAGAATCTGCTCTATAGAGAAATACCAGACTGGAGCTTTAAATACGATCCTACGACGGGATTGTATAGCATTATTGTTTTAGAATCGATATTGATGACCGCTGATTTAGAAAAGTTGGTTCAACTGCGCAATTTTGCTCGCGAAGCAATTGCCAAACATCGCTTGAAGATAAAAGCTAAATTTGAAAAAGAGCGTAAGCGGTTTATAAAAGAAGTTGCGACTGAAGAAAAACTCAAAAGCGTACTGGAAAATCCACATTTTGCATCGGTGCCGTTGAATAATACTTGTACGCCCCCTCCACAATATAAATTTACAGAGGATGGGACATTTGTGATAAACGATACGCAACCAGTTCCTGAAAAAAGGATTATGAAACAAGATCCAGTTACTGGAAAAATCATTTATGCGACAAATCTGAGTGAGTTACTGTAAAGGATCTACATGGTTATTGAAGATATTTTAGATCGCACCGCTCAATTTCTTATAGTCTGTTGCTGTCTAAAGATTCTCGATATGCCTATTGTGTTCAGCGTTGGCGTCGCTACGATTTATATGATTTCGTTACTGCTTTTTTGTGTGGTTGAAGTGGAAAGAGAATGAAAGTAGAAACCCAAATCCGGCTTGATAAGTTCAAATTACGTGAATATCAAAGGCCCATAGCGCAAGCGATTGCAACTGAAGGCGGTAAATATCGCAAGCTCTTTGTGGTGATGCCCCGACGTGCGGGCAAAGATATTCTATGCTGGAATCTCATGATACGGGCGGCCATACGCAAAGTAGGTATTTATTTCTATTGCCTACCAACATTCTCCCAAGCACGTGGCGTTATCTGGGATTCTATTACTAATACGGGTGAACGGTTCATTGACTATATTCCTTCAGAACTCATAGCCAAAACCAACCAACAAGAGATGAAAATAACCCTTATCAATGGCTCTATAATTTCCCTCATTGGCTCTGATACCTATGACACTTCCATTATCGGTAAAAACCCCTGTATGATTGTCTTCAGTGAGTATGCGCTTGCTGACGAGAATGCGTACAAGATTGCCGCATTGCCTATCTTAAGGGCAAATGATGGGGTGGTGGTCATCATATCCACACCCCGCGGCAAAAATCATATGTATGAGCTCTATCAGATTGCCATGCATTCGCCTGACTGGTTTTGCTATAAGCTTACCCTTGATGAGACGCAACACATTTCAGCAGAAGAGATCAAAAAAGAGATTGCCTCAGGCGAGATATCAGAAGACTTGGCTGCACAAGAATATTGGTGCTCGTTTGATAAGGGACAAGAAGGCTCATACTATGCCAAATACCTTGATAAGATGCGACTAAAGGGACAAATAGGAACTGTCGCATGGGAGCCGTATCACAAAGTGCATACGTTCTGGGACCTCGGTATTAAAGACCCTACATGCATCATTTTCGCGCAGGTTATTGGACAAACTATACGTATTATTGACTATTATGAACAAAGCGATCGGGGAATGGACCATTTTGCCAACGTAGTATTAGGCAAGCCTTACGTGTACGGGAAGCATTTCCCTCCACATGATATTATGGCGCGCGAGTCAGCACGTGGCTTAAGCAAGCGGGAACTGTATAAAGAGCTCGGCATTCTCTTTTCAGACCCCATATCGGTCGATATTGAAGATGGCATTGAGCTTGTACGTAGAATGCTACCAAAGGTCTGGATTGATGAGAAAAGCTGCAAGCAATTCATCAAAGCGCTTGAGAATTACCGCGAGGAATGGGACGATCGTCGTAAAGTATATAAGGGCAGGCCGCTGCATGATTGGTCAAGCCACGCTGCTGACGCAATGCGCTATATGGCATGTGCTTTACCGCGCGTGACCCAGAATACTGATCCTGTTGAGCTTGATAAACGATATAGAGAAGCGATGTTTGGCACCAATGAGCCGTTGCCGAACTTTTTTAGAGACCAACAACCGTATTAAGGAGACAAATAATGACGCTTGTTTCTCAATTATTGGCAAAGCACCGTGAAAATAACGCTGAAGAAGTAACAAAATTGGTCACATACATCCAAACAGAGAAAAAAGAAATGGATGCACGGGCCTTAATCAAACATAACGCTCTTTGTGCCGATGTTTTATCTTGTGAACGTGAAAATTGCTTTGATTACGACCCAGAAACTGATTCGTATTGGGATGGCATTGTACCTAAAACAAGTTGTGTAAATGAAAAACAAAGACACAAAGTTTGTATCCAATCAAATGATTGCGAAATTTCACCGGCAGAATAGTGTTAATTGAAGGAGTAAAATGATTAATTGGTTTAAGAAAAAAGGGAAACACATACCCAATAATGCTTTTCAGGTACCACTGGTAGTACAAGAAGACATGAGTTGGCGCGAAGCACTGGAGCGTTTTTATCCCTATATGAGGGAGCAACATCAAGATATTTTGGCCCGCGCATTGGTAAAACATGGGGCAGCATGCAGTGATCCTGGGATATGTACTCAAGAGCATTGCTGGATTGCCGAGCCGGATAAAATCGTAGGCGAACCATATGAAGTTAAGCGTAGATACGAAAGTTGTGATGACCGTAATGGCAAAATCCAACATAAGAAATGCATTGGCCATTATGAATGTCAGTTATCGCCTTCAAAATGGTAAGGCTTTATGAAAATATATGTTTTGGCATGTATCGTGTTATTGATCAACATCTTAGCAGTTATATATGTCGTCCATTTGATCGATCTCTATTTTAGTCCGCCACAACATGTGCATTTTGTGTACATTGACGAGCCTTGCGGCGATGCAGATATTGAAGATTTGGTAAAGCAGAAGGTTATTTTGACCTACAAGCCTGTGTAAACTAATATCTTGTATTGCATGCAATAGTTGCTATACTCATTTTATTATTAACCCTCAACCATAAAGGATACATATGGCACGTAAGCATGCATATGTAACAGGAGCATTAGTAATGAGCATGTTCTTTCCTTTGGCGGCAACGAATATAAAGTTGTCGAACAAGAACGTATTGGCCCCACAGTCGTTAGGCAAGGTTCGCCTTGAGCATAGTGATATTGACGGCTTTACGTTGTTCACCAATGGCAAGAAAAGACCAATTGCCCCCGCAAGCTGTACCCCCGAGCTTAGGGACATTACCTCTTCCCAACTAGCGGCTTATTCAAAGGCTGCCTATATTTCAGTTCACGAACAGTCGGACGGTGAATTTGCATTGAGATCGCATGTGCGTGGCAATGGCGGTATGAAACGAGGCCAGCGTCCCTTTCTATATTACAAAGGTCAACCACCCTTTATGTCTCCCGCTGGCGAAGCGGTCGGTTATTGGCTTGGTAAAACGCTAGGCTATATGTTTGTAGCAAAGACTGTTGAAGCTACGCTCGAAACTACCAAAGGAATCGTGGTTGATGGCGTAGGGATTTTACAACAACCAGGAAAATCCGGCTTGCAGGAACAGATTGATAAAGGTGGTGCCGCAGGAGCTGCTGCCAATGTAGTATCTAAAGGCTGTGTTGCTTTATGCCAAGCTGAAGCTGCTGCATGTGCTGGTGCTGCAGGGGCTGCCATGAACGCTGTTGGCCAAGGCGGTGGTGTTGCAACAACAGTGGTGGCGTCTCAAATAGCCGCAGCGACACCAAATGTACAGATTTTAAAAGTAGAAGGCGTGTCAGGCCCTGTTCCAGTCGCATCTGCTTTGCCTGGTTCCACGGTGACTCCTATTTATCCGACGCCAACGGGCCAGCCATTGTTTGCCAATACCATTAATTCTTCAACTGCTGCCATGCAGGGATCATCATCAGCTACGAGCTCACTGGCCAAAACAGTAGCAGCGTCACAAACGGCAGCGGCTGTTGGTGAAACGGTGGCGCGTGGATACGCGGGCGATGTAGCAAATGCTCAATTTAATGCACAAATGCAATCGGCCAGCGAACAGGCCACGGCGATGGGAGTCGCGGCGGTAGCAGCTGCAGGAGCTGGAGGCGCGGGCGGTATTGGAGGGGCAATCGAGGCATTTGCAGTAGGTTGCGGAAAAATAGTAGGATTATTTTTTTAGGTATACCCAATAAGTAGATATAAGATAGGGCGCTCGCAAGGGCGCCTTTTGCATAAGGAGTATTATGAATTGGCCTACGTTGTGGCGATTGCTTGTGAGCAAAACCAATCAAGCGATCGTCGTTATTGGCAGAGCGGTTTTTATAGCGGTCTTGTTCAACTTTTTATTACGCTTGTTCTGGTGGGATTGTTATATCTTTGCGCCCATGTATATAGATATTTTGCGCGCATGGTTATGGACTCTTGTTCTTATCGGTTTATGGATTGCTTTTGAAATATATGAGGATCGGCATCCAATGTACTAAAATATTGATATATTGCAAAACATGTATTACGATTGGGTCGATATTTTAGTAGATAAGGAGTGCTATGAAACGAGTTCTTATTTTTTTTATTGGCAAGACGGAAGCAACTGAATATCGTATGACTCATTCTCATTATGATAATTTAATTGCGGATGCTTTAGGGAAAAAAAGATTCACGATTCTAACGGATATAGATGGCGACAAATTCTGTATTAATTTAGATACGGTAAGAGTTATCAACGGTAATTGGAAGCAAGGAGCGCTATGAAAAAAGTATCAATTACGGTCAGGCTGCCGCATCATCTTGTTGAGCGTATACGCAATGCATGTTATGCAACACCGGGTTTATCATTTGTTGATTTTGTTGATGAATCATTAACCATTTGTATGGATACACTTGAAGAACAAAATGGTGGCCCTTTTGATCAAAGAGCGCGAGAATTAATACGGGGGAGAAGAATTCAATAATCTGAGGAGGATGTATGAAATATCTGATCTTGTGTATGGTTTTTACGCTGTCTGGCATGGATCAGTTGCAGGTACCAAAACATGTTAAAGAGCGTACCGCTAAATACGCCTTGGTTGTTTCGGCTAAGCGTTCAGTGGAAAAAGCAAATCACGGCAGGCGCAAGAGACGCCAAAAAAATAAGCACAAGATCGTATCATTGCCCCCGTCACCCAAACTCCAATCGCCGCGATCCCCGCTTCCAATCTTTCCACCATTTCCGCCACTTCAAGTTGAGGCAGCGAGAGTGGAAATACCTGGTTTGGATCTGGGTGCTTCAGAACCGACGCCAACACACGCGACACCGATTCCCATTGAAGTTGTTGAATCAAAAAAACCACAACCACAATCGCCTGTGTGTATCATTATTGAAGAGGATGACGCAGAGTCCTTTGCGGTCATTGAATACATAGACGGTAATAAATGAGTATTGAATATGAATGATGTCGTTATTATGTGTATCGCCATAACCTGTGTATTTGTGGTTTGGACAATCTTACATAGATAATACTTGATCTCATAACTGCTCCTTTCTAGACTAGTCCCGGCAGAGGCATTGTGCGAGGTCGGTCGCTCAACTCTCCACCCACCTCCATGTTTCTGCCAAGATTTAGAACATAACAAGAAGGGATGATTCTAGTGAGTATCTTATTCCCGCAACTCGGACCAGTCTACGCAAGCGAAAAGCATCAAGGGATTCTTGCACGCATGGAATCCTTTTATGCCGAATCGATCACCATGAATCAGAGCTTCTGGGGTGAAGCCGATACCGACTCAAGGTTCTATTGTGGTGATCAAACACTTTGGAACGATTTATACGGCAATCTTCCTGCAACACGACGACGGCAGTTCAATTTCAATCGTATCATGCGCGTAGTGAACATGATTTCTGGCCATCAACGGCGCAGTCGCAAGTCCACGGTCGTTATTCCCATCGAAAACGGGGACGCGGATACGGCGGATCAGTTCACCAAAGTGGTCATGTGGGCCATGCAGCAAGAAGGGGGTCTTGAAACTATCTCTGAATCGTTTCTTGGTGCCTTAGTAACCGGCATGAACTTGCTTCATGTCTGGATGGATTACCGCGAAGATCCTATTTCGGGAAATATTAAGATCAGCAATACCAGTTACAACGCATTCTTGATCGATCCTTACTTTAAAAAGCCGGACCTTTCAGATTGTAATGCGGTCTGGAAGCGTTCATTTCTTACCAAAAGAGACTGTATATCACTCATGCCCCAGCACGCTGACGAGATTTTAGGATTAGCTGGCAATGATTCAGGCACCGGTAGGGACGGGAAGTTTCAATTTCAACCTGAATCATATAATTACGGATATAAAAATTTATTGACATATGATGAATTTTATTACCGCGATTATCGCACGCAAAAGATGCTTGTTGATACCCAAACGGGCGAGACTATGGAGTGGAAGAGCGAAGATAATGATCGTTTAAAGCTCTTTTTGCAGACCTATCCTATGGTTACGGTTATTGAAAGCGAAATACCGACCGTTCGATTGGCCATTGTGATTCAAGGTAAGGTCTTTTATGAAGGACCGCAGCCCATGGGCATCGATCAATATCCCTTTGTGCCCGTATTAGGATACTACAATCCACAATTGCCTTATTATCCATGGCGTGTGCAGGGCGTAGTGCGCGGTTTGCGGGATAGCCAGTATTTATATAACCGAAGAAAGATAATAGAGCTCGATATTATGGAAAGCCAAATCAATTCTGGCTGGATCTATAAAGAGAATGCACTCGTTAATCCTAAGGATGTGTTCCTTTCTGGCCAAGGC
>Ga0181537_10000489_pt1 | contig 37237 bp, 28 predicted proteins | sample PEATcosm2014_Bin_39_FD_119765 | JGI IMG/M metagenome (GOLD analysis project Ga0181537, IMG submission 119765) | Peatland microbial communities from MTU Mesocosm Facility, Houghton, MI, USA - PEATcosm2014_Bin23_10_metaG | ecosystem: Environmental > Terrestrial > Soil > Wetlands > Peat | place... | reverse complement strand
TATAATCGCATTGCAGAACCGCGGAGAGATGGCCGAGTGGCTGAAGGCGGCGGTTTGCTAAACCGTTGTACGGTCAAAAGCTGTACCGGGGGTTCGAATCCCCCTCTCTCCGCCAGAAATTTTTATAACCTTCCTGTTTTCAAATAAATACAACCATGACAATGACTTAGGTGATAGTGGCAAAAGTGGCCATCATCGCCGAAATGGCTGTTATTGGGCTGTTTCTACTGATTTGCATTACAAAACAGGACCCGCATTACAAAGCGGCCTGATTCCTCTCGGACGGCGGATGTAGAGCATTCGACCGTACAACGGCTTAGCGTAATCTCGTACATCCACCCCATCCATCGTGAAATCAATACCCGCTTCCTAGCCAGCGGAACGGAATGAGTTGGAGTATTTGCGCAGCCGCGTGTCGGCGCTGGAGAATGAAAACACTGAACTGCGGCGAGAGTGCAAAGTTTGCGGCAGAATCCCGCTGAGCCGCAGAAAACGTATGACGAAGACCGCAGGAACAGCAGCACAACTTTTTCAAGTACAGCAATATGCGTCGCTACTGAGGCGGCTTGGTGTTCCCTGTTATCCCCTGTTCCGAACAAGCCGATGCCTCCCATGGGTCGACAAGGTTAGACTCGGGGTTGCTAGGCTGAAGTCGGGGAGGTTGGCGCCACAGTGCTCTGTCCTGAATTTGTTTTTGCAGAACGGAATAAGTCTTGAAAATCATCGGCGTCGATGAACGCCGGGATCGAGCGCATTATGTGCCAGCCCAGCGCACGATAGCTCTCAAACTGTGATTCGTTAAAAAACTGGTCGGCCGTGCTTTGGTGTGGAAACTTCACTGCACGCCACGAATACTCGCGTACATCGACAGGTTCGTCTCCCGTGAGCGATGACTTTATGTACAGGAGTTCTCCGCGAAATCCATTCGGATAGATAACGTCGCCAATGACCCAGTGTGCTTTGTGCTCGTTTGATATCTTCACAGTTCGAATTTTCTCGATGTCGAGCACGATGTCGACGCCAAAATCGGTACGGCACTTCCGCACAACATTCCCCAAACCTCCGAAGGTGAATTGTCCATCCTCTTCCGCGTCGCAAGCCACAATGAACTTGCATCGACGCCGCACGAGTTCGTAGATGCCGAGGTTCTCAAAGTGTCCACCGTCTGAGAGGTTCACGAATGGGCTCTGATCGCTACTGTTACCGGTGAGCTCGGAGAGAAGGTACACAAGGCCCAGAGGTGGTGACCAGCGCCTCCACATACTGTCATGCCGCGTGTTGCCGATCCACCAGCCGAGTCGCGCATTGAACAACGTCATCAGGAACGCCAGCGCTCGGGACGAGTGATAGCCCATGTTCGGGTTCGCCGCTGCGCCCGAAATACCGACAGTTGTGGCCAACCCAACTCCACCCTTCGGATAAGCGTACATATTGGTCGGACGATAGCCCACGTTTGTCCAAATCGTGTCCTGCACAGTATCGTCAGGCATCAGGCCCGCGTTCATTGCGGGCTCGTCCGGGTCTAGGTATTCATAGCCACAGAAAAGTGGCGTAAACGAGAATGACTCAGCTTTGCGCTCCTGCCATGCTAGTTCCTTGCCGGACACAAGATTCAGCGCCGTGTTGACGATTAAATATGGTCCGACATAGGGGTGCAGTTCACCCCCTGTGTCGGGCGCGTGTTCGACCGTAAGATGGGCCATCTTAAGATCGTCCGTTGAATCAAAGCCGGTGAAAGGATTCGGATGTCGGTTTTTCCATTCGCGTGTTGCGCCAAGGTAACATCGCATTAGCCGGTTCCGATAGAAGTGGTGCATTGAAAAATCATTCACATCGATTCGCCATCCGAGGAATAGCGCGGCGGCGCTTGCGATGAGAAGCCACTGCGCCGTAAGCTGCCAGGGAATCTCGATCATTCTCCAATAATCTCCGACGTTCGCCGGCGAGGCCAGATTCAGATGACCGCTCTGCCACAATAGGAAGTAATTTGTCGTCCAAGAAATTAGGACGAGCAATCCCGCGACAAACACCGTTGGTGCCGAGGTCGCTAATAGATTTAGCCAGCGAATGCCGCCAGAGGTATCTCCCTTGGCAGGTGTAGCTCCGCTCTTACCTACGATGGTTCCAAGTGCCGTCCATCCACTCCAGATCGCGGCAGCAATGGTTTTGTGCTTAGTAGTTAACTGTGACATCCACCAAGGTGCATAGATCGAGAACGCCATGACCGCAATAATTCCAGAGATGTAAATAGTTACCCAGGCGGCGAGCCGAGCCCACCATTCACGCCTCTCATCGGGGAAATTAATTCCGAGCAAGCCTATCTCGGCCATCGCAACTATCCCAAAAGCGACGAGTATGCATGGAACACCAAACACGAGCATACGTCCGGCACGAACTGGCAGATCGAAATCGAGAATCTGGATGGCAGCGTACACCAATTCCGCGCCGATAACAGCACAAGCCGCTGCAGTCAGCGTCAGCATCATTGAGGCGATCACAAGGCGGGCCTTGGACGGGTTTTGATCGTGAAGAAAGAAACACCGCGCCAGGCGCCCTGATATGTTGGCGGCAAAAATGCCAACAAAAAGGACTACACCCGTTCCCCAAACCAGTTGAAACGTGCCAACGAACAGGTTCCCTGGATCCTGACTGTGAGCACCGATCCAGTACATGCTGCGGGCCACTGCAAAGGCGATAGCAACCAGAGGCAACACGATGAACCACTGAACGTAGCTCTGACCGAACCTGTGCTCGATCCGAGTATCCCGTGGTCCCAAATTGCCATTTTCGAACTGTGAAAGATGTACCCCAATAAGAACTGAAACCAAAACCAGGAGAATCCCACTGAGTGGAAGCCAGTGGACGCCCGGTTGAATTCTCATCCATACATACAAGAGCCGCGGCACAAGCAGTATTGCAGCCAGCAGCAAAACGATAACCAACTGGTTGAGCACGGTGTTCCGCAGCCAGACCGTAAACATAGTTAGCGTATCCGCGGAAAACAAACCCTTACGCGGCGCCAGATAGTTGCTATAGCGACGCAGGAAACGAATGGGACGCACCTCTTCAGCGTCCGGATTTGGCGATCGAAATGGAGATAGCCAGCGTTGCACACGCAGTATCCCGTCGGTTTGGCGCTTCGCCCATGCCGCCAGCCAACTTGCAATATATGATCCACCGGAAACTGCTGATAAGTAGTCAACTTGGCGCAGCAAGTCCCCATCCGCAAGAGCCTGAACAACACCGAGGTTGAAAGTGGCACTTCGGATACCGCCGCCCGAGAGTGAGAGCCCCACTAAACGCATCTGTTCCGCCTGCTCTTGCGGAGATATCAACGCTTCGCGCACCGGGGGTACTCGAGTTGCGGCAACGCGGCCGGACTGAATCTCACTAAGTTCGCGTTTGAGATCATCAAGCTCGCTCTGAAGCTGATGTAACGTGCGCCTATCGTTCTCAGGCACGAGTCTCTCCTTTATCCTCGAGTTCCCCAGCTCTGAGGCGTAGCTCATTTTCGCGCTCGGAGATGCGCTGCATGAGAACAGCCGCGCGGGCATCTCGATCGGGAGCCAGGCGTGTCTGGCGAGAGCGATCCACTTCGTTGAGTTCTTCAGACAAAGTCATCGAGAACGGAACGGCACAGTTCACGATTTGGCTAATCCTACGAAGAAGTTCTGGATTGCCGATGAGCCTCGCGCGCAATGAATCGTTCTCGCCGACCCTCCATGTGAGTTCGGCGGAAGTCATAAGGGTCTCCAGTTCACTCTGGCTCTTCCGAACCTCTGTGAATAAACGCGGGTGCCACCAGGGCGAATCGTTAAGAACATAGCCAATCCGCTGATCGACATAGACAATGAATGATGGCCAAATCTGGCATTGCGCAGCGATCTCGGCGGCAACCTCGGGATGCCGATAAAAGATCTCGGCTAACAGTTGACGTGCCCGTTCGTCCCTCCACACCCATACTGTGTGGGGCGGGATGTGATCATCTCTATCACCTGAAATACGAGATTCTCCCTGTTCCTTGCTCTGATCAAGGTCGAGTTCTCGTAAGTATTCGTCGAAGCGACCTTCGTATCGGTTAAACGCCTCCTGATTTCTAAAGAAGCGTGTTGCTAACTCCAGCATATGGTCCATGGCTTAGACCTCTTTTTGAAGAAAGCTGCTTAACGGGATGATGCCCGTTCAATCCGGGTTGTGTTGGCTAATCCGACGCAGATAGAACGTTACTGACACCTTGTGCCGTCGTAGGTTGTATCCGTTCCACTCGGTTTGGGCCGACTAACGCTTGCCCGCAGACGATAAGAGGATCAAGGTGCTTATCGCAGGATGAAGACCTAACGCAACTGGTCTCTCCGAGGAACATCGCGCAACGAGCTAGTGTGCCGCTTAGGGTTGTTCTCATAGGGACTTCACTGTCCACGAAGCAGGCTGTCGAACCTGATTGCGTTACAAGGCCCCACAAGCGAGTCAGGTCCAGAGAAACAGCGAATCATCTTCTTGTTAAATTCCGAAATGGCGGCCCCATACAGGTCGGAAAACGACAGCGCTCTGGTTGCATAGCACGAGTGCAATGCTCCACCCGTAGCCGGCAGGCATATATCGTTGCCTTTGCTGGAGTGTTCGTCCGCCAACAATACGCGATCTCTCGTGAATACCACACCGCTTGCCAAGTCCGCCGCGGTGGGTACAACAACGGCACTCATGATAGCGGTGCTACGGTGATATTCCTTGGCTCCCGGCACGGGAATGCTAAGAATAGATCCGATATAAGGGATCTCGACAAAAGGAGGCAGCAATGGAAAATTATGTCGAGAGCGCTGGATGACGGCAGTGAAGGAGGAGATCTCAAACAGTTTGATCGATTCGAGGCGGACTTTCGTTGTCGTGTTGTTCTTCGCAACGCGTGAAAGGTTGTCGGAACTCATCTTTCCGTTGGAATATAGACTTGGCGCCGCAGTTTCGCCCGTGGTAAGACTCACATCTAGCTCTGCCGAAGATGCACCGCTCAAACTCCTGGGCGTGATGTCAATTTTGAACTGGCGGCCGACTTGCGACGTCGCCGGTTTGACCGAATTCAGGGCCTCAATTATGACGGCTGCCTCATTGGCCGTGAGATTGGTTTTGAGGACTTTAGGGATAGCGGAATCTGCCTGGCCCACCGAACTGATGACATCCGTGATCGACGGCGGATTTGTGGCGTCGAAGTAGTTTTGGGTCTCGGTATCGACAACTGTTTCTTTCCCGCTGACTGTTCGAACGGAGATAATGCCATTGTTAATGAAGCGAGTTCCGTGGCTCGCCCAACCCCACCAACCATTCTTCTTTGCGTCACACTGTGCAACATCCTGTATTGGGTTCAGCGCAGCCGAGAGATCGCGATTGAACGCGACGATAAGTGGATTTAACTCGGAATTGAGTTCTTGGGCGCTCTGGCTTAGTTCATAGCCTGAAAATTCGTGCGGATATTGTTGTGACATCTTGTATTGGAACAGGAAGTTTGCCAAGGCAGCACGCAATGGCTTGGCGAGATTTTCCTGATTGTAGCCAAAACTCTCAGCGACCGGAAAAGCGCTCTCTATCGCTTCTCGAAAGCAATACATTGGAAAGATGTGTGGATTAGTAGGACTGCCCCTGAACCCTTCGGTCATAATCTGCCGGGCCTCATTCGCTTGGATTTTTTCGGCGCTGTCTTGAGTTTGCGCAGAGGCGTCAGTCTGGGCATAAGGCTTGCCAGTGCTTCTTAAAAGAACGATATCGGACAGCTTGTCGGCTTTCCGCCACGTAGATATATCTCTTTGATCGCAACTCATTGATGCCCAATCCAAGCGGGCCTCGCATGAGGCTGCAGTTTCACACTTCCCCTCATCAGCGTGTTTCGTTTTTGCGCTCGGTTCCGTATTGCCAGACCTATCCTTGGTCGATTGGTAGGGGCTGCCATTCTGATACTTGAAACCTTCCATCCGTTCTATTGCCGCGCGGAATTGATATGCCGGACGATTCGAAGCCACCACCGCAAGCAGCATGTCTGTCAGACTCGGACGAATGGGATGGAACAGCGAAGTGTACCCAAGACAGTAGGTTCCGGCTTCGCACATGTCAAACTGATCTCTCCTACCGGTATCCACCCAAAGTTCGAGCTTATTTCCATCCTGAGCTGGCTCGGCGACGAATCGCTTGGTCAAGTAGTCATAAAATGACTTATCAAAAAAACTCTTGTCTTGGATGCTATCTTGCAGATACAACCACGCCCTAAAGAGAGCTGCCTGGATCGCGTCGTTATAGTTGCCTATGGCTCTTTGTAGCAGAATACTGCCAGCAGCAAGAACCTTCGGGTCAGACGCGGAGGTTTGAAAGCTGAAGGTATTGATAATGACTTCGGGCCTCGGGAAATCGATGAGCGCCAGCATCCGTTTACGTTCGGAAATACCCTCATCGTCGCCAGCATTCTTGTCCGAGAAGAGCAGCACATCCGGGTTCAGCGTGGACACTGAAACAGCTGGTTTTGAGGTGTCACTGTTTGGGCTTGTCGCGGCAGCGGTCGTCGATTTCTTGGCGGATGTATCGGTTGCCGTGGGAGCGCAGTTCGATTGGCTGGTCGCTTTATTATCAGCGGGCGTATCACTTGCAGCAGCTTTCGGGGCATTGGCAGCCGGCGTCGGGCAAGGCGCAAAATTTGTGGTCTGCGTTGCTGTAGCCTCAATCGTCACCGTAGGAGGTGAACCTGCTGTTCCCGAGGGTTTGCCGTCTGTCTTTAGTGTGGCCTGACTTCCGCCCAGCGCGTTGGAGGCGTCCGAGGCATTAATGTAAAACACCCGGGCAGCGGGCGACTCTGGCTGTACCTGCCACGAGAGACGCTTCAGATCGTTCTTGAATTCCTCATATTCTTGCGGGCTGACCGCGCCAGTGCGTGTAATGCGGATCTTGTCCGCACCCACCGCCTGGATAGTCAGGCCCTTATAGTTCAGGCTTTGAGCCTTACTTACGACGTCACCCAGAGAGGACGCGTGATCGACACTAATTTCCTCGGTAACATTCGGCCCGAGAGCGAGTGCTTCGATATCGGCTTCAAGTTTTTGTAACAACTCTGCGTCACAGGCGCTAAGCTTACTCATCGCTACGCAGTAGATGAGGATAGAGCTGTTATCTGCGCTCGGCGCCAACAAAAAAGGATCTGGTTTGCCGAGAGTAGCGATAATCTGCGCGACGTTCATCCTGGGTATGGCCGGTAAGGTGATACTGCTCTCAAAGAATTTTGAAGAGGACTTAACTGGTGCCTGAAGCGAATTCTTTCCCTTGTTTGCGGCGGCGGTCTCCTTCTTCGACGACAAGCTTGCTTTCTTATTAGGTGTAGATCCCGCAGGGTCTGGCGTGTTGCCGGTCGAGGACTGGGTTGATTGCTGCGCTTGTAGATAGATGGTTGCACTTAAGAGGGAGACGGCAGCCAGAAGAGTCGGCCAACATTTCATAATTCACCTCAAAGGCATTATTGATCGCCTAATACTCAGGCTTGTTTGCTGTGTTTCATGATCTCGAGCAATGGGCTTCGATAGCACCCCCCGCGTTGAGCATGATTGAAACCAAGGTTTTGCGTTTAGAGAAGCTTCGTTTGAGACTGTCTGGAAAGTGCGATGCAAACGTGAGAAGCACAGTTGCATGTACGTTACAAGTTCATCCTAGGAACCCACGTGCCAATTACTGAGCACCCTCCGCCGGAGGTGGGAGCAGAAAACCAGCACATTGTTGGACCGCGCAATGTGCTTTGCTCGGTCCAACCTGAATGAATAAGCCAATGACGACAGCTCTATAGACCTTCAGAGGACACATCCCAAACGGTCTAAAAAAGCGGCATCCTCATTTGGCATCCGCGTGTGAACGCGGGTGTTCTCAAGTCGGATCACTACTTCGTCAAACGATACTTCCCTCTGCGCTCCGTAAGTGTCTAGGATTCCTCCGCTGGCAGGACTTCTTCAATCACCGACCAGGCGCCGCCTTGAACAACGAGATACTTCAGGTAAAGTTCAGCTGATTGACGATCTGGAGATGCGAGGAGGGTTCGAGCAGCATCCTGGACGCGCTCTTTCGGCAGGGAGGTGAGGTCGAAGTTTTCCTCGATGATTCCCTCCGAATGTGGAATCGACAACAATTCAAGATAGCTAACAATCGTTGCAAGATGATCGTGAAGCAGATAGTCCTGCAGCAGATTGTTCGCTATCTGATCAGGAAGATTCAGAGTTGCTGCTGTCCAGTTGACCAAACGCCCGAGCGGGGCCCGGCGGACACTGATCTCACGAACGTTTTTTGCTTTCGCGAGGGCGGCAAAGAGAAACTGTTTCTGTTCTTTCGTCGGCTCCGCCCAAAATACTTCACTGGCGGAAACTCTAGTCTCATTAGGCAATTGTCGCCAAATACGGTTTGCAGAAAGCGGCACGAGCGGTCCTCACTTAGAGTCAATCTCAAGTTTCACCTACGATCATAACGGTTGCGGACATGATGATGGGCTTGTGAACGGCGAGAATGCGGCAAGCCCTGTCAGGAGAGATAGAGTGGCTCTCCGTTATCCAGGAACTGCCCAATCGAACATAGGGCCAAGTTCGGGATGTAAGACTCGGGAATACCTCGGCGTATGACGGAATTTTCTTGAATCAGGCTTGCGCAGTGAAGCATCATTTATCGTGTGTTAAAGGAGCAGATATGCAACTGACAATTGGCGGTGGTGGAGGGGTCGTTCAGGTTGGCGGAGGCGGTGGGATTCATCAGGTGGGTGGAGGCGGGGGAGACGATCACTAGCTCCCACTTAGCCCAAAACGGCGCACGAGGCCTACGGAATCGAATTGCGCCGAGCCACATGCCAGCTGAATCTGTACTTTGCGCCTGGCAGGGGATGGTCAAGTGTGCTCCGGAGAGCCTGGTTGGTGTCCTCTCTCGCCTTCCGTAGGCGATCCTCTTCCCCGGGATGCGGATTGTCCATAAAAGTGGCTTTCGGTTCGATACGGCTGAAGTCGATGTCAAGGCCAGCGTCTGGCATAATTTCTAAGCGATAGCGGCGACATGGATACCGAAAGCTTTGCTCAAAATAGTCTTCCTCTTCGTCACGGACCTTCATAGCGCCCACTCCCCAACTACCGGTGCAATGGATCACGAGTGCCGCGGCCTTTCCTTCCTCAGGAAGCTTCTTGTGAGTGGTGACTTCAAAAGTTGCGCGACCAGCCTCTTTCTTGGGGTTTGATATCCCTAAGCTTCCCGAACTCACGGCAACAAGTTTGCTATTCCCCGCGGCAATTTCTTCAAGGACATTCGAGACAGGATCGTAGGAGTCTTTCACAATCGGACAATCAAAGTACCCATCGACACGCAAGAATTTTGCGCTGGTGGCATCGCTATCGAAAAATAATTCCCGACGGAAATAGTCTCTTGGATACCCGGTGAGATAGATGATGAATTTTTGGACGACATCGCATGATCCATCGGGATGAAGGTCGATGTGGACGAAGAGATCATGCAGTGCAAATCCGTATCGATGAAGTGAGGCAAGGAATAGTCCGTGATCGCTCGGGGGTGTTTCTTCGGTACCGGGGCCGAGCGTTTGTTGCCAGAATTTCGTGGTGAGCTTTACAGGCGCGTCCAGTTCGGATTTCTCGACAAACGCATTGATCCCCTGAAGAATCGCGAAGATTGAACGAGTGAGCGCACTAAATAGCAGGCGACGAGGCCGGGATTTGGCTATCTTTTTCCCCGGGGCTTGCGCAAACCATATGACTGGCAGTGTGGTAAATGTCACAGAGAAGAGAATCTTTGCAGTTCCTTCCCATGCTTCAGGGACTCTCCAATGCCAAACGTATAAGCCGTGGTGGACTGCAATTTCCGCGATTATCGTAATGATGGCGATGACGATGATGACCAGCCACTCACGAGCGTCGTATATGACACCTTCGCAGCCGCGCATGAGAAGAAAGAAAGACCTGTCTTCGTCTTTCTTGAACTGGTCAGGAAGTTTGTCCGAGAGAACGCTGTAGGCGATCTCCATGGCTTCTAACCGAAAGAGGACACATAGCAGAACGATGAGGCCGGCAACATACCAGGCAAATTCAGCGTTGCTGTTCTGTTGCTGGCTAATGAAGGAGGAATGCCAGACAACGATCAGAAGCAGGAACAAGATGAGAGGGACAATCGATCGTAAACTGATCTTCATAGCAACCTTGGAGTTTCGTCCTGAGTTTTGGTGGAATTCGTCATCGGCTCCGTCTTGAAACCAGACAGATCGCACCGAGTGAGGCTGCCCAGCGTTTGTACTTCCGATGCACGATGAGCCCGAACAGGTGTCTGGTATTTGACGCCCAAGCTGATGTTTGTCAATAAGCTCACCGGCGAGATGCGGCTGTCGCTACCCAAAGCAGGCACCGCGCTCTCAGCCGTACACTTTCTTCCTCTTGCAAAAAGTCCCGAAATGTAAGCGGTTCGTAGCTAAGGCAAAGCAGATTAGCAGTTTGCCGCCGCGCGTAAAGTCCTTCCATCCTCATTGCTGGCTTGGCGAATTGGAAATGCCTCCAACACATTTTCCGCGACGGACCGGATGTATCCTGTACAAGTGGTCCCGCACGGAGCGAGAATGACTGGCCGAATGATCTCAACCACTGGAGTTACGGAGTGGAGCGAGGGTAAATTCCGTTCGATTGACGATTATCTTGCAGGCGAAGAGCCACTTGAGATTCGAGTAGGCGCGCGCGCCATAAGCGTGACCATGCGCACGCCGGGAAACGATCTTGAGTTGGCGGCAGGCTTTCTCCTTACAGAAGGGCTGATTGCGGGCCGCGCGCAGATCGCTTCCATCCGGTTGGAAGAGGAAGACGTTGGGAATGGGAAAGGCAATCGCGTGGTGGTGGAGCTGGCACAGGGAGTCGAGATGAACTCCGAGGCCAGCCAACGCAATTTCTACTCGACCTCGAGTTGCGGAGTATGCGGCAAGGCATCCTTGGAGGCTATTCGCGTGCGCGGCATCAAGCGGTTAACCGCAGGGCCTTCGGTTGATCCGGAACTCCTCTGCCGCCTGCCGGATCGGCTCAGAGAAGGGCAGGCGATATTTGGCCGGACAGGTGGGCTGCACGCGGCGGGGCTCTTTAACTCCTCGGGCGAGCTGCTTGTACTGCGTGAGGATATTGGCCGTCACAACGCGGTGGACAAGATTATCGGTTGGGCGCTGGCGAAGGACTTGATTCCTTTGCAGGATTCAATTCTGATGGTAAGTGGCCGTGGGGGCTTCGAGATTATACAGAAAGCGCTGGTTGCGGGAATTCCCGTGCTGGCTTCCATCTCCGCTCCCTCGGACCTGGCGGTCAATCTGGCGCGTGAGTTTGGCATGACGCTGGTTGGCTTCCTGCGGGAGCGCCGGTTCGTGATTTACTCCGGTGCACAAAGAATTTCGACCGAAGCGGCAGAGTAGGCTGCTTTGTTCTTTCCGTTCTTCAAGGTGGGCAGGGTGTCTGATTCATTTGTGCAGCTCGGAAGCGGCAGTACGCCGGAATTCGTACCGCAAGCTCTGCCAGCGATGCGGAAGCTGCGACTGTCGGTCACGGATGCCTGCAATTTTCGCTGCCGTTATTGCATGCCGCCCAAAGGCCTGCACCGCACTTCCAGCGCAGGACCTCTTTCCATCACCGAACTTGTCGAGAGTGTGAAGTGGTTAACGCAGTTTGCGCCAATTGAGCGCGTGAAGCTGACCGGCGGTGAGCCGCTGCTGCGGGCCGGGCTCGAAGAACTGATCGCGCGACTGACGGCAGTCGAAGGCATTCGCGAAGTATCCATGACTACCAATGGCTCTCTTCTGCCTAAACGGGCGCAGAGATTGAAGGAGGCGGGACTGGCGAGGGTCAATGTGTCGCTGGACTCGGTGGACCCTTCGCGCTTTTCCGACGTCTCACGCGGAGCGCGTTTGGAGAACACGATTGCCGGGATTCATGCGGCGATCGAAAGCGGACTGTCTCCCGTCAAACTCAACGCGGTGATGCAACGCTCTACATGGAAGCAAGAAGTTCCGTTGCTGCTCGACCTTGCGGCGGAATATAAGCTTGAAATCCGCTTTATTGAATTGATGCGCACGGGCAGTGAACGCAAGTGGTGCGCAGCAGAGCTGATCTCCGTCGAGGAAGTGAAGAGCTGGCTGGCGACGCGCTCGACGCTGACGGAACTCAATGTGCCTGCGGCTGCCCCGGCGCAGCAGGTGCTGCTCCAATGGAATGGCACTATGATAAAAGTTGGCTGGATCGCTCCCCGTTCCAAGCCATTCTGCGAGGCATGCGAGCGCCTGCGCATGGACTCCCGCGGCAGGCTGCGCCGCTGCCTGATGGACCCAGTCACTCTGGATGTGCCCAAGCTTCGTAAGATGTCCAGCGCGGCGGCAATCGAAGAGTTCCGCAGCTACATGGCTGGAAAGCATCCGCCGCTGGAGATGGATACCGACGCCACGATGAACCAGATCGGCGGCTGACGCTTACCTTGTCACCGGCGCCTGATCGCGGATCCACGACAGGGCTCTCATCGCCGAAGGATAACCCAGCGTGGTGATGGCCAGCACCGCTACGTGATCGAGCTCCTCTCTGGTCAGGCCGGCGTCCAGGGCATGGCGCACCGCGGAATGCGTTGCTCCCTCCAGCCCAGCTCCTACGGCCAAGGCCAGCTTCACCAGCTTGCGGCTCTTGTCATCCAGAGGGCCTTCTCCATGGCATTCGTCTGCGAGTTTGGCGAATGCGTCCCAAACTTTCGGATGTTGCTGGCGGAAATTCTCATTGTGATCCGACGGTTGTGCCATGGCTCCTCCTTGCGCAAACGCTTCAGTATATCCGAGGGTCTTCTCACTGCAACCGTCGAACGCGCGGCAGGTGCCTGAACTGATCGGGGAGAATTGAATGCAAGGTACATTCGTCACAATTGCCAGTGAGGTCCGCCACTGAGCATTGTGCGCTGGCGACGGATAATACTCCGCAAGGGATGGCTACGTCCTTTGTGTTTCGGTCGGCAGACCGAGCGGAGGTACTTCTAATGAGCATGAATCGGCGACAGTGGCTAAAGGCCACAGCCGGGATAGGTGCGGGGTTGGCGCTGGCAGATTTGGGCGTCAATGTTCAGCAGGTGCACGCCGCAACACGCGGAATGAAGTTGAGCGGTACTGCGGAATTCACTTCAGCGTGCAATTTTTGCTCCTGTGGCTGTGGCATGATCTGCCACGTCAAGGACGGCAAGCTGATCAATCTGGAAGGCGACCCGGACCACGTTATCAATCAGGGTTCGCTGTGCGCCAAAGGCGCGGCGATGGCCGCTGTTCCGAATTCACCGCAGCGCCTGAAGAAGCCGATGTATCGCGCACCGGGCAGCAGCGAGTGGAAAGAGATTAGCTGGGACGATGCGTACGAGCGCATTGCCCACAGATTGAAAGACACGCGCGAGAAGACGTGGAAGGCAACCGAGATGGACGGCGACAAGCAGTTAGTCGCCAACCGCACCGACGCCATCGCCTTCCTGGGCGCAGCTCAGAACACGAACGAAGAGTGTTACCTGATCACGAAGGCCACCCGTCTGCTTGGCACCGTGAATGTGGAACATCAGGCGAGACTTTGACATAGCCCCACGGTCCCCAGTTTGGGGGCCACATTCGGACGGGGCGCCATGAACAACCATTGGGTTGATCTGAAAAACTCGAAGGTGTTCCTGATCGAAGGCAGTAACGCTGCTGAAAACCACGTAATGTCGATGAAGTGGATTCGCAAGGCGCAGGAAAAGGGCGCCATCATCATCCACGTGGACCCGCGTTTCAATCGCACTTCCGCGGCCGCGGATATTTATGCACGCATCCGTCCCGGCGCTGACATTGCGTTTCTTGGTGCGGTGATCAACTACATCCTACAAAACAAACTTTACGACGAGCCCTACGTCAAGCTGCATACCAATGCGCTGATGCTTGCTCACCAGGACTTCGGATTTGACGATGGTCTTTTCAGCGGCTTTGACGAAGCGACCCATCACTATGAGACGGCGAGTTGGGGATACGAACTTGATGGCAACCGCAAACCCAAGAACGCCAAGAGTCTTGATGATCCGCACTGTGTCTTCTCCAAGCTGAAGCAGCATTACAGCCGCTATACGCTGGAAATGGGATCGCAGATTTCCGGCATTCCTACTGACCAGATCAAGCTGATTGCCGACACCATGGCACACAACAAGCCGGGCACCATCATGTACGCGCTCGGTATGACGCAACATACCGTCGCAGTGCAGAATATTCGCTGCTACGGCGTGCTGCAATTGCTGCTGGGTAACATTGGTGTTCCGGGGGGCGGCGTCAACGCCCTGCGCGGAGAACCCAATGTTCAGGGCGCTTGCGACATGGCGGTGCTGAACGGATACCTGCCGGGTTACCTGAGCTATCCGGCACACAATGAGCCGACTCTGAAGGAGTGGACGAAGAACTACGGGACGTTCCGTGCCAAGTTCCTGGTCAACAACCTAAAGGCATGGTTTGGCGATAACGCCACTGCGGAGAATGATTATGGCTATGGCTGGTTGCCCAAACGCAGCCTCAAGGCCAATCACACCGTCTACGGTTTCTTCGAAAGCGCTTACAAGGGCGAAATGAAAATGATGTACATCATTGGACAGAACCCAATGGTGACGAATGCCAACCTTCGAATGACCTTTGAAGGCCTGAGCAAACTGGAAACTCTCGTTGTCCACGAACTGTGGGAGACCGAAACTGCTTCGTTCTGGCATCGCCCCGGCGTCGATCCCAAGACGATACAGACGGAAGTCTTCCTGCTTCCGGCCGCGTACTTTATGGAGAAGGAAGGCACCATTTCAGGTTCCGGACGCATGGTGCAGTGGCGCTACAAGGCCGTCAATCCTCCAGGCGAGTCCAAGAGCGACCTTGAAATTCTTGACACACTCTTCCGCAAAGTTCGCGATCTGTACAAGGACTCGACCGATCCTAAGGATCAGCCGCTCAAGACTGCGGCATGGAATTATCCCAAGGACGGCATGGCCGAAGCTGTATTGAAGGAGATCAATGGTTTTGATCTGAAGACCGGCTTGCCAGTCAACGGCATTGCCGATCTCCAGGCCGACGGCAGTACGTCCAGCGGCGCCTGGATCTACGCGGGTTGCTTCAAGGGCGGCAAGAACCTGACGAAGCGTCGCGATAACAAGACGGATCCTAGCGGGTTGGGTATCTACCCTGGCTTTGCGTGGACGTGGCCGGGCAACATGCACATTCTCTACAATCGCGCTTCCTGTGATGAGAAAGGGCAGCCATTCGACCCTGCCAATAAGCTGGTCTGGTGGGATGCGGAGCAAAAGAAGTGGGCGGGTTTTGACACACCCGATGTGCCCGTGCCCACCGACGGGCCCGACACTCCCAACGGACAGCGTGCCTTCCGCATGAACGGAGAAGGTGTGGGACGCCTGCTGGCCGCCAGCTATAAGGACTTTGATCCAAAAGCTACGGACAAGGAACTGCCTCGTGATTCGTCCTATGTACCCAAGGACGGACCAATGCCGGAGTTCTATGAGCCGGTGGAGAGTCCGACGGCGAATGCCCTGCATGCGAAGGTTCAGAACAACCCTTGCCTGAAATATCCACGCGTGAAAGGCATGCAACCCATCGGTAAAGTGGAGAACTTCCCTTACGTACTGATGACCTCCAGCCTGGCCGAGCACTGGTGCGCTGGTTCAACCACGCGCAACATTCCTTGGCTGTTTGAGCTAAACCCCGAGCCGGTCGTTGAACTGCCAGACAAGCTGGCAAAGCAATTGAATATTCAGACCGGGGACATGGTGAAGGTCAGTTCTGCGCGCGGTGACATCACGGTGAAAGCCGTGGTCACGCACCGTATGCAGGCCCTGCAAATCAACGGCAAGGAAGTGACTACCGTCTGGATGCCTTACAACTGGGGCTTCAAGGGCCTGAACACCGGTCCGAGCACCAACTACCTCACCATTGACGCGGTGGACCCCGGCGCGGGTACCCAGGAAACCAAGGCATGTCTGGTGAACGTTGTTCTGGCAGAAGGAGGTAACCGTGCTTAAGACAACATTGATCGACACCACAAAGTGCATAGGTTGCCGCTCCTGTCAGGTGAGCTGCAAGGCATGGAATGATCTGCCGGGCGAGCACACCGCAGCGCCCAAGGCAGGCATGGGATACCAGGAGCCGCGGCTGCTCTCGGCCAAGACCTATGTTGTGATCACGGACAATCTGGTAGACACGCCGGGCATCGGACCGGGTTTCAAACAAATCTTCGCAAAGCGTCAGTGTATGCATTGTGAGGAACCAGCCTGCGTGTCAGCCTGTCCGGTGACGGCACTGCACAAGCACGCAGATGGACCTGTGGTGTATGACAAGTCGCGCTGCATCGGCTGCCGTTATTGCATGTGGGCCTGTCCATGGGGAGTTCCCACTGCAGAGTGGGAGTCTCTCGACCCGTCCATTCGCAAGTGCACGCACTGTGCAGACCGTCTGTCTTCGGCCGTTCCTCAATACCACAACGGCACACCGTTGAGCGGTGAAGAGCAGTCGCACTGGGTGACGCAACACCTCGAGCCAGCTTGCGTAAAAGCGTGCCCCTCCGGATGCCTGAAATATGGCGAGCGCGATGAACTGCTGGCTGAGGCTAAACAGCGAGTCAAGAACCATCCTGACAGGTATGTAGACCACATCTACGGAGAGCACGAGGCTGGCGGCACCACCATGCTTTACCTAGCCAGCGTTCCTTTCGAGCAGATTGGTTTCCCCAAGGTGCAGTCGGAGGCTTTCCCACACCTGAGCGCTATTGCTCTGGGTGCGGTTCCGCCGGCAGTGGTAGGAGTCGGTGCCGCGCTGGGCGGAGCCTACGCCATCAGCAAACGTCGCGAGAAGGTGGCAGCGGCGGAGGTGGCCGAGCGTTCGGCGAAACACGTCGAGCACGCGCATCCTGAATTCGCTCCCGTACCCGGAGACATCAAGTCCACTTTCAACAAGGTGCTCATGTTCCTGATGGGCTTCGGTGTTCTCTCCTTCATCATGCGTTTTGCGCTTGGTCTTGGAGGTTCCACCGGCCTTTCAGACACATGGGCCTGGGGGCTTTGGATTGTCTTCGATTTTTCGTGGATCGCGATTGCGGCTGGCGCCTTCGCCACCGCGTGCATCATCTACGTTCTGCGAAGACAGGATTTATACGCGGTCGGGCGAAGTGCTGTGCTCATGGGTTTATTGAGTTACACCTTCGTCATGCTGACGTTGCTAGCCGACTTGGGATTGCCGTGGCATTTTTACTCCCTGGCGATATACAGACCGAAGCACTCGGCCATGTTTGAAGTCTCATGGTGCATCGCGTTCTACCTCTCTGTGTTGCTGTTGGAGTTCCTGCCTGTGCCGCTCGACTGGTTCGGAATGAAGAAGTATCGCGAGATGTGGAACCAGTATTCGGATTGGTGGGTGGTCATTGCGGTTTCCGCCTTCGTCTTTATCCTGTCGCGTAATCTTCTGTGGACAGGACTGGCCGCAATTGTGTTTTCTATCATGGCGGCCATGCTGAAGCCGAAACCGGGCGAGAAGAAGGAGCCGATCATGCTTGCTATCGGCGCTGTTACTTTCTCGACTATGCACCAGAGTTCTCTGGGGTCGCTCTACCTGCTGATGCCTGACAAACTGAGCCACCTCTGGTGGTCTCCTATTCTACCCATCTGCTACTTCCTATCGTCAATCGCGGCGGGCATTGCGCTTGTGGTACTGGTTGAGATGATGATAGCCAAGGGCTACAAGCGCCATCTCCGCATGAACGAGCTGGCGGCTCTCGGCAAACTCGACTTCTGGGCGCTGCTGGTCTACCTTGCGGTGCGCATTGGCGATGTTGCCTTCCGTGGCGAACTTGGCCAGATCAGCGGGCCGCACGGAATCAGCTTCCTGTTCGAAGTTGGTGTGATGGGAGTGCTTCCGCTCATCCTGCTGAGTGTGGGCAAGCTGCGGGAGAGTCCGAAGGTGCTCGGCTGGGCCAGCGCGCTGGTTGTGACGGGCGTTATCTGGAACCGCTGGAATGCGGTAGTGTACGGCATGAATCTGAAAGGAGCCATGCCGCAGCTTGGACCGCTACACTACAGGCCTTCCGTCATCGAATGGGGTATCTCGGTAGGGATGATCGCTGCGACCATCTTCCTGTTCAAGTTGGGTGTTGCTTATTTGCCCATCCTGCCCAGGGAGACAGCGGAGCACTCGGTGGCTGCTGACTAAACGACGTATATTCTTTGGCCGGGGGAGGAGTTCCTCTCCCGGCTTTTTCATGCGCAGATGCTGAATGTTGTGTTTCTGCACTAGGAGTAAAATCTGTCCATGTCATCAGCTCAGGATCGGTGGATTGAGTCTCATCCTTATCTCCGCAACGTTGCGGAATTCCAGCAAACAATTGCGGAGTTATTCACGACGCTGACGTCGCCTCCGGTTCCAACTCCTGACTGGAAGTTGATCTTCGCAGGCTATGGTCAGGGAGTTCCGATGCTGGAGAGTCTTCCTGCTGAGTCCGAGTATTCAGCTGCTACCGCAGAGTTGTTGCTGACTGGCAACGCCGAATTGCTGAAACACGACTTAACCGAGGCAGTCGCTACTTCAGCGAAGTTGCTGCAGGACTACTTGCAGGATTCGAAAGAAAATCGCGTGCAGGCCATCGAGTGGGTTGAGAGTGGCGACCTCGAGTACGCGCCGCCTGCGGCCGGGCTGCTGAGAGTGCTGGCATGGGCGGCTATCCGGCGCACCATGGCTCCGGTGCTTAAGAGCTTTGCCGAGTTGCGCAAGGATGAAGAGTGGGTGCGGGCGTATTGTCCCGTGTGTGGCGCGTTGCCTCCGCTGGCGCACGTGCTCACCGATCAACCGCGCACGCTGGCCTGCTGCTACTGCCTGACAAGCTGGCAGTTCCAGCGCATAGGTTGCCCATTTTGCGGGAACGACGACCAGAACCAGCTATCGGTACTCACCATTGAGCAGGAGCCGCTCTTCCGGCTGGACGCCTGCGGCGCGTGTCACGGCTATCTGAAAACCTATCTCGGCGGCAGCGAAACAAATCTCTACCTCTCCGATTGGTCGACCTTGCACCTTGACCTTCTGGCTCGGGAGAACAAGCTGGAACGCAAGGGAGCGTCCCTCTACGAGATCTAGCGACGCACTTGGCAAGGTGCGCGCACTAGAAGTTGATGACCTTATCGGCCTCCGAAGCCCAATCGCTCAATTCATCCAGCGATCCCCGCTTCACCTGCGGAATCAGCGCCTGCGTCATGCCGCGGGATTCCAGGCACGTGCCGCAAGCAGCTATCTCCCCCCCGGATGCAGCAATCGCCGCCAGCATTTCCTGCGGATTATAATCGGCGCTCGCCGGAGTGAACCCGGCCAGCGCCGAGGTCACCCCATCGCCAAAAAAGAAGACACGGATAGGTCCCCGGCGTGACAGTGAGAGAGCCCAGCGTAATCCGTTATACGTGCGTTGGCTTCCGTAGGGAGAGTCGTTGAAGATGAACAGGTACTTCACGGATCAGGTGTCCTTTCGCATTGACGCGAAGATGACGAACAGAGTGACGACAGAATAGACCATGCGGCACGCAACGGAAAGAGGCTTCCTCATGCGTGTGGTATGGTTACCGTGGACCAAGCTACGCGTGCGGAAGCGGGTAGTGTCCGGTGATGCTCCCGGTCTTCAAAACCGGTGAGAGGCAGGTTCATCCTGTCTCTGATGTGTTCGACTCACATGCGCTTCCGCCATTTCCTATTTTCCTGCGACATTTCAAACGCTTGTAAGAACTGCTGCGTTGGGCATAACGTAATCGCATGAAATCTGTGATCGTGGGCACCGCGGGACACATTGACCACGGCAAGACGGCACTGGTGCGCGCGCTGACCGGCATCGACACCGACCGGCTGGAAGAGGAGAAGCGGCGAGGCATCACCATCGAACTCGGTTTCGCACACTTGACCGTGCATGGGCCGCAGGGCGAGGTTCAACTCGGCTTTGTCGATGTGCCCGGACACGAGCGCTTCGTGCGCAACATGCTGGCCGGAGTTGGCGGCATGGATCTTGTGCTTTTCGTGATTTCCGCCGAAGACTCCATCAAGCCGCAAACCCGTGAACACTTCGACATCTGCAGGCTGCTGCGAATTCCGCGAGGCATCACGGTGCTGACCAAGTGCGACTTGGTGGACACTGAGACGCGCCAGTTGGCTCGCATGGAAGCTGAGGAATTTGTGCGCGGATCTTTTCTGGATACGAGCCTCGCGCCCATTGTGGAAGTGAGCGTACGCACCGGCGAGGGCCTGGGTCTCTTGAAGCTTGAGTTGGCGAAGGCGGCCGCCGAGGCAACACAGAAAGATTCGGAAGCGCCATTCCGGCTTCCGGTGGATCGTGTCTTTACCATGAAAGGTTTCGGGACAGTGGTGACGGGAACGCTGATCTCCGGCCGTCTGCGCAAGGAAGATGAGATTGAGGTTCTGCCTTCCCGCAAGCGAGTGCGGGTGCGTGGTCTGCAAGTGCACGGCAGCAGTACAGAAGAGGCACTCGCCGGGCAGCGCACCGCGGTAAACCTGGCAGGTGTGGAGCAGGAAGAGGTGGAACGCGGAATGACGCTTGCCGAGCGCGGTCTTTTGCTTCCCACGCGCAAGCTGGATGTTCAGCTCACGATGCTGGATGGTGCGCCTGTATTGAGGAATCACTCGCGTGTCCGCCTGCACATATTCACGGCGGAGACCGCAGCCGACATCACGTTGTTCGAAGGCGAAGAGTTGAGAGCGGGCGAGAGCGGTTGGGCGCAGCTCCGCACAGCCACTCCTGTATCCTGCGCACCTGGGGATCGCTTCATCGTGCGACGGCATTCGCCGCTGACCACGATTGGCGGCGGAGTGGTGGCCGATGTGAGGCCGATGCGAAAAGTGAAGCCGCAGCAGCGCACGGCAATGCTGCAACAGCTCATCACGGCAGATGATTCCGGCGTGCTTACGCTTCGCATCGCGCGTCGCGAGTGGCGGGGACTCAGCATGCAGGAAGCTGTTCACGAAACTGGCTGGGCCATGCGGAGACTGACGGCTGCGAAAGCGGAGTCCGTAAAGAATGGTGCGGTCGTCTCCTTTGGAGATCAGATGATCGCGGCCGTCACATTGCGCGGCATCGCCGTGGAATTGCTCGCGCAAGTAGAGCAATTCCAAAAAACGAACCCGCTCGCGGGCGGTATCAGCAAACAGGAGTTACTGGAGAAGAGCGATCTTGGTCGCGAGGTGTTTTCCGGCGCGCTCGAGTTGATGATTGCGGAGAAGAAATTGGCCGTCACTGGCGAACAAGTTCACGCTGCAGGGCGCCGCCTCGTGATGCAGGACGAAGAGGTAGAGTCAAAGCGGCAGATCGAGTCCGTCTTCGCCACCGCAGGGCTGAAGGTGCCCGCGCTGAAAGAGGCATTGGCTGGAGTGAAGATCGATCGGGCGCGGGCGCAAAAGCTCGTGACGCTGCTACTCCGCGAAGCAGTGCTCATCAAGATCAGCGAGGAGATGGTTTTTCATCACGAGACGCTCGAGGGATTGAAGCGGAGGGTTCGTGATTACAAGTTGAGCTCTCCGACGATCGATGTGGCGCGCTTCAAAGAGTTGGCCGGAGTCTCGCGCAAATACGCGATTCCGCTGCTGGAGTACCTCGACCGCGAACATGTAACGCGACGCGCGGGAGAGGAGCGCATAATTCTCTGAAACGCCGCGGACACCTCAATCACATGCAGATGTGGATCATCGGCCTTGTCTTCGCCAGTACTTCGCCGACCTCTGCTGCCGCGATGCCCGCTTCCCGCAGCTTCTCCACCAGGGCCGCGGCCTGGGTGCGGCTCACAGAGACAAGAAGGCCTCCAGCGGTTTGCGGATCATAAAGAAGATTTCTCATTTCGTCGGTAACATTCACATCGCACTCCACACAGCCGGCCGCAAACTCACGGTTGCTGTGCAGTCCGCCGGGCATGAGTCCACGCGCGACGCACTCCCCAGCTCCTGGCAACAGCGGCACGGCGCTGGCACGCAATCGCAGACTCACCCCGGAGCCCAAGGCCATCTCGCGGGCATGGCCGACGAAGCCGAAGCCCGTAACATCGGTCATAGCGTGAATATCAAATTGGAGGCAGATCGCCGAAGCTGTCTTGTTCAGAGTGGTCATCGCAAGCGTGGCCGCCTCGATCCACTCCGTTTGCGCGACACCTTTCTTAATAGCGGTGGCGATCACGCCCGTGCCCAGTGGTTTTGTGAAGATGAGGACGTCTGAAGCCAGCGCTCCGGAGTTGGTCAGCACGCGGCGTGGGTCAATCGTTCCCGTGACGGCATACCCGAACTTGATCTCTGGGTCACGCACGCTGTGTCCACCAATTACCGTGCATTCTGCCTCTACCATTTTGCTGAGCCCACCGGCGAGGATGCGCTCAAGAATTGCTGGATCCGATTTCTCCGGGAAGCAGACCATGGCGAGCGCCGAGCGAGGCGTGCCACCCATGGCGTAGACGTCGCTCAAGGCGTTGGTGGCCGCGATCTGTCCGAAGGTGAACGGATCGTCCACGATGGGAGTAAAGAAATCAACTGTCTGAACGAGCGCCAACGCGGGCGTGAGTTGATACACGCCCGCGTCATCGGCCTTGTCGAAGCCGACGAGAACATTCGGGTCATATTGCCGGGCTAATTTCCCAAGCACAGAGTCCAGCACCGCCGGACTTAGCTTGCTCGCTCAACCCGCGGCAGCGACCGTTTGTGTCAACCGAATTGGTCTCTCTTCAGACATGGAGCGATGGTAAATGAGATGAGAAGCGGGCGCCAGCGTTGGTCCCCATGGTGACGAACGCTGGCGCGAGCACATTGCGCCCGCTTCCCTCGCTTGCGGCATCCAATCCCAGAAGCTAAACAGAGGAGGACTTCTTATGGCCGATACTTCGCAAGCAGATGCTCTGCGAATCACCGCCAATGAACTAAAGAGGAGACTGCTGGCAGGGGAAGACTTCGTGTTTATCGACACACGCAATCCACAGGCATGGGCGCAGTCTGACAGGAAGGCGCGAAATGCGATTCGCGTCCCATTGGAGAATCTCGAAGAGAACATTTCCCGGATTCCAAAGGACCAGCCGATTGTCGCTTACTGCACTTGACCAAACGAAAACTCAAGCGCCAGTTTGGCGCTTCAACTTCAGCAACGCGGCTACAAAAACGTTTGGGCACTGAAGGGTGGACTCGACGCGTGGAGAGACGCGGACCTGCCGATGGAATCCAAGCAAAAGGCTGCCTAAATGCGAACCAGCCTGGGAGGCCATGGCAGGTAATGGTGCCCGCCATGGCCGCCTCGATATTAGGCTAAATTGGTTTGGCCGTGATTTCGTAGTGGAAGCTGTCTGGGTCAAGACTGTCGAGTCTGCGGGAAGCGGTCTCGGCTTGCGGGTACATGAGGAAGCCGACTGGTGCCCCACTGGAGCCAGGCAATATCACATCATGGCCGAAGTTGAATGCCATCCAGTTCATCTCCCATGAGCCAAAGAGCCGGGTGCGGGCAGCCTTGACCATTTCGTCACCCAGCGGGCGATTGCCAGGAGGTTCTTCGAGCACAACCTTACGCACATCCGCGGGATCAACTGGAACCCACCCGTACTCGTGCAAATACACCTCCGCGCGACAATGCTGCGCTTTCGTCACCTTCTCAGATGAGGTCCCGAGACTCTTGTAACCAAGCTCCGACTTCGCTATTCGAATACCGTAGACATCGCGTGCAGGCAGACCAGCAGCACGTGCGAGGCCGACGAAAAGCGCATTCAGATCAGCACACTTGCCGCCCAGGTCTCCAGACTGCAGCAGCCAGCGAATGTCTCCGGTGCCACAGCCGCGCGTTTTAGGATTGCGGAAAGTGTTGTCAACAATCCACTCGTAAATGGCGCGGGCCTTATCGATGTCACTATTGGCGCCGCGAGTAATCTCCATCGCCTTTGACTTGATGATGCCGTCAGTAGGCACCAGGGCTGTGGGCCGGAGGAAGTACTCAAGCTCCGCCGCGTGCGCTTGGTGCGTACGATGGTGTGATGAGAAGTCCACCTTGAAGTCGCGCGTTGCGACCTTACTGGTGAGAGTGAGAACCGGAGAGACGCTGGAAGGAAACTCTGCAACGATCATGCCGAGCGAGTCCGCTTTGAGGGTCACAAATTCCGCGCGCCCGCCGGTGGCGGTGAATTCATTTGAAAGTGTTTTTTGAAACGGTGTATTGCCGAGTAGGGCTGTTGGCAGCCATACGCGAGTCGTTCCCGAGGAATTCAGCACTTCCACGCGCGTCGTGACCTCGAATGTTCTCCATCCCTGGTCGGCCGCGTCCAGTGCGAAAACCTGTGCACCGGGGCAGGCGAGAGCCGCTGAAACGATTCCGGCCGAGCGAAGAAACTCACGACGATTCATGTTCTGATCCTTTCTGTTCATAAACGCTGTGCCAGTACTCCTCTGGAGTGCTCACTTAATGGCGGCTAGTGCGTTCGCCAAACTAGCATCGTCGGCGGGGTCGACCGTCCGCAAATCGAGTAGCACGCGTCCGTCTGCTACTCGACTCACCACCGGAACAGGAAGCTTGAGCAGGCGTGAAGCCAGTTCATCCGCATTTATGGTGTCTGACCAGAGCGCGACGGCAAAACCGGGCAGACTCTTTCCAGGAGCCGCACCTCCGCCGATCATGGTCTCCGTGGCGACGACCTGCGCAGAAAGCGATGACACTGAGGCTGCAAGTGTCTGGCATCGCGATTGAAGTTGCCCGGCTGTGACGCGCATCATTCGCAGCAGCGGCACATCGTCATATTCTTCGCTCATGTAACTCAGCAGAGTGGCTTCCAGCGCGGCATAGCAGAGCTTGTCCACGCGGAGAGCACGGAAGAGCGGGTGGTTGCAGACCTTCTCAATCAGGGCCGGTTCACCGGTGATCAGTCCGGCTTGTGGACCACCGAGTAATTTGTCCCCGCTATAGGTAACCAGAGACACGCCTGCTCGCAGGGAGTCAGAGACACTAGGCTCGCCGTGAATGCCGAAGGACTCGAGGTCCACCAGTCCTCCTGAGCCGAGGTCTTCCATGACGGCGATACCGCGCCGCCGGCCCAACTCAACCAGCTCTTCCAATGTTGGCTGCTCGGTGAAACCCACGATCTCAAAGTTGGAGCGATGGACCCGCAGCAGCAACCGGGTGCGCTCATTGATTGCATTCTCGTAGTCGGCAATGCGCGTGCGATTGGTGGTGCCAACCTCGTGCAATACGGCGCCGGAGCGCGCCATGATATCTGGGATGCGGAACGAGCCACCGATTTCCACCAGCTCACCGCGAGAGACGATGACCTCTCCTCCGTCGGCCAGAGCAGCTAGAGCCAACAGAACACCGGCGGCGTTGTTATTGACCACAGCCGTCTGGGAGTGGTCAATGCCTTGGCGGGCAAATAGACGCGCGAAGAGATTCTGCGCGTGGACGTTCCTCCGCCCCCTCTCGCCTCTGTCGAGATCGAATTCCAGATTGCTATATCCGGTGGATATCTCCGCAATGCGTTCCACTGCCCGGCGGGAGAGCGGAGCTCGACCAAGATTGGTGTGAATCAGAACTCCGCTGGCATTGATGACACGCTGGAGAGAGCAGGCAGCAGCCTGCATCGTGAGAAGTTGAACTGTTACCGGTAAAGAATCCAGCTCGGCCTCCAACGTTGCGGCCTCCAACGCACCGCTTGCAATCTTCAGGCGTAGACCACTCAGTTCGCTGCGCACCGCCTCCACTACACTGTGTCGCCCGTACTCACATACGAGCGCCGCCATCTCGTTCGTTCGCAATAGTTCATCAATGGAAGGTAATCTTCGAAAAATTTCAGAATTGAGAGCCGTAGTCTTATCTCCAGGGAAGGCATTCAGACGGTCAATACGGCTCCGATGCCAGATTGTGTTGCGACAGTATGAGCTCTGCGACACTGCTCATGCAAGGTGCCCACTTGGCGCGTGTTACATTCTGCTGAACAGCTTAGAGCTCTCTCAATGCGACTGCAATTCTGGCTCGCGCAGCGCGCACCGCTGGTGGTACGCCTCCTGCCAGCCCCATGCAGAGTGCGAAGATCAGGCCTGCTCCCAGCAGCGCGGGTGTCACGCGAAATGCGAACGCAAGGTGTGAGAACGTTTGCCAATTCATCGTCCCTGTTGTCAATCCATTCAGCGGGAGAATGCAGAGACAACCGAGCAATCCTCCGATGAGTGCGATGCAGAGCGCCTCAAAAACAAACGACGTCACCACGCTGCCGCTGCCAAAGCCCAGCGCACGCATTGTGGCAATTTCGCGGGAGCGCTCAGCCACCGCAGAGTACATAGTGTTGAGAGCGGCCAGCACAGCGCCAATGCCCATTACCACGGCAACCATCGTGCCGAGCACCTGGATCAGAGTGGTGAGTGCCCGTGATTGCTTTTCGTAATAGTCACGTTCGCGGCTGGCCTGTAGCGTTACGCGGGGATCGGAGGTCAGTGCGTCTTTGAACTTGGTGAACGCTTCCGGAGAATCCAGTCGAGCGGTGACGGACTGGAAGACATTTGTAGGTCGCTTGTATACCGCACTTAAAACGCTGGAGTCGCTCCAGACTTCGGAGTCGAATGCACTGCCCCCCGCGTCGAAGACGCCCACGATCGTCCATTCGCCTCCTCCGAAGCGCACCTTGTTTCCCAAATCAAAGCCGGTATACGTACCGGCCACATTGCGTCCTACTATCAGCTCGTTCAATCCCGGCTGAAAGAAACGTCCGGAAGCCAGTTTGATCGAGTCGCGCACGTCCAGAGCCTTCGGAGAGACACCACGCACCTGCACGTTGGCATCGGTGCCGGTAGCTTTCAAGGGGAATGCGGCGATCACCACCACTTCAGGACTCACTAAGGGCCCTGCTGCGCTCCGTGCGACTCCGGGTGCATCTTCAATGACGCGCACCTGATCCAGACTGATGCCGCTCTCCATTTCAGAGGTCGCGCCCCCGCGCAGCACAATCGCATTGCGCGGTGAACCCGAGGAAACAAGCGTTGTTTTAAAACCATTGGCCATGGAAAGCATGGCTATGAAGACACCCACGGTGCCGGCGATTCCCAGCACGGCCACCACGGTAGATGTCCAGCGGACGCGCAGGCTATTCAGGTTGTAACTCAGCGGGATTGCCATGCTCACACCCTCCGCAGCGCATCTACCACGTTCAGGTTCATTGCCGACAGGGCAGGAAGTAACCCCGCGACCACGCCGACGATCAATGCCAAGCCAAAGCCTTGAACAGTCGTTGCCGGCGACAGATAGAAGAACGGCAACATTCCGTGTGTAGGATCGCCACCAAGCGTGAGCAGCTTTGCTCCGGCCAGCCCCAGCGCTCCTCCGAGTGCCGCGATCAACATGGACTCGGCAAGAACGAGCGTGAGGACGAAGACGTCTGAAAATCCCACGGCCTTCAACACTGCAAGATCGCGCACACGCTCGCGCACCGCGATTGCCATCGTGTTTCCGGTAACGAGCAGCAAGGTGAAGAACACCACCGCGCCAATGCTCAGAATCAGGAATTGAATATTGCCGGCCTGTTTCGCAAAAGAGGCAGCAAACGCCTTTTCCGTATCCGTCTTCGTCTCCCAAGGCGAGTTCGCGAACGTTTCGTCAATCTGGCGAGCTACTCTAGCCGAGTCATCCGGATTCGCCACCCGCACCGTGTACCAGCCGATCAAACCCTTCCAAAATGGATTTTCGCGCTCTTCCAAATACTTGTAATGAAACCAGAACTGGGTTGTGTCATCCTGCACGCGTTTGCCTTGGTAGATCCCGCGGATATTGAAATCCCAAGTTCCCTGAAAGATGGTTCCCTTGATTGGAATGCGGTCTCCGAGCTTCCACTTGAAGCGCTTCACCAGATCCGCGCCGACGACTGCACCTTCGCGATCATTCAAGTACGCAGTCCACTGATCATCAGGAATAACGAATTCAGGAAACATGGGACGGTACGTTGCATCGTCAATGGCAAATTGCCCAAAGAAGTTGCGCTCATCCTGATAAACGCCGCCGAACCAGTTCGCGTGCGTGACCTCTTTGATTCCGGGAATGCGCAGCAGGCGCTCTTTGTATGCAATTGGCAGCGGCTGAATGATGGACACCTTATTGATCACTACCAGGCGATCCGCCCCCGCCACATCAACGCCCTGGTTGAATGCTCCCCGCACCACCGCCAGCAGCCCGAACAAAAAAAGCGCCACGGCAAAGGATCCGATGGTGAGCACCGTGCGAATCTTCTTGCGAAATAGGCTGGAGAAGATAAGGGCTGAGTATTTCATCACCGAGCTCCTGCTTTATCGCCCGCAGCCTGTCCCTCAAACAGAACACCCTTGTTCAGGTGTAGTACCACGTGGGCGCGCTCAGCCGCCACGGGATCGTGAGTTACCAGCAGCACGGTCTTGCCGTGCTCGCGAACCAGTCGGTCGATGAGGTCCATGATCTCGTCGGCGCTCTTGCGGTCCAGGTCACCAGTGGGCTCGTCGCAGAGCAGGAAAGTGGGGTCGGCAACAATGGCGCGCGCAATGCCCACCCGCTGCTCCTGTCCGCCAGAGAGCTGACGCGGATAGTGGTGCATCCGGTCCTTGAGACCTACAACTTCCATCGCAATCTCGACGTGCTTGCGCCGCTCCGCCTTCGACAGCTTTGTCAGTAGCAGTGGTAGTTCCACGTTCTGGAAGGCGGTCAGCACCGGGATCAGGTTGTACATCTGGAATACGAAGCCGACGTGGCGCGCCCGCCATTGCGTGAGCTTGCTGCCGGACAGGTGCGTGATCTCGTCGCCTGCGACAGTGATCGTGCCTGCCGTAGGGAGATCAAGGCCGCCGAGCAGGTTCAGCATCGTGGTTTTGCCGGATCCGCTCGGCCCCATGAAGGCCACGAAATCCCCGGCGTCCACGTCGAGGTTCAGCCCTTGCAATACGTGGATATCCTCGCTGCCGCGCCGGTACTTCTTGTCCAGGCCGCGCACTCGGACCAGACTTGAGCCGTTTCCACCGCCATCCACTCGAACCATGATCTCTCCCTCGTTTACTTTTTGACGCCTTGGCGCGGGCAAAGGTTTGGCGGCCGGTCAGCGGCGGAACAATGAGTGAGGCTGTTACCGCTTGAGTTCCACCTGAGCGCCATCGTGCAGGTCTTTCGCGCCGCCCACCACAACCTGGTCTCCGTTAGTCAGCCCCGCGACGATTTCCTGATCACTGCCCCGTGTGCCACCAATGCGGACCGCCCGCCGCTCCACTCGCCCATCACGATAGATAAATACGACGCTGCTGCCGTTATCGTTCCGTACAGCAGCTTGAGGTACAAGCACACTGGAAGCGCTGGCTTGCGCTGTTTTCGGTTCGTCGCCAAGGAACGTAACCTTCACCCCCATGTCCGGCAGAATTCGCGGGTCGAGCTGGTCAAACGAAATGCGAACCTTCACCGTTGCTTTCTGCCGGTCGGCCGAGGGGATCACCGTCCGGACCTTCGCGGGAATCTTCCAGTCAGGGTAGGCGTCGAGTGTGGCGATCACCGGCATCCCCTCGCGGACGCGAGCTATATAAGACTCGTTCACATCCACTTCTATTTCGAGCGACTGCATGTCCACGACCGTCGCAATTCCGGTTCGGGTGAACCCGCCGCCAGCGGAGATCGGCGACACCATCTCTCCCACTTGCGCGTCTTTAGAAACAACGATCCCGGAATACGGTGAGCGTACCGTGCAATTTTCCACGTCCTGCTGTGCAACGCGAATGCGCTCTTCTGCGGCTTTCGTCTGCTGCTTGGCCAAAGCGATCTTTGCCCGCAAGCTATCGGCATTTGTGCGCGCCAAGTCGAGCGCCTGTGTGCTGCTGACTCCTTGCGCGTGCAACGTCTGCGTGCGATGAAGCTCACGTTCGGCGTTTTCAAGTTGTACTTCGAAGTCTGTAAGCGCCGCAGCCGTGGCGTTGCGATCCGCTTCGGCAGAGTTCAAACGCACGCGCGCATCGGAATCATCGAGCAGGGCGAGCACCTGGCCAGTCTGGACGTGCAGTCCTTCGTCTGCAATCATCTTCGTCACGCGGCCGGTGATCTTGGCAGCAATCGTTGCGCGCCGTCGCGGAGTAACATAGCCGCTGGCGTTCAGCAGCACCTCTCTGGATTCAGTCTGCGCGTGAGCCGTCGCGACTTCCACCACCGGCGTCTTGCTCCGCAAAGCGAAGAGAGCGCCAACGATCAGCAGCAGTAACACCAACCCCAAAACGAACCAGCGAACCCACTTCAATCCGCCGGTTTTCCGTGCATCCTCATGGATCTTCAGCGCCGACAGGTCGGGGCCCTTTGTGGTGTCTTGCGGCTCCATGCTTTCCCCCTCAGTAACCCGTTTGAATTCTGAATGGACGAGAATGCGGCAACTGAATAGACGCGCTCAGCATAAAGCCTTCCTTGTCCGCGAATCAAGCGGATCGCCAAGTCGAAAGTGGCCGGGCTTACTCGTTTGTCAGTCATGGTCAACACAGCCAGCTATACTTTGAATCCGGTCAATGCAAGGGGTAGAACCGCGGTGCGACGGCGGCATCCACGTGGCCGTTCGATGCTGTTCGGTACGTTCCGCGCGCCATGTTGTGAGGGTGATTCACGGCCTCGGAGATGCTGAGCACGGGAGCGAAGCAGGCGTCACTCCCCTCGAGCAAAGCACACCAATGGCTTCTCGGCTGACTGGCAAAAAGCGCCCTAAAACGGGTTTTAAGTGTGGGCCATTCGCTGGAATTGTATTGCTCGTCCGGATCTATGTCGGCAAAACCGAGCTTATGCAAGAGCAGCGCATAGAACTTCGGTTCAATCGCTCCAATTGTTATGAACAAACCATCCGCACACGCATACACTTCGTAAAACGGGGAGTCATGAAAGAGGCTCGGCTGATCGCCATCCAGCTGTCCGTGATTACGCATCATCAATGCCAACCCACTCAGCATCGCCATCACGTCCACGATCGCACCATCCACAATGCAACCGCTTCCGTCGCGCCCAACCCGTAACAACGCGCACGCTATGCCAAACGCAAGGCCGAGCGCGCCGCACGCATCACCAACCGTCGGCGGAACCATCGGGTGTTCGCCACGGTGCGCGGAAAGTGACAACACCCCTGACAGCGCAACATAGTTAAGGTCGTGCCCAGCCACTTGAGAGAGTGGCCCATCCTGCCCCCATCCGGTCATGCGGCCATACACCAGCCGCGGGTTGCGCTTCGCGCAGTCGATCGGACCAAGTCCCAGCCGCTCCATCACGCCCGGTCGATATCCCTCGATCAATGCATCCGCAGATTCCACAAGAGACATGGCTTGCTCAATAGAGCCGGACTGCTTCAGGTCAAGGAAAACGGCTGTTTTATCGCGACGCAATGGACTGTCGCCTGCGAAGCCAAGCTTCTGTGCCATCACCCCTGGTTCAGGACGGGCAATCACGGTTACGGTAGCTCCCATCTCCGCCAGCATTCGACCCGCGAGTGGCCCCGGGCCAATTCCCTCGAACTCCAAAACGCGAATGCCAGTGAGCGGACGGATCATGCGAAAGCCTCCTTTGTGGCGTCAGAGTACTTAACCAACTTACTGGCGCGACAGCATATCCTTTGCCCGCGCCAGTCGGCAAATGTCGAGCGATCAGGAATTGCATCGCATACTGCCATGCGACACACAAACGTCTCGCTTTCGATAACAAAATGTCTGACTGCTTGCCAGCCAAGGTCTTTGCGAGGCATTATCGTTGCAATCAGTCAGTCAGATGGCGCTGACAACCTCTTGAGTAAGGGGAATTCATGTCAAGTTTCATTGCGAGACCAAGTGCAAGCTACAGCCTGACTTTGCGGCTCAAGATCAGCAACGTCCCCGGCAGCCTCGGCAAGATCACATCGAAGATAGGCGAATTGGGCGGGGATATTGGGGCAATTGATATCGCGGGCCTGGGCAAGAACCATCTGCTTCGCGACATCACGGTCAACGTTCGCGATCAGGAGCACGGGGATGTTTTGGTCAAGGAACTGACGAAACTGGATGTCGTAGAAGTTATCCACGTATCTGACCGAACTTTCCTGATGCACTTGGGTGGCAAGATCAGGATCAACAGCAAGGTTCCGCTGACGACCCGTGATGATCTGTCGATGGCCTACACCCCGGGCGTTGCCCGCGTTTGCATGGCTATCCACGACAAGCCTGAGAACGTGTACAAGCTGACGATAAAGAGCAACACCGTCGCCATCGTGAGCGATGGCACCGCCGTGCTTGGACTTGGCGACATCGGTCCGGAAGCAGCCTTGCCTGTCATGGAAGGCAAAGCGATGCTCTTCAAGGAATTCGGAAACGTCGACGCATTTCCCATTTGTCTGGCCACTAAGGATACAGAAGAGATCATCCGGACCGTTAAGAACATTGCGCCCGTTTTCGGCGGCATTAATCTGGAAGACATCTCGGCTCCCCGGTGTTTTGAAATCGAAGCTAGGCTCAAGCAGGAACTCGATATACCTGTTTTCCACGATGACCAGCACGGGACCGCCGTGGTGGTTCTGGCTGCGTTGCTCAATGCAGTAAAAATCGTAAGAAAAGAGATCAAGGACCTGAAGATTGTCGTCACCGGTGTCGGCGCTGCAGGTGTTGCTTGTTCGAAAATCATCATGGCTGCTGGAGGCAGGAACATCATTGGCTTTGACCGAACGGGCGCGATCCATAAAGGCCGCACCGAGGGCATGAACTATATGAAGCAATGGTTTGCCGAGAATACGAATCCAACTGGGTTCAGCGGAAGCCTGCCCGATGCTCTGAACGGTGCCGATCTTTATATGGGACTGTCAGGGCCCGGTACGATTCAGGCAAAAGACCTCGCGAAGATGAATAAGGACGCGATTGTGTTTGCGATGGCGAATCCGACTCCTGAGGTAATGCCGGAAGAGGCTGCTCCTTACGTGCGCATCATGGCAACCGGGCGGTCTGATTACCCAAATCAGATCAACAATGTTCTATGCTTTCCCGGCATTTTCCGGGGAGCACTCGATTGCCACGCCTCGGACATTAACGAAGAGATGAAGCTGGCGGCAGCCTATGCTATTGCGAATGTGATTCTGCCCAGCGAATTGAGTGACGAGTACATAATTCCAGGTGTGTTCAATCCGAACGTGGCCGAGGCGGTCGCGAAAGCGGTCGTCAAGGCAGCAAGAGACACGGGCGTGGCGCGACTGGCAGTCGATTCGGAGCAGTGAACCAACCGATGTCGCCAAGGAGCTTTCTCTCCCGATTCTTCAGCACATTCCGGCGCGATAGGCAATGTCAGGAGCAGAGTAGTAATGTATGCTCGATTGCGCGTACGCAACAGACACCCGCAATTCACAGACGCCCAAATAAAGGGAGGGAACAATGGTCTTCGAAATGGCCAAGCTCGATATCAAGCCTGGGATGGAATCTGTTTTTGAACACGGCGTAACGCTGGCAGTGCCGCTCTTTCAGCGCGCGCGAGGTTGCCAGGGTCTGCAGCTCTTGAGATCTGTTGAGCAGCCAACACACTACACATTAATGGTGACTTGGGCGACGGTAGAAGATCACAGTGTGCATTTCCGGGGATCGGAAGACTTTCAGGAGTGGCGGCGATTGGTGGGTGAGTATTTCGTCAGCGCTCCGCAGGTAGAGCACGTGCAGGTAGCTGTCGCTGGATTCTGAACCGCTGCCGCTGCGTTCCAGTCCGAGCAGCAGATTTCTATGCCGCCCATCGGCTTGGCTCTGAGAACCAAGCGACCTGAACTGCACGAACAACTGCACAGTTCTGCAGTTCATTGGTGGCTTGCCAACTGCATGGAAGATAACTGTCTTGACACGAGGTATATCGTGCTTCAGTATCTTCTCGGACACGTTGTGCGCTGTTCAAGCCGATCAATCTCATGTCCGGCAGGACTGCGCTCCGCTAAGCAAGTAAATCTAACTACAAGACTCCTTTGTCCATCGGAAGGTGGAACGTTGTGAAACAGGTTCCAATCAAGCGATTCATTGAGAAAGTCCCAGGCGGGATGATGGTAGTTCCTCTTCTTACGGGCGCTATTATTAATACATTCTTCCCCAATACTCCAAAGTTCTTCGGCTCTTTTACCGGATATTTATTCAATGGGATGCCTATTTTGGCGGCATTCTTCGTTTGCATGGGCGCGAGTATCGATGTTCAGGCAACTCCGTATGTGCTTAAGAAGGGTGGCTCGTTGTTTGCCACCAAGGTCGCCATTGGCGCGATCTTCGGCGTCATCTTCGGACATCTCCTAGGTGAGACTCCGATTCACGGTGGAATGTTCATGGGCCTCTCGACGCTGGCCATCGTGGCAGCCATCAATGACACCAACGGCGGCCTCTATTGTGCGCTGATGGGTGAGTACGGGAGTTCCAAGGATGTGGGGGCCTACTCAGTCATGTCGCTGGAATCAGGGCCCTTCCTGACTATGGTGACTTTGGGCGTAGCCGGTCTCTCAGCCTTTCCCTGGCCAACAATGCTGGGCGCAATCCTGCCGCTCCTCGTGGGTATGCTGCTCGGCAACCTGGATAAGGAACTGCGAGAGTTCTTCGGCAAAGCTGCCCTGGTACTGATCCCATTTTTTGCGTTCGGGCTGGGTGCTGCACTTGATCTCCGCAAGGTCTGGATGGCCGGGATTCTCGGTTTGGGCGTAGGCGTGGGCGTTGTGGCTATCACAGGCACTGCCTTGTTCTTCGTTGATCGCTTCACAGGTGGAACCGGAGTTGCCGGTGTCGCCGCAGCGTCAACTGCAGGCAACGCGGCGGCCGTTCCCGCCATCATTGCCGGGGCCAATCCTGCTTACGCTGATGCAGCCAAGAGCGCCACTATTCTGGTTGCCGCTTCGGTGGTTATCACTGCAGTTCTGGTGCCGCTGGTCACTGCTTTTGTGGCGAGCCGGTTCGGCTCTCCCAAAGACATTCAGGCTGCGGGAATACAATTGAAAGCGAAACAATCGTTGGCCGGTGCGCAACGATAGTTTTGTAGGATGCGGAGGCCTGGCGCCCTCCATCGCACCCTGACGTACGGCAAACGATTGAACGAATGTGCGGTCCCGGAAATCAGTGGATCGCGTGCTGGAGAAATTCGATGGAAAACAAGGTTGAGATCTTATTTGGACATAAGCAGTTGGCAGTCTCTTTACCTGAAGGCACACGCCCGACGATTATTCGCAAGGTCTCCCTGCCAAAGCTACCCGATCAAAAGCAGGCGATTCATGATGCTCTTGAGCACCCCGTTTCGGCCAAGCCGTTCAGCGAACTCGCTAATGGCAGGAAGAGCGCCTGCATTCTGATTTGCGATATCACTAGACCTGTGCCGAACAAGCTATTTCTGCGTCCCATGATCGAAGATCTGATAAAGGGCGGAGTGAAAGCCGCGGACATTCTGGTACTGGTGGCGACGGGCCTTCATCGTTCCAACGAGGGAGCCGAGTTGGAGGAACTGGTCGGCGATCCGTGGGTTTTGCGGACGGTGCGCGTAGAGAACCATTTCGCTCGCAATGACGATGCTCATGTCGATCTCGGACGCACGTCCCGCGGCACTCCAGTAAAGATAGACCGCCGCTTCGTCGATGCGGATTTGCGTGTGGTCACCGGCTTAGTGGAACCGCACTTCATGGCTGGCTGGTCCGGCGGGCGCAAGGTGATTGCACCCGGCGTCGCGCATCAGGAAACCATTCGGACATTCCACTCGGCTCGTTTCATGGAAGATCCGTTGGCTGTGCAGTGCAATCTGGCCGGTAACCCTCTTCATGAGGAGCAGCTTGAAATCGCTCATCTGATCGGTGAGATCTACGCGTTGAACACCGTGCTCGACGAAGACCGCGACTTGGTTTATGTGAACTTCGGTGAAGTCAACGCCAGCCATTTGGCGGCCGTTGAGTTCATCGCTGCGGCAACCGCAGTGCCGGTGCCCCGGCGCTTCCATACGGTTCTTACATCTTCGGCTGGATACCCCTTGGACAAAACCTATTACCAGACGGTGAAGGGGATGGTCACGCCGATGGACATCCTGGAACCAGGCGGCACGCTGATTATCGCTTCCGAATGCTCGGAGGGTTTTGGTTCGCCGGAGTTCCGCAGTGCGCAGAAGAAACTGATCGAACTCGGACCGGAGCGTTTCCTGGCAACGCTGAAAGCGAAGTCCTTTGCTGAAGTAGATGAGTGGCAAACGGAGATGCAGCTCAAGCCGATGCGCATGTGCCACATCAAGCTTTACACGACAGGCCTCAGTAAGGAAGAACGCGGTGATACGGGTGTCGAACTGATTGCGTCGATTGAGGACGCAGTTCGCCAGAGCGTCGCAGAGCATGGGGATTCCGCCGTCGCGGTAATTCCTGAGGGGCCCTACGTCATCCCGATTTTTGCTGCCCAAGGCGCGTCGGCGGATTGACTGCAAACCGGATGAATTCGCGTTGGTTGATCATTGCGGATGATCTGACAGGCGCTGCCGATTGCGGGATTGCGTATGCAAAGCGCGGTCTTGAGTCGGTGGTCGCCTGGGATCGTCATCGCGAAGCCGCTGGAGTGCCGGTGCTCTCGGTTGACTCCGGAACTCGCAGTCTTCCTCCCGAACAGGCGGCCAAAAAGCAAGTTGAAGTACTGGCTACCCATTACCACCCCGGCTTGGCTCTCTATAAAAAAATCGATTCAACTCTCAGGGGCCAGCCAGCGGCAGAATTGGCTGGTCTTTTGGCTTTTACGCCCGCTCAGTCCGATGGCCACGCTCGGCTCGCGATTGTAGCGCCCGCTTTCCCTGCTACGGGAAGAGTCACTGTCGACGGTCGCATCGTCGTTCAAGGTGTCCCGTTGGAGGGAACTCCTTTGTGGGCGCGTGAACACACCTATCCCAACGCAAATCTTATCGAGGTTCTAGGCAGCGCAGGTCTGAGTGCCGAGGTACTGCCGCTTGCGATCATTGAGCAAGGCACGGAGCCGGTGAAGGCGTACCTCATAGCCGCTCGCGCGCGTGGCATAGCAGCCGTGGTGTGCGATGCCAAAACCGAATCGGACCTGGCCTCGTTGGCCGCAGCTTCGCTGGGAATGAGGAATAAGGCCATCTACGTTGGTTCGGCAGGATTCGCCGCGGCCTTGGCTTCGCTGGACAACGACTCTGCACCCGCAGCACAGAATCCGCATGATACTGCCGGACGAAAGAGCGTGCTCATCGTTGTAGGTTCT
>Ga0181537_10000488_pt1 | contig 37242 bp, 28 predicted proteins | sample PEATcosm2014_Bin_39_FD_119765 | JGI IMG/M metagenome (GOLD analysis project Ga0181537, IMG submission 119765) | Peatland microbial communities from MTU Mesocosm Facility, Houghton, MI, USA - PEATcosm2014_Bin23_10_metaG | ecosystem: Environmental > Terrestrial > Soil > Wetlands > Peat | place... | reverse complement strand
GTGCGCGATAATGGGTGCGCGATAATGAAAGGCCATGCCTGCCGTTTTTCTACAGGTCGCACTGAATGGCGATCGCGTGCATCCCGCTGCGCCGCGAACGCCCGCGGCAACTGCGGAAGCGGCACGCGCTTGTGTTGAAGCTGGTGCGCACTCAGTCCACGTCCACGCCTTTGATGATGCCGGGCGCGAGACGCTCGACGGAGCCTCATGCGCCAAAGTAATTCAGGCGATTCGCGCGGCCTGCCCGGGAACGCCAATCTCGTTGACAACCTCGGCGGCGATTGTGAGCGATCCGCAAGAGCGTTTGCGTATTGTCGGCGCTTGGCAGGAGATGCCAGACCTCGTCACGGCAAATCAGGGCGAACCGGGAATTGTCGAACTCAGCGAGTTGCTTCTTTCGCGCGGCGTCGAAATCGAAGCCGGATTGCTGACCGTGGAAGATGCGCACGCATTCGTCCGCTCGGGCCTGGCCGACCGCTGCCGCCGCGTTTTGATGGAACCGCTCGACGCCCACGTTGACGTCGCGCTGGCGCACGCCGCCGAAATGGAAGCCATCATCCTCTCCGCCGGGATTAAGCTCGAGCAGGTTCACCACGGCGAAGGCATCGCTTGCTGGGCCGTCAATCGCCGGGCGCTCGAGCGCGGACACGGCATTCGCACCGGCTTGGAAGACGTGACAGTGCTGCCCGACGGCACGCCCGTGCGTGACAACGCAGAATTAGTAAAAGCAGCGGTGAAGCTCATCGGAGAATATCGCCGTGACGCATGATGTGGCACGTCCCAACTTTACGTTTTCTATAAAGGTGAGACATGGACTGCTTCTAAATTAGACCCAGAGCGCGTCTCTACTTCGCTTTCCACAATCCAATCGTGTTCCCCTCTGGATCCGCGAACCACGCAAATGTTCCCGTTGGAATCTCGACCGGAGGCACCAACATCTTGCCGCCGAGCGCGGTAACTTTATCGAGGTAGGCTTTCACATCATCCACTTGCACATAGAACATCGTGTAGTGGAAAGGCTCATGCCCCAGGCTGGTAATGTGACCTTGTATACCGCTATCCGCGCCGGTATTGATCATGGTCGCCGGGCCCGCGGCTTGCATGTTCCAGCCAAATAATTGCGAGAAGAAGTTCGCAGTCTTGCCGGCGTCCCGGCATCCGATTTCGAAATGCACGACAGGTTGTCCCATGGTTTCTCCGTTCTTGAAAGTTGCGAAACAGATTACCATTCGCGGGCAGGCCGCGCGAGTCCACGTAGGGACAGACGTCCTCGTCTGTCCGGTCGAGCGCAGCTCGACAGAACCTCAGGGCAAGCCTTTAGCGCTGCCGATAATCCCGCGGCCGTGTTGTGAAAGGGCGCGGCTTTATGAGCCTGCCCTGAGCGTAGTCGAAGGGTGCCGAAATACATCGCTGCTCTGAATCACCCGAGCCATCGCCAGCCCGCGAGGAGTGTTTTCGGAGCCCCGCCAATTGTGATGCGCAACCCGACTCTTTGTGACGCACGACCTTGTCCAGGCATGCCTCCGACGCTAACCTGCTCGCTGGGCCCGTGGTGTAATGGGGAGCATCTTAGCCTGTCCAGCTACAAGGTGCGGGTTCGAATCCCGTCGGGTCCACAGCTCCCAGTCTGTGGAAAGCTGCGGTGGGGCCTGAGGGCAGGCAGGCTCCCCAAAGTACTCTTGACATGCTTCCTTTCGAGCGAAATACTCAAGCTGTAGCTGGACAGGTTACGCCCCGGGCCACCAATGGTTCGGGGTTTTGCTTTTCACGGTCGGTCAGGTCGGGTGGGTGATACGGCCGGACAAGTGGCTGGCCTTTACGTTCTCTGCAAAAATGCGGCGGAGTCCGGAACTCCCGCATCTCGATTTTTAGCGGCGCAGCGCCCATTCGGCTTTGCTCAGGCCAACCTTCCAGCGCTGCCGACAATCCCGCGGCCGGGTTGTGAAAGGGCACGGCTTCAGCCGTGCCGATAGAGCCGCACCTGGATTTGGGTGGCGCAGCGCTTCAGCGCTGCGGATAGTTGCTGGATTAAATCACCCGAGCGGTTGCCGGGCCGCGAGGAAGTGCGTTTTATAATTGCTAACGGAGGTCTCCTGATGAAGGTGAACTGGAAAGGGTTGCAGACAATAGGAGAAGGGCGCATCCTTGTCGCGCTCCAACTTGCTCTAAATGGCATGCCTGTGCCCGAAATTGCGCGGCAGACAAAAATTCCCAGCAGCTCACTTTATGACATCAAGCGCAACGGCCCATATAGCCATAGAACTAGAGGGAAAACGACGCGAGCGGCAGCGTAGCTTTGAGCTTCTTAGCTGAGTTCTGCTTCCCTACGCCGACAGGCTACCTTGATTTTGTGTGTGCGGCGCGTGCGCCCGCGAACATAAGATAGACTTTTCCTCATGCTTTTCCTTAACCCGCCTCAAAACGCGCAAGATGTACGTGACTTTTGCGCACAGTTCTCGGAGGGGATCCGGGTGGAATATAAAAGCGTATTCGACGATAACGTGCGCCGCGGTATTCCCAAAATTGTTTCGTCATTTGCTAATTCTCTTGGCGGAGTACTTGTCATTGGTGTCGAGGCACTAAATGGAGTTCCGCAAGAACCAATACAGGGTTTCCCGACGATGAATGAGGAACTACCTCTTACTATCGAGAGTAGCTGTCTTCGGGGAATTAATCCTCCCGTGCTTCCGCGGATTACGCTTATCCAATCGGATGTGCCAAACAGAAGTTTTATTGTTGTTGACGTTGCCGAAAGTTGGGAAGCACCTCACGCGATCGAAAACAGCAAGCGTGTATATGTGCGAACGGGAAATGCAGGCAATCCCTATGATCATGCAGATGTCGATTTAATAATTGATCTAGTGCGGCGTCGTGTCGAGCCAGTCGCAAAGCGTGAGCGATTTTTGACGGCGGCGCGCCACCGAGCGAATTCAGTTGTAGCCGTTGAGGACATACACGTCGAAATGAGCGTCGTCCCATCCTATCCTCAGCGCGTGTTGTGCGCTCCAAACGACATCTGGACGTTTCTAGGCATGCCAGCGTATCGCGGGGCGAGGTATTTCCCGACACAAACAATGCGCAGGATCGAAAATGGTGTCGCGTCGTACAACCGCCAAGAAGAATATAGCGAGATCAATTCAGTCGGCCTACTCTTCACTAGACGAAAGATGGCGGTCGATAGAGACGACGATAATAAGCCGGTAATTTATATAAGAGACTTCTTTCATGGGCTGCACAAGCTTTTGACCTGCGCAAATGGCTTTTATCGGCGGGTGGGGTATCGCGGTAACCTTGAAGTCAGGGCAGTACTTAAGAATTTCCGTATGCAACGTATGCAGTTTCTGCCCGATCGGTTCCACTTTTATGATGACGACGAATTCCGATGTATGCAAGACGAAGTAGAAGCTGCACAGCGATATTCCGCGGAATTGTTGCATACTCGACCTGCTGATTTGATACACGATATTCTGGGTCAAATTTGCTGGTCATTTTGGCAAGGCCAAGAGGAGTTTCCTGCCCAAGCGTTGCGCGACTACATACAAGAAACTATCGACCGATTTGGAATCCGATGATTGCCGAGTGCCCGCGTTGCCTACATCGCTTCTGGCACTTGAATTCCCATCACGGCGAGGACGCGGGTGAGTTCGCGGTGGACGACGGCGACGGTCGAGAGGAGAAAATTCTGTCGGCCCTCGTCCGCTTCTTGCAGAATGGGATAGTGGTGGTAGAACGAATTAAACTTTTGGGCTAGTTGAAAAGCATGCTTAGCGAGGTGCGCCGGCTCGGTGGTGGCGATGCACTGCGCAACCACATTTGAGGTGCGTGATGCAGTCAGCAACAAATCCCATATGTCATTGCTGTCATTAGGGTTATCGCTGTTGAAGTAGCGCGAAAAGTCCTGTGCGCGGTGCATTTTTGCGAAATTCTGCAAATTTTGACCCGATTTTCGGAAAATATTGGCCGCCCGGACGGCGGCGTACTGCGCGTAAGGCCCCGTTTCTCCTTCAAAAGAAAGGGCTTCCTTGAAGTCGAAGGCGATGACCGAGTTTTTTGTGAAGCGCAGCATGAAATAACGTAAAGCACCCACGGCAATCTGCTCGGAAATGGTGACCCGCTGGGAGTCACTTATTTCGGGGTGTCGCGCGTCCACTTCGACCTTCGCCGAGGCGATGAGGCGGTCGATGAGATCGTCGGCCTTCACCCCGAAGCCTTTGCGCCCGGAGACCTCAATGTAAGCGCGGGTCTTGTCTTCGTCGCTCAGCATGTAGCCGAGTTCGGCGGCGCAGCGCGGCGTGAGCGCGACCATCTCATAAGAAAAATGCGTGTAGTGGTCGGCTGCGTCGTTGTGGCCGAGCGCACGCAGGGCCTCGATGACGGTGTTTTGCGCTTCGGATTGGCGGGCGTCGATGACGTTATAAATTTCGGCGACGCCGCCAAAGTGCGGATGGTCAGGCTCTCCGTGCTCCGCAGAAATCCAGCACTCGTGCTGGTTGGGATAGCGATAGAACTTGCGGTAGCCGAAGTCTTTGCCCAGCAATCCGAACTTCCACATGTGGTAAGCGATGTCTTTGCCGACGTAGCCAACGGTACCGTTGGAGCGGACGATTACTTTCTGATTTTGCTCCGCGATTTCGGTTTCTGATTTTGCTTTCGATCGAACGTCAACGCCCTCGCGCGGTTCGATCGGCTTGAGAATGTCTTCCTGCTTTTCCTCGGCGCTCTCTGCGTCCTCGGCGGTGAGAGCCTTTGAAGTTCCTACACGCTGCATGACCCAGCAGCCTTTGTTTTTGCCGGAGTCTTCATAAGTCAGCGCGCCGGATTCTTTGAGCTTGGTGAAGGCGGCGTCCCAGAAATGAAGATGGAGGATTTCGCTCTCGCGGGGCAGGAAGTCGTATTCGATGTCGAGGCGATCCATGGTTTCGAGATGGCGGCGCAGGACTGCGACCGAAATCAGGTCGGCGAGATCGGCGGTTTCATTTCCGCCATGTTCGATATCGTGCAAGGCCTGGGCCCGAATTTTGAGTCTTTCTTTTGTATGATCCTCGGCGTACCACTGGGAGACGCGAGCGTAGAGGTCCCAGCAGTAGTAATCGAAACGAGGTTGTTTGGTGAGCGCTTCGATTTCGGCGTGTGATTTTTTGTCTAAGCTCTGAAAACCAACCACAACGTCAGCGACCTGGGCGCCGGTGTTGTCAATGTAGTTCTGGACGTCCACTTCGCGCTGGGCAAAGCGAAGCAAGCGGACAAACGTGTCGCCGAGAATTGCATTGCGAAGATGGCCGATGTGCGCGGCTTTGTTGGGATTGATGCTGGAGTGCTCGACCAGAATCTTGCCTGCGGGAGCTTTGTTCTCGGGATGAACATCTAACGCAAGCGACTTCGCCATGGCTGCGCGATCGACGTAGGCGTTGATGTAGCCTGCACCGGCGACTTCGAGCTTGGTAAAGCCCTCGATAACTCCTACACCGGCAACAATTTCCTCGGCAATCTTTTTCGGGGCCTTGCGGAGTTTCTTGGCCAACTCGAAAGCGAGCGGCAACGCGTACTCGCCAAGTTCAACGCGCGGCGGCAGCTCGACGACGATTTTGGGAAAGTCGAGATCGTAGGCTCGACGTAAATATTCGCGGAAATGCTGGGTTAAACGGGCTTCAAGATGGCGATACAAGAGTTCCTCTAAATGATTGAAGAAAAAAGCGATTGTAGCAGAGGGCGCAGCGTTTGACGGAGGCGAAGAGGGTTCCCTATGATGAAAGTTCCTCCTCGAAAAGCTTTCACCGCAGAGGACGCAGAGAACGCGGTCTTCCCAATCTTTGCGAATTCGAAGTGGGAGCGCGAAAATCCTATGAGAATTGCCTACTTAGACTGCTTTTCCGGCATCAGCGGCGATATGTTTTTGGGCGCGCTGGTGGATGCAGGCGTGTCCGCAGGCCTGCTGGAGGAAGCGGTTGAGGCGCTGAGTATTGGTGCGAAGCTGGAGATTTCGCGGGTAAACCGCAGCGGAATTTCGGCGACCAAGGTCGATGTAAGGGTTAAGGGTGAAGGGCGAGAGCAAGTGCATGATCGGCATCCGGAAGGTCATCACCATGACGAGCATACTCACGATCACGCTCATGGGCACCACCAAGAGAAATCGCACGGAGCAGTGGCTGTTCTGAGTGAGCATAATTTTGGAGGGCAGAGCTCGCGGGCGGGGGTTCCTTCGACTGCCGCTCAGGGCAGGTCCGCGCCGCACGGGCATAGTCATGATCATGACCATCGCGGCTTGAAAGAGATTCGCGAAATTATTCAGGCGGCGGCGATTTCTGCCGGAGCAAAGAAGACAGCTATCGCGATATTTGAAGCATTGGGCGCGGCGGAAGCGAAGATCCACAACATGGATATCGAGAAAGTGCACTTCCACGAAGTGGGCGCGGTGGATGCGATTGTGGACATCGTTTGCGCAGCGGTTGGAGCGGAAGCGCTGGGAGTCAATGAGTTCGTCTGTTCGCCACTTAATGTTGGTGGGGGCACGGTGCAATGCGCACACGGGAATTTTCCGGTTCCCGCGCCGGCGACGCTTGAGCTGCTGAAAGAGGCGCTAGTGTATTCGTCCGGTGTGCAGTCAGAGTTGGTGACGCCAACAGGAGCGGCCATTGTGAAGACGCTGGCAAAGCGGTTTGTGCCATTTCCAGCGATGAAGACGGAAAAGGTGGGTTATGGCGCGGGCACGAAAGATTTTTCCGGACATGCGAATGTGCTGAGATTGGTGATCGGCGAAGCCCAGGATCGTGAATACAAAGATTCCGATCGCGACACGATTACCGTGCTCGAAGCGAACATTGACGATCTCAACCCGCAGGTGGTCGGTTATGCCATGGAGCGGGCGCTAAACGAGGGCGCGTTGGATGCGTTTGTGCTGCCGGTGCAGATGAAGAAGAACCGTCCGGGAATGCTGTTGACGGTATTGTGCCGAAAGGAAGATGCCGGGCGCCTGACTCGCATGATTTTTATGGAGACTTCGACGCTGGGTATTCGACGCCGCGAAGAAGAGCGGTCTGTGTTGACGCGGGAGTGGGTAACAGCAGTGACTCCGTGGGGAAGTGTGCGGGTGAAGATTGCGCGACACAATGGCGCGGTCGTCAACTACGCCGCGGAATACGAAGATTGCAGAAAGATCGCGGTGGAGAAGAGTGTGCCGTTGAAGAGCGTGATGGAAGCGGCGGTACGAGAGTATGCGGAGAGCAAACAGTAGCCGAGAAAAGCAGATTCCTCGCGCGTTCTCGTCGCGTTGCGACTGCCAACGGCTCGGAATGACAAGCGGTTAGGGCTGGCGGGGCCCACCCTTTTGCAAAGAACGCAAAATGGTGGGGCAGCCGGGCGAGCGTTTAGAAAAAGCAAGTTAAGAAACTCATGAGCGAAAAGTTCTACATTACGACCCCGATTTATTACGTGAATGCGCGGCCGCACATCGGGCATGCCTATACGACGATTGCGTGCGATGCGATTGCGCGGCGGCAGCGGATGCTGGGCAAAGACACGTATTTTCTGACAGGGACGGACGAGCATGGGCAGAAGATTGAGCGGGCGGCGCAGGCGGCAGGGAAGTCTCCGCAGCAGTTGACCGATGAAGTTTCGGCCGAGTTCAAAGCGTTGTGGGACCGCATGGGGCTGACGTATGACGATTACATCCGCACAACTTCGGAGCGGCATAAACGCGGTGTGCAGGCGCTGTGGCGGAAGATTCGCGACAACGGATACATCTATAAGGCCGAATACGTTGGGCAGTACTGCGTGTTCGATGAGCTTTATGTGGATGTGACCGAGCCGGGTGCGCCGTGTCCGGAGTGCGGGCGGCCGACGGAGACGGTGAAGGAAGAAAATTATTTCTTCAAGTTGTCGGCATTTCAGGACAAGCTGATCGAGCTTTATACCAGCCAGCCGGATTTTATTCGTCCGGAGACGCGGCGCAATGAAGTGATGTCGTTTGTGAAATCGGGCCTGCGAGATTTGTCCATTAGCCGGTCGACATTTTCGTGGGGCATTCCGGTTCCCGATGATCCGAAGCATGTGATTTATGTGTGGCTGGACGCGCTGGCGAATTACATTACGGCGCTCGGTTGGGGCTCGGAGGACGACTCGAAGTACAAGAAATATTGGCCCGCCGACATTCAAATGATCGGCAAAGAGATTGTCCGCTTTCATTGCGTCTATTGGCCAGCATTTTTGATGGCGGCCGGGTTGCCGCTGCCCAAGGGCATTTTGGCGCATGGCTGGCTGCTTTTCGAAGAGAGCAAGATGTCGAAGTCGCGCGGCAACATTGTGCGAGCAGAGACGATTCTTGATGTGATGGGCCAAGATGCACTGCGATATTTTCTGCTACGCGAAATTGTTTTCGGGCAGGATGGATCGTTTTCTTTTGATGCGCTGGTGCAGCGGTATAACTCCGATTTGGCGAATGGGCTGGGGAATTTAGCCAGCCGCGTGTTGACCATGATCGGCAAATACTTTCAGGGGCAGGTTCCGGAGCCATTGCGTGTGATGGGCGCGGAAGAGGCGATCGCTCAAGCGGCAACGAGGACTATTGCGGATTTTGGGACGCTGTTTGATCAGCAGCAATTTTCGCGCGCGCTAGAAACCGCCTGGGGATTGGTGGCCATCGCAGATAAGTACATCGTGGAACAGGCGCCGTGGTCGCTTGGCGAAAAGCAGGACAAAGAAAGCCAGGAGCGGCTGGCGACGATTCTTTATACCAGCGCGGAAGCGTTGCGGATTGTGACGGCGCTGACGCATCCGGTGGTTCCGGAGGCGGCGGCGAAGATCTGGGCCCAGCTGGGGCTTACCGACATTCGCAAGTTTGATCTGAAAGGGCTGAACTGGGGACAGCTTTCGGCGGGAACGAAGCTGGGGAAGATTGAAGGTGTGTTTCCGCGGGCGGACAAGAGTGCAATTGAAAGGATGCAGAAGATGGAAGAGCAGGGAAGAAGTGCGACGACGGAGACAGCCGCGCCGGCTAGTCCAGCGGTAACGGCGCCTGTGACCGCTGTGCCAATTAATGACGGCAAGATTACGATTGATGATTTCGCCAAAGTTGAGCTGCGCGTAGCGCAGGTGCTGGTGGCCGAGCGGGTGCCGAAGGCGGACAAGCTTTTGCGTCTTGAGGTTGATTTAGGAAACGAAAAGCGGCAGATTTTGGCAGGGATTGCTGAGTCGTACGCTCCAGAAACCTTGATTGGACGAAAAGTTGTGATTGTGGCGAATCTGGCGCCGAGAAAATTGCGCGGACTGGAATCGAATGGAATGATTGTGGCGGCGTCGCCGGAGGGTGGGAAAGCCATCCTGGCGGGGTTTCTGGAGGATGTGCCGGTGGGGACGAGGTTGAAGTAGTTCTCATTGTTTGCGGCTGCGGGTTCTTGACTGCGGCTTGGAATGACACGGTGTTTAGAGTAGTAAAGCTGTACGCGAGATCCTTCGGCCCGCGATGAAAAGCGCGGGCTCTCAGGATGACAAATGGGGACGAGGTTGAAGTAGTTCTCATTGTTTTGCGGCTGCGGGTTCTTGACTGCGGCTTGGAATGACACGGTGGTGAGAGTAGTGAAACTGCACGCGAGATCCTTCGGCCCGCGGATGACAAATTGGGGACGAGGTTGAAGTAGAGCAGATTCCTCGCACTCGCGCCGGGTGTGTTCGCTCGCGATGATAGGGCGGCTGAGGTGAAAAGCAGATTCCTCGCGCATTTTCGCCGCTTTGCGGCTGCAAATGGTTCGGAATGACAATGTGGTTAGAGTAGATATTCTTTCAATCGCATGTTTGTAGATTCCCACGCACATTTGGAAGGCAAGCAGTATGACGCTGACCGCGAGCAGGTGATTGCGCGAGCGCGTGAAGCGGGCGTGCGAACGATTCTTGCCATCGGCAATGGCGAAACGCCGGAGGAACTTGGTTGCGCGGTGCGTTTGTCAGAGCGATACGATTTTATCTACGCGACGACGGGCATTCATCCGCATGAAGCGGAAAAGGCGACCGATGCGATGTTTGAAGAGATGGCGCGGTTAGCCGAGAACAAGAAAGTCATAGCGTGGGGCGAAATCGGGCTGGATTATTTTTACGATCACTCTCCGCGCGAGGTGCAGCAGAAAGTTTTTTTGAAGCAGATGGATATGGCGAAGGCGGCGAAGTTGCCGATTATCATCCATTGCCGACCATCGAACAATAGCGAAAATGCGTGGGATGATTGCCTGCGCTTGATTGAAGAGAATTGGGCATCAACTGGTTTGGCCGGAGTTCTGCATTGCTTTACCGGAAATTGGCTACACGCAAAGCGTGCGCTGGATATGGGATTCATGATTTCTTTTGCGGGCAATGTGACATTTCCTAAGGCACAGCCGATTCGTGACGCGGCGAAAGAAGTGCCGCTGGATCGCATGTTTATCGAGACGGATTCGCCGTTTTTGGCCCCGGTGCCGCATCGTGGAAAAAGAAACGAACCGGCTTTTGTCGCCGAAACGGCCCGCCAATTGGGCGAATTGCGGGGAATTTCCGGGGAAGAGATCGGTTCTCAGACAACGGCAAATTTTGACCGTTTCTTTTCGCTTCACGAAAAGCCCGACTCCATTTAGCTTGTTATGTGCACCTTTTTGGGTGAAGCAGCAATCTGTATTAGGGGCGAGGGATATGCCTGAGAACACATTTGACATCGTAAACAAGCTGGACTTGCAGGAAGTGGCGAACGCGATGCAGCAGGCGCTGAAGGAAATCCATACGCGCTTCGATTTGAAGGATTCGAAATCGAATATTGAGATGGAAGGGACGGACAAGATCAATCTGCATTCCCTTGACGAGTACAAATTGAAGGCGGTGAATGAGATTTTCCGGCAGAAGCTGGTCAAGCGCAATGTGTCGCTGAAAGGGATGACTTACGGGGCGATTGAGCCGTCCGCGGGCGGGACGGTGAAGCAGAAGATTACGTTGACGCAGGGCATTCCGGTTGAGAAGGCGAAGGAAGTTGTGAAGGCAATCAAGGATTCGAAGATGAAGGTGAATGCTTCGATCCAGGGCGACCTGGTGAGGGTAAGCGGGAAGGACCGGGATACGTTGCAGTCGGTTATTGCGCTGGTGAAGCAGAAGGATTTTGGATTGGATTTGCAGTTTACGAACTACAGGACGAATTGAAGGACTTGGCATCCCACCCTTTCGCAAAGGGCGCGAAAGAGTGGGCCACCCGAACGCGTGGCAGCCACAAAAAATATTTTGAGCACACCAGCGACCATCCAGGGCAAAGAAGTATTCGAGATGCTGCGGGAGGACCTCGCGGCGATTGAGCGTGAATTTGGCCGGGATACGGTGGCGGGGGTTGAGGCGATCACGGAGATTGGTGAATACCTGCGCAATGGTGGGGGCAAGCGCATCAGGCCTGTTCTGCTTCTTCTAGCGGCGAAGCTGTTTGATTACGAGGGACGCGGCGCGATCCGGCTGGGCGCGGTGGTGGAGATTATTCACACCGCGACGCTGGTGCACGACGACATTATCGATGAAGCGGAGACGCGGCGCGGGCGGCCGGCGGCGAACACGCAGTGGGGCAATTCGAAGTGCGTGCTGGCGGGCGACTGGCTTTATATGCAGGCGTTCAAAGTGGCGGTGCAGGAACGCAACTTCCGCATTCTGGATACGCTGATTGATCTCACGCAGCAGATGGTCGAAGGCGAGCTGCTCCAGATGGAAAAACTGGGCAGGCTGATTACGCTGGAGGAGCACTTCGATCTGATCTTCCGCAAGACGGCGTGCCTGTTTTCGGTTTGCATGCGGATGGGCGCGATCCTTGGCGGGGCTACGCCGGAGCAAGAAGAGAACCTGGCGCAGTATGGGCATGATTTAGGCATGGCCTTTCAGATCGTGGATGATGTGTTGGATCTGACGGCGTCAGAGAGTGTGCTGGGCAAGCCTGTGGCCAGCGATTTACGCGAAGGCAAAGTCACGATGGCGGTGATTCACGCGCTGGAGCGATGTACGCCGCAGGAGCGGGCGCAGATTGAGCTGGTGGTGCATGAGCGCGCATTTGATGGGGTGACGCCGCGGCAAGTTCTGGAGATTCTGGAACGCTACGGCTCGATTGAGGCGGCGCACACGCGGGCGCTGAGCTACGCCGATTTGGCGCGCAATTCGATTTGCAGTTTCCCGGACAGCGAAATTAAGCGGGCGTTGCTGTGGGCGCCGGAGTTTGTCGTCGCTCGCGAAAAATAACACATTTGGGGCGATTTCTCTTCCTTATTGGCGACTGACGCCTGAATCTTCTGTGAAATCCAACCATCCAACTGCAGTCCAGATAGAATATGGAGCACATGAGCGATCTATTCGTACTAGTTCAGAGGCATGGGTACGCGTTGGTCTTTGCCATCGTGTTTGCGGAGGCGATTGGCCTGCCGGTGCCTGCTGCGATTGCGCTGGTGGGCGGCGGGGCAGCGGTGGCGGCGAAACTGCTGAATGGGCCTGCATTATTTTTGCTGGCCATCTGCGGCACGCTGCTGGGGGATGCGCTCCTGTTTGTTCTGGGACGGTATATGGGTTGGACATTGCTGGGCTTGCTATGCCGGCTGTCCATGAATCCAGAGGCGTGCATCCTGAACTCGGCCGAGTCTTTCTATAGGCGCGGCAAGACCGCTCTGGTGATTGCCAAATTTATTCCCGGCGTGAACACGATGTCACCGCCACTGGCCGGCAGCATGAAGATGAAGCCGCTGCAATTTCTGCGTTTCGATGCAGCGGGAGCGGCACTTTATATTCTGGCCTACGGCACACTGGGCTATTTGGGGCGCGATTTTCTCAGCAAGATTTCCAACGGGTTTAAGATGGCGCGCCACGCTGTCGCGGAAGCGTTGCTGGTGGCGTTTGTGGTTTACATCCTTTACCGGCTATGGTTGTACTACAAAAATCGGGAATACCGCGTGGTGCCGAGAATTCAGGTGGAAGAACTGGCGAGGAAGCTCTCGGCAGAAGGCGACAAAGTCACGATTGTGGATGTGCGCAGCCACGGTTATTATGACGCCGGCGGGCAGCGCATCAAAGGCTCAATACGAATAGAGCCGAACAACCTGGAAGAGGAACTCAAGCATTTATCGAAGGACAAAGAGATTTATCTCTACTGCACTTGAGCGCGCGAAGCCACGAGCGCCCGGGTGGCGCTCATGCTGCGGGAGAGAGGATTCAACGCGTTCGCGATTGTCGGCGGACTGGCGGCATGGCGTAAAGCCGGCGAGCCGCTTGAGTCGGTGCCGCATGATGATCTGGTGAAGCTGCCGACTTTCAGCTGATTCCTCCAAGCGAAAAAATGCCAAAAGAAATCGAAATAAAATTTCGGGTAGAAAACGCCACGGCATTGACGCGGCGGCTGAAAGCGGCGGGTTTCCGGCTGGTCACACCCCGGACGCACGAGATGAACACGCTCTACGATTTGCCCGGATTGCCACTGCGGAAACGCGGGGATTTGCTGCGCTTGCGCAAGTATGGCAACGCTTGGGTGCTGACGCACAAGTCCAAAGGCAGGAGCGGACGACACAAGGTGCGTATGGAGACGGAAACCTGCGTTTCCGACGGGCAGAAGATGGATGCGATTCTGCTGGCTTTGGGATTTCGACCCGTTTTTAGTTATGAAAAATTCCGCGCGGAGTGGAGCGATGGCAAAGGGCACGTGGTGGTGGATCATACGCCGATTGGCGATTTTGGGGAGATCGAAGGTCCGGCGCGGTGGATTGACGCGACGGCGCGTTCGCTAGGGATTACGCCGGAGCATTATTTGGCGCAAGCGTACACAGAGTTGTTTTTTGCGTGGAAGAAAAAGATGCGCAGCAAAGCCAAAGACATGACATTCCGGGCGGTGGGATTCGGGCCGGCCTATGCTCGCGAAACTGCGGGAGCGGTTGCGCAAACGTGAGCCAGGTTCATCGCGGATTGTGCGCGCTCGATTTATTTGGGAAGAACGAGAGAGGCGACCAGGTCTCCCGTCGGAGATCTAGCGTGTCTTGAATGGGTTGACTACTTTGACATCCAGTTGCTTGAAGTCGACTTCGTTTCTGGTTGCGACCGTCAATTGATGAACCCGGGCGGTGGCGGCGATCATGACATCTTCCAGCAATCGATCGGGTTTCCTGTCCATGATTCGGCCCCACTCCCTAAAGCACAGAGCGTCCATGGGTAGTACCTGGTACGAGCCTTCGAGTTGGTCAGCCCAGGCCTCGATGTCATCCGCTTTCGCTGCGTTTTGGCGTCGAGTCCGCTCGATCCCCGCTTGCAACTCACCCAGGGTTACGGCGGACAGGAATAATCGCGCCGCTTCCTGGCTGCTGACCCAGGCGACGACTCCACCGTGCGGGCGGGGCTTCCGCAGTTCAGAAACGATGTTGGTATCGAGGAGATATTTGCTCATTTAATACGTGACACTGGTCGTCTTCGCAGATTATGGCGTTCCGGGAAGACATCCTCAAAACGAGTGCCGGGGGTAAGCAGTAAGTCTTTTAGACTGGGGCGGGCGGCTTGTCGCAAGCGGTTCCATTCTCCAATCGGCACGAGCACCGCAGTTTCTACTCCCCTGCGGGTCACGAACTGAGGCCCTTTTTTCAGGGTCGTGTTCAAGAGTTCACTGAACCGGGCTTTAGCATCTTGAACCTGCCACGAACTCATAAGCACTTCCTATCCAACGTTATTGTACTGACTAGTCAGATGACTAGTCAATAAAAAATGAACTCGAAAAAAATCCCCCACTAACATTCGCCTAGAAAGCAAATGTTAGTGGAGGGACGAACTCAGATGCGTTGAGATCAGCCGTTTTTGGAGGTGTTCTTCGGCGATTTCTTGTTCAAAGTGTCAATGAGCAATTTGGCTGAGGGCGGCATAGGGACGGCATGGTTGAACACGATGTCCTTCGCAGCGACTTTCTTGCCATACAAATTCTCATTCGCGCCATTGTCGGGGCGCAACGTGGAACCGGCGAGCGAAATGCCAGCGAACAATCCGCGAGCGCGTGAGTAAGACAAGATTTCCGCGCGCAAGGTGATGTCGGTCTCCGCAGACGCATTGCGGCCGACTGGACCCGCCGCGGCGGATGCGTCACCACCGAGCTTTACTTTGCTGGTGAGAATGTTATCGGCGGAGCGCTTGGTCATGAGCAGGAGAACAAAATCGGTGGCCTGACCGCCCAACTGGAAGCCGACGCTGCCACCTTCCAGAGCGATCATGGTAGGGACGCCCCAGGAGCCCTCATAGTTGGCGCCACTGCGGCAAGTCATGACGCCGCGCCCATAGCTGCCGCCCACGCCGAAGGCAAATTTCAGGACGGAAGGCAACACTACCACGCAATCGGCTTTATCGATCACATCCTGCGGGATATCGTCGGGGATGTCGAGGATTTCTTTCATCACGTTACCGGCGTCTTCCACCCGTTTTTGTTCCTTGCGCTGGGCGAAAGCGGGAACTCCGATGGCAAGTACAAGGCCCCAAATGAAAATCGTTTTTTTCATGGCTCTCCTAGTAAAAATTGAGCTGCGCAAATTGTATGGTCAGATTTCAACATCTTACACCTTCATGCGCGGCCTTCGGTGAACGGGGTGTCGCAATCATCAACGGGGATGAGATGCGAAAGTTGCTGAAAGATTTGCTCGTTCCCCGCCCTGGCTAACGCGACTTACGCGAGCGAGCCACGGCCTCGCGAGCTTCCTGGTCGGCCGTGCGGCGGCGCTCGGTTTCACGCTTGTCCCAGAGTTGCTTGCCTTTAGCGAGAGCAATTTCAACTTTGACGCGACCATTCTTGAAATAAAGACGTGTGGGAATCAGGGTCAGGCCTTTTTGCTGGGTTTTGCCGATGAGCTTGCGGATTTCCTCTTGATGCATCAATAACTTACGGGTTCGGAGCGGGGCATGGTTGAAGATGTTGCCGTGCTCATAGGGGCCAATGTGAGCATTGAGAAGCCAGAGTTCGCCGTCTTTAATAAGGCCATAAGAATCTTTAAGATTGGCGGTGCCACTGCGGACTGATTTGACCTCCGTGCCGGTTAAGACGATGCCGGTCTCAAATTTTTCCAGCAAGAAATAGTTATGAGAAGCGATCCTATTAACGGCGGCGTCCCTTTGCCCGGAAGCGGTGGGATCGCGGCGTGGATTTTTCTCCGGATTCGCTTTGGTGGGATGGGTCGATTGACGGGCCATGGGTTATTTCTAGCTTAACTCAAGACGAGTGAACGGCTGCGGCGTGATACGTCTTTACGAGCGTAACTGCAATACCAACAGTAACTTCGAGAAGCTGTTAGGCAATGTTACAATAACCCGAACTCGATCAAATTTTTGAGTGCAGTCTGGTCTGAAATCCGGTAGGGAAGGCCGGATTGTCCGGTGAAATGCCCATGAGGAACACTGAATGATTCGCCTGAAGCGCCCGGCGGCGGTGGTTAGTTTACTACTTTGCATTGTTCTTTTCGCGGCCGCAGCGGATAAAGCTAAGTCCTTATACAACAAGGGCAAAGACGCAGAAGCCCGGCAGAATTACGAGCAGGCTTACGACTTTTACAAGCAGGCTTACGACCTCAAGCCTGCGGATGTGGCCTACCGCTCGGCCTTCGAGCGGCTGCGTTTTTTGGCCGGAGCTTCGCATGTGCATCGCGGCCAATTATTGCGGGATGCTGGGCAGCTCGATCAGGCGATGGCAGAATTCAAGGCCGCGGCTGAGATTGATGCATCCAGTTTTATTGCCAAGCAAGAGATCAAGCACACGCAGGACATGATTGACGCGGCCAAGGCGCCGGTACCGAAGGCGGCGGCTACAACGGACGACTTAGAAAAGCGCCTGCAAGAGGCGCAAGGCCCGGTCGAACTGGCTCCCATCTCGAATGTTCCCATCACACTCAAGCTTACGGAAGACACCAAAGTCATTTTTGAGACGATCGGCAAGCTGGCGGGAATCAACGTACTTTTTGATCCGGATTACACGTCGCGCCGAATCAAGATCGAATTAAACGGAGTGACGCTGGAAGAAGCGCTACAGATCGTGGCGCTGGAATCAAAAACGTTCTGGCGCCCGGTAACGCCGAACACGATTTTTGTAGCCCAGGACAATCCGGCCAAGCGTAAAGATCTGGAGCAGAGCGTCATCAAGACGTTCTACATGTCGAATCTCTCGCTGCCGACAGAATTGCAGGACACGGTGAATGCCCTACGGCAGATTCTTGAAATCCAGCGTTTGCAGGCGCTGCCCACGCAGAACGCGATTGTGGTGCGGGGCACGCCGGACCAGGTGGCTCTGGCAGAGAAGCTGGTGAATGATCTCGACAAGGCCAAGCCGGAAGTGATTGTGGATGTCGCGATTATGCAGATTAACCGCGACAAGTCGAAGACGCTGGGAATCAGTCCTCCGACGAGCGCGACGGTGGCGTTGCAGAATAACGTGACGAATACGACGACGGGCACGAGCACGACCTCGACAACGACCAATACGAATACCACGTCGGGTACGCCGAACTCCATCAATTTAAATGCTCTGGGCAACCTGAATGCGACGGACTTTACGGTCACGATTTCGCAAGCGACGGCGACGGCGTTATTCTCCGATAGCAGCACGAAGCTGATTCAAAACCCGCAAATCCGGGCCGTGGATGGACAGAAGGCGACCTTGAAGATTGGAGACCGGGTTCCCGTAGCGACGGGTTCATTCGGTTCCGGAATCGGCAACACCGGGCTGGGCGTAAGTCCCCTGGTGAACACGCAATTTCAATATCTGGATGTCGGGGTGAATATTGATATCACGCCGCACATTCATGCGGATGGCGAAGTGACGCTAAAAATCACGATGGACATCTCGTCCGTCACTTCGTACACCAACATCGGGGGCATTCAACAGCCGGTAATCGGGCAACGCAAAATTGAACATGAAGTGCGGCTGAAGGAGGGCGAGGTCAACCTGCTCGGCGGCATGCTGGAGGACCAGCAGACCAAGTCGCTGACCGGCATTCCGGGGCTGGCGCAGATTCCCATCCTGAAGTATCTGTTTGGACAAAGCAACACCGATCATTCGGAAACCGAGACCGTATTTGCATTGATCCCACATGTCGTCCGCGAACATGAGCTCAGCAATTTGAATGAAAAAGCGATTTCGGTGGGCACGGCCAGCGCCATCGAGTTGCGGCGTATCGCGCCGCTGCCGATGCCCGCAGCAGCGGAAATGGGAGTTCGCAGCGTGTCTCCGGTTATGCCGGCCGCCGCGGCGCCGACGACACAACCGTCGGCAACGCCGGGAGTGGCGGGATTTGGGTTTGATCCGCCAACCATTAAGCAGGTGAAGGGATCGACTTTTACGGTAAATGTCCAGGTGAACGGTGTGCAGAGTGCACACACGGTGCCGCTACAGATCGCCTACGATCCCAAGCTCTTGCAAGTGATGAATGTCTCCAACGGGGGCTTCCTCTCGCAGGACGGCCAAGCGGTAGCTTTGGTGCATCGCGAGGATGACAGCACAGGGATGATGCAAGTTACAGCAACCCGGCCCCCGGGAGCGAGTGGAATATCGGGGCAAGGGACGGTGGTGGTGCTGACGTTCCTGGCGAAATCGAGCGGGCAGGGCACGTTGACCATCTCGAAGGGCGGAGTACGGGATCCGAATATGCAGGCCGTGCCTGTGGCAGGGACGGTGGCCAACGTCACCATCGAGTAATAGTTGGAGTGAGGTGGCCGAGCCGATAGTCATGACGCGGGTTGTTACAAGATTAGGCAGGGACGTGCGAAGGGCAAAGGGTTCGCGGGGCTTCACGATTATTGAGTTGATTGTGGCCACGGCCCTCCTGGTGATTCTCACAAGCCTGGCCATTCCGCTGGCGCGCGTGACCATCAAGCGCGAGAAGGAACGGGACCTACGGCGGGCATTGTGGCAAATGCGGGACGCGATTGACCGCTATAAAGATGCCGCCGATCGAGGCGCGTTTCAGACCAAAGTGGATTCACAGGGCTACCCTCCAGACCTTGATACTTTGGTGAAAGGCGTCGATGTACAAGGGAAGAAAGTACGTTTCCTGCGCCGGATTCCCGAGGATCCGATGACGGGCGGCACGGATTGGGGTCTGCGGTCGATGCAGGATGATCCTGACTCTGATTCCTGGGGTGGGCAAAGCGTGTTTGACGTCTATACGAAGTCTGAGGGCATCGGGTTGGACGGTACGCCTTACAAGACCTGGTGAAATGAAAACGGTGAAATGAAACGGCGAAATGTCAATAAAGCGCCAAAAACGAAGCCAGGGCTTTACTCTCATCGAGCTGATGATTGTGATCAGCATCATGCTGATTCTGTTGTCCTTCGCGATTCCGTCGTATAACCGCTCGATTCAACGGGCCAAGGAATCGGTGTTAAAGCAGAATCTTTTCACCATGCGGTCGGTGATCTCGCAATACACGCTGGATAAACAAAAGGCGCCGCAATCGCTGGATGATCTGGTAACGGCAGGGTATTTGAAGCAGATTCCCACCGATCCGATGACCGCCAGCAACAGCACGTGGACGGTGGACCAGGAAGACGCGATGCTTTCCGTGGACCAGCAGGAAACAGGCATTAACGATGTGCATAGCGGCTCGACGCAGATCGGCAGTGATGGGACCCCGTACAACACCTGGTGACTCCGCGCCTGATTTGAACACTTCCGCATAAACCCATAAAATTTGTTTATGCCCGTGGAAACGGAAATTTCTTCTTTGGCGTATACACCGGTCCGCGCGCCGCGCGGAAATCAGATCACATGCAAAGGCTGGCAGCAGGAAGCGGCCATGCGCATGCTCATGAACAACCTCGACGCGGAAGTAGCTGAGCGTCCTCAGGATTTAGTGGTGTACGGCGGAACGGGGCGCGCGGCGCGGAGTTGGGAGGCGTATCGCGCAATCGTGGCGTCATTGAAAGATTTGGACAACGATGAAACGCTGTTGGTGCAATCGGGCAAGCCCGTGGGAATTTTCAAGACGCATGAATACGCGCCACGGGTGCTTTTGGCAAATTCAAATCTGGTTGGGCATTGGTCGAACTGGGAGAAATTCAACGAACTCGAGCGCGCCGGCTTGATGATGTATGGGCAGATGACGGCGGGGTCGTGGATTTATATTGGCTCGCAGGGAATTGTGCAGGGAACATTCGAGACTTTTTCAGCGGCGGGAGAAAAGCATTTTGGCGGAGATTTGGCAGGCAAGCTGATTGTCAGTGGCGGGATGGGCGGGATGGGTGGCGCTCAACCCCTCGCGGCGACCATGACGGGCGCGGCATTCCTGGGAATCGATGTTGATCCGGAGCGAATTAAGAAACGGCTCAAGACCGGCTATTGCGACTTCATGGTGAATACGCTCGATGAAGCGTTACGCATTCTGAAGAATGCCGTGCGAAAAAAAGAAAATGTTTCAGTGGGACTGGTGGGCAATTGTGCAGATGTGATTCCTGAACTGGCCGAACGCGGCGTTGTTCCTGATATTTTGACGGACCAGACGTCGGCGCATGATCCGCTAAATGGATACGTTCCCAATGGGATGACCTTGGAAGAAGCGCTGAGTTTACGGAAACGCGATCCCAAGGCTTATCAGGAGCAATCGCTGGATGCGATGGCACGGCACGTCGAAGGGATGTTACGGCTCCAGAAGATGGGCGCGGTCACATTCGACTACGGTAACAATATTAGGACGTTTGCGCATCAGCGTGGCGTTGCGAAGGCATATGACTTTCCGGGATTTGTTCCGGCATATATTCGACCTCTGTTTTGCGAAGGGCGCGGGCCGTTTCGGTGGGTGGCATTGTCGGGCGAACCCTCCGATATTCACGTGACTGATGACTTGATTCTGGAGATGTTTCCCGAGAACCGTATTTTGCGGCGGTGGATTGATCTCGCGCGGAAGCGAATTAAATTTCAGGGACTGCCGGCGCGAATCTGCTGGCTCGGTTATGGCGAACGCGCGGAGTTTGGTCTGGCGATGAATGCGTTGGTCAAGAAAGGCAAGATCAAAGCGCCGATTGTGATTGGCCGCGACCATCTGGATTGTGGATCAGTCGCGTCGCCATTTCGCGAGACAGAAAGCATGAAAGACGGCAGCGATGCCGTGGCTGATTGGCCCATTCTCAATGCACTTATAAATACGGCGGCGGGAGCGTCTTGGGTTTCCGTGCATAACGGTGGCGGCGTCGGGATTGGCTATTCACTCCACGCTGGCCAAGTGACTGTTGCTGATGGCACCGACATGATGGCGAAGAGGATTGAGCGCGTGCTGACCACCGATCCCGGCATGGGCGTGATCCGCCATGTGGACGCGGGCTACGATGAGGCGAAGAGTTTCGCGAAAGAAAAAGGCGTGAAGGTGCCGATGGGGAATTGAGGCCCCGCGCAAAGTCGCACGCCTTGCTGTTGGTCAATATCGGCCAGCTTTTGACGCTGCGCCTTCCCGCGAGCGAGGCGGGTCCGCGACGAGGCCCGCAACTCAGCGAATTGGGCATTATCGAAGATGCAGCCGTTCTTTGTACGGGCGGCAAGATTGTCTCGGTAGGCAAAACCAAAGACGCGCTGCGCGATTCGTGGATCAAGAACAACCGCAAAAAAATTACAGAGATTGATTGCAAGGGCAAAGCGGTCCTGCCCGGTTTCGTAGATTCCCATACCCATCCCGCATTCATGCAGCCGAGACTGGTTGATTTCGAGAAGCGAATCTCCGGGGGGACGTATGAAGAAATAGCGGAAGCTGGAGGCGGTATTCGATCGGGCCTGGAGGCTGTGCGCAAGGCCACGAAAGGTGCGCTGGCGGCCAAGATTCTGGCTGCCTTCCACGAGATGGCGATCCAGGGCACGACGACGATAGAGGCGAAGTCGGGCTATGGGCTGACGCGGGATTCGGAACTCAAGTCGCTTGATGCGATCCGCGATGCCGCGCGCCAGTGGCCCGGGACGGTCGTTCCGACCCTACTAGGGGCGCACGTCGTGCCCAGCGAATACAAAACGTGCTATCCAAAGTATGTTGAGCTCGTCTGTAATGAGATGATTCCGGCGGCCGCGAGGGGCAAGCTTGCCCAATTTGTGGATGTATTCACCGAGCGCGGGGCGTTTTCGGCAAAGGACACACGAAAAATCTTTGAGGCAGCCGAGAAAAATGGCTTGGACGTGCGGGCACACATTTGCCAATTAAGTGAAACTCCTTTGCAGGACCTTCTGAAGTTTAATCCGGCATCTTTTGATCACATGGATCACGTCCGCGAGGATGACATTCCAGCTCTGGCGAAACATGACACGGTTGCGACGCTTGTGCCGGGCGCGAATTATTTTCTGAATACTGCCGCATATCCGCCCGCCCGCAAACTTATCGACGCGGGCGTGCCTGTTGCTTTGGCGACAGACTATAATCCCGGCTCATCGCCCACTCCGAGCATGCCTTTCGTCATGTCACTGGCGTGCACGCATATGAAGATGTCGCCGGCGGAGACGATTGCTGCATCTACCATCAATGGGGCCTGGGCCTTGCGGATGCAGAAACGGAAGGGTTCAATCGAGGCGGGCAAGGACGCCGACTTGGCGGTATTTGACGTCTCAGATTACCGCGAGGTGCCTTACTGGTTTGCATCCAATCATTGCGGGATGTGCGTTCTGAACGGATATATCCTGCCCCGGGCCTGAACTTTTCGGCGAGATTTAGCGTAGTTCGGAGAGAGCGGGGCGAGGTCTAAGCATTGCCAGGTCTTCAAATTAAGCGGCGCAAGATGCCGAAAATCGCAACTTAGGGGAAATATGAAACGAGTACTTTTACTTATTGCATCTTTGCAGGTTTTTGGATTGATGGGCACGGCGCAGCGTCTTCCTGAGCTCGCGGCGCCGGAAAACTACAGCCTCACATTCGCGCCGAATTTCACCAAAGACAATTTCGCCGGCGATGAAACGATTTCGATTCGCGTGCTCAAGCCCACGGCAGAAATCGTACTAAACTCGGCGCAAATCGATTTTCAAAGCGCAAGTATCAGCAGTGGCGGAAAGACACAAAACGCGACAGTGACCACGGACCCGGCGAAGGAATTTGCCACGCTGAAGTTTTCCGACACAATTCAACCGGGGCCAGCGACTATTCACATTGTGTACAGAGGCATTTTGAATGGCGATTTGCGCGGCTTCTATCTGGGAAAAGAGGCGAACGGCAAGAAATACGCCGTAACCCAATTTGAATCAACCGATGCACGGCGGGCATTCCCCTGCTTCGACGAGCCGGATTACAAGGCAACTGCCGACATCACGGTCATTACCGATAAAGATAAGATTGCGATCTCGAACCAAAAAGTCATTTCAGATGTGCCGGGCCCCGGCCCGGACAAGCACACGGTCAAATTTGCCACTACCGCAAAAATGTCATCGTACTTGTATGCAGTCGCGGTGGGCGATTTCGAATACATTGAGGGCTCTGCGGACGGCATTCCGATTCGCGTATACACTTTTCCGGGGCGCAAAGAGCAAGGCCGTTTTGGCCTGCAAGTTGCCGAGTATTGCCTCAAATACTATGACAAGTATTTTGGCGTGAAGTATGCCTTCACCAAGCTGGATTTAATTGGTTTACCGGACTTCGCCGCTGGCGCCATGGAGAATGCCGGCGCGATTACTTTCAGGGAAGTGGCGCTGCTCATCGACGAAAAGAGCGCCTCCACTCAGCAAAAGAAGCGCGTTGCCACGACGATTACGCACGAGATCGCGCATCAGTGGTTTGGTGATCTGGTCACGATGAAGTGGTGGGATGATATCTGGCTCAACGAGGGTTTTGCGACCTGGATGGAGACGAAGCCGGTTGCTGCGTGGAGACCCGATTGGGACATGAATCTCGATGACGTCCTTGACACCAGCAACACCATGACGGTGGACTCGCTGGCAACGACTCGACCGATTCATCAAGCGGCGGAAACTCCGGAACAGATCCAGGAACTTTTTGATGGCATCGCCTACGGCAAGGCGGCGTCCGTGTTGAGAATGCTTGAAGCCTATCTCGGGCCGGAAACGTTCCGCAAGGGCGTGGACAGCTACATCAAGCAACATGCCTACGGAAATTCCACCGCTGAAGATTTCTGGAGCGCTCTGGCTGAGGCGTCCAACAAGCCAGTGGATCAGATTATGCCCACGTTTGTGAAGCAAGTGGGTTTGCCGATGGTGTCGTTGAAGTCGAGTTGCGAAGGAAAAACGACTCGAGTCACATTGTCACAACAGCGCTACTTCTTTGATCGATCGCGGATGGATGAGGCCAACGACGAGTTGTGGCAGGTTCCGGTCTGCATGAAATCGCAAGATGGCGACACCAGCGCATGCGAACTGCTGACCAAGAAAGAAGATGAATTCACGTTGCCAGGATGTTCACCCTGGGTGTTGGCCAACGCAAATGCCACGGGGTACTATCGCTCGCATTACGATTCTGATGCAGTGAGAGCGCTTTCGAATGTTGCGCAAGACTCCTTATCGCCGGCTGAACGCATCCGCTTAATCAGCGACGAATGGGCGACGGTGCGAGTTAATCTCGGTTCAATCAACGATTTCATGGTGCTTATGGGGAGCCTGAAATCAGAGCACAATGGCGTCGTCATGCAACAGGGGGCCGGGCAGATCCAGTTTATTGCGGACGCTTTGGTGACTGATGCTGATCGCCCTGCTTTTCAGCAGTGGGTCCGTGATTTATTTAATCCGCTCGCGAAAGAACTGGGATGGCAGCCCGTGCCGGGCGATAGCGATGACCGTAAGACTTTACGAGCGGCCGTATTTGAAGTGCTGGGCAATGCGGGGCGCGATCCGCAGGTGTTGGCGCAAGCAGGTAAGCTCGCGCGTGAAGCGTTTAAAAATCCCGATGCAGTCGATGCCAGCATGGCGGGCACTGTGTTTCATCTGGCCGCCCTGACCGGGGATGCCGCATTTTATGATGGCATCCTCGCCGCGATGCCCAAGTCCCGCTCTCCCGAGGAGTTCTATCGCCTGGGCGGGGCGTTGACGGATTTTACCGATCCTGCATTGCTTGATCGCACACTGAAGGCGAGCTTGACGCCGGCGATTCGTACCCAGGATGCTCCTTACGTTATTGCCGCCGTTTTGCGCAACCCGGCTGGGCGCGCGACTGGCTGGAACTTTGTTCGAGCGCACTGGGCGGAGATAGACAAGATGATGATCGGATTCAGCGCAGGCACGGTCATCGGCGCAACAGGTTCCTTCTGTGACGCAGGGCAGGAAGCCCAGGTGAAGGATTTCTTTGCGGCAAATCCAGTTCCCTCAGCGGAACGAACTTTGAAGCAGGCTGAGGAGCGCATCGGGTACTGCGTGCAGATGAAAGAGCAGCAGTCACCGCAAGTGGCTGCGTGGCTTGGGCAACATGCCCCCGCGGCAGGCAATTAAGTGATAGCGGGACAGCGTAGGCCTGTCCCGCCGTTCCCTCTGGCAAGGAAGCGTTGAGCAAAGCGGAAGTGGTTGTTATAATCCTGAAAGTCTTTACGTTCCTCACTTGTTGGCGCGAAGCAGGGTATGCGCCAAACGCCCAGCAACCCGATGCGCAGTAGTCGCGTCATCGGCGTCGCCGTTGTGAGCACACGTGGCCAGGTAGCTCAGGTGGTAGAGCGCAGCCCTGAAAAGGCTGGCGTCGGCGGTTCAACTCCGTCCCTGGCCACCATATTTCCCAAGATTCTCCTACAGGCTGATGTGGCCGCCCTTTATCGCCCATCGGTGGGCATGGGCGCGCATTGCCTGACCGGGCGATATTCATCTCCATCTTGTCCCGAAGATGTAAATAAATTGTCACTTTTGCATGCGATCGATCGCTAAACCATGTGTTTAGTGTAGCTTTGGTGTTGTGACCTGCCCTGAAAGCAGGATGGAGACCAGGGATGCTCGCACCTACGACGCAAGTTTCCGCAGAATATACAATGGCCGCGATGCAGCGAATACTCGTCATTGAAGATGACAGCCGGGTGCAGAAGACACTGAAGCGTCTTTTTGAGTCGGAGGGATTCCTGGTTGAGATAGCACCCAACGGCATCGCTGGACTGGAAGCGTTTCGGGCCACGTCACCATCCGCGGTCGTCCTCGACCTCCGGCTGCCTGGCATGGCGGGCCCGGACGTTTGCCGCGCGATTAAGCAAGTGGCGCCGCAGTTGCCGATCATTATCCTAAGCGCCAAGACGGATGTATCAGATAAAGTGCTCCTGCTGGAGATCGGCGCGGATGATTACATGACCAAGCCGTTCAGCCCACGCGAATTGATGGCGCGAGTGAATTCCGCACTGCGGCGTTCCATTCCAGTCAAGCCCAGCAAGAGCTTCAGCTTCAGCGACGTAAACGTCGACTTTGCAAAAATGGAATTGCGGCGCGGAGGCCAACTTGTTCCTCTTACAGCGCAGGAGTTCAAAGTGCTTAGATTCATGACGCAAAATCCTGAACGCGTCATCTCTCGCGATGAATTGCTAAATGAAGTCTGGGGATACCAGAATTATCCCTCGACGCGCACCGTCGACAACCACATTCTGAAATTGCGGCAGAAGCTGGAAAAAGATCCCTCCAATCCAGCGCACTTTCGCACCGTGCATAGCGCCGGCTATAAATTTGTGCCTTAGATGCGGCACAATTGATTCTCCCCCTGGGGTTCGTGCCCAGAGATCTTATGGCGATGTCCTCTCTCCGACTGCGGACCAAGTTTCTCCTTACGGTCACGCTTGTGACCGCCGGCCTTACTGCGATGACCCTGTTGTTGGTGAGGCGCAGCGTGCAACAGAAGGTGCGCCACGAGATTTTCCGGGATCTGGAAAATTCTGTCCTGACCTTCCAGAACTTTCAGCGCCAACGGCAGGCCGCGTTTGCCGAATCGGCCGAGTTGCTAGCCGACCTGCCGAACGTTCGCGCCCTCATGACGACGCGTGACGCATCCACGATTCAGGACGCGTCACGAGATATATGGCATCTGGCGCCGACGGACCTGTTCATTCTCGCGGATCCCTCGGCGAAGATCATGGCTTTGCACTCGAGTGCCGCCAGCCTGGCTCCAGAGGCCGCGCATGATTTTTTGGCGCGATCGCTAGGGTCGGAAGAATCAACTCATTGGTGGTACGAAAGTGGCCATCTCTACCAAGTCTTCGTACAGCCGATTTACTTTGGCAATCCCGCCGAGGAGCATCATCTGGGGTATCTCGCGCTTGGTTACGAAGTGAATGGCGCAATCGCAGAGGAAATCAGCCGGGTTTCGGCCAGCCAGGTTGTTTTTACCTACCAGGGAAGAATTGTAACCAGTACATTATCGACTTCGCGCCAAAACGAACTGCTCGGAGCCAATTTTCTCGATCGAATCTCGGATGACCCCGGCCAAGTCAGGCTCGACGATGAGAGCTTTCTTGCGAGCGCGGTGAGCCTGGCGCCGGAGAATCCAAGCCTTGTGCGCCTGACGGTTTTGAAATCTCTTGACCAAGAGACTCAATTTCTGAGCAGCCTCAATCGTGAACTCCTGGCGCTTGGCCTGATTGCCGTACTTGGTGGCAGCCTTCTAGTATTTCTGATCTCGAAGACTTTTACGCGTCCGCTGGAAAATCTGGTTGCGGGCGTGCGCGCCCTGGAGCAGGGGAACTTCGTATATCCGCTGGCGCCCCACGGTCGAGACGAAGTGGCGGAAGTGACAGTCGCGTTCGACGGCATGCGGCATAGTTTGCAAAAGACGCAGCGGGAACTGGTGGACGCCGAACGGCTCGCGACCATCGGACGCATGGCGAGCTCCATTTCGCACGACCTGCGTCATTCTCTGGCCGCCATTGTGGCCAACGCGGAGTTTCTCTGCGAGAGCGACCTTTCCCCGGCGCAGCGAGAAGAGTTGTACCAGGAAGTGCGAGTAGCCGTGAACCAGATGACTGATCTGATTGAGGCACTTCTCGAATTCTCCCGAACGCGTGAATCCCTGCGACCGGCGTACGGCAGTATTCAGCAGATCCTCCAGCGCGTGATTCAGGTGGTTAAAGCCCATCCGGATTTTCACAACGTAACGGTCGAACTCATTTGCGAAGGGAGCAGCGAGGGTTGGTTCGATGCCAAGCGCCTGGAACGTGTCTTCCAGAATCTGCTGCTGAATGCGTGTGAAGCTGTGCCTCGGCAAGGCGGGAAGGTTCAGATACATCTGCGGCAGTCTGCCGCAAGTATCGAAGTGAAAATTGCAGACAACGGGCACGGTATTGCGGAGGCCGTACGCCACACTTTATTTGAACCGTTCATCAGCCACGATAAGGAAAATGGCACCGGCCTGGGGCTGACCGTGGTGCAGAAGATCGTCCAAGATCACGGCGGCGAGATCGTGGTCGAGAGTACATCCCACGCCGGAACCGTGTTTCGGTTGACGCTGCCCTTGCATTTGCCGGCGGACAAAGCGCTATCCGTGGGCGGTTAAGATCATTGCGAGTAAAATTAAACGCCGTCATGCGTCGCTGCGGCCTTAGATGCACAGGGCCGCCAAAAACCTCAGGTAGCACGAAGGGGAGACTTCCATGTGCCGCACCAGTTTTCAGCCGCGAATCTGTTTTTTGGGCGTGCTCTTCTGCACTTGCCTGTATTTCGTAACCGCCTCCGCTCAGGAGGCAAAGCCCTCCGACACAAGCGCCGCCTTGACCGATTCCGTGCGCGACCTTCAGCAGCAGGTGCGCGAGCTGCGAAATGCCATACAGGCGATGCAGGTGGATACTCAGAAATATCGCCAGGAAACGATCGAATTGCGGCGCGAACTTGATGCGTCGCGGGCAGCGGCGACGGCGGATTCGGATGCAGGCCGGGAGCAACCCTCAGGCAGCGCCATGCCGCTACAGCTGGCTTCGAGCGAGGCCGGCGATCAGAGCAATGCGGCGGCCGACGATCACAATGCCCGCCTGGAGGAAGAGTTCCAATTGCTCTCCGGCAAAATCGACGAACAATATCAGAGTAAAGTGGAAAGTTGGTCCAAATACCGCATCCGTTTTTCCGGGATCGTCTTGTTTAATCTTTTCAGTAATACAGGGACCGTGGATAATGCCGACATTCCGAATCTGGCATTGCCCAGTGCGGCTGGAGCGTCTGGTGGTAGTTTTGGGGGGACGTTACGTCAATCGCAGCTGGGATTTGATGTCACCGGCCCAACCTTTGCAGGGGCGCGGAGTAGCGCCGATATCCGGCTCGATTTTGGCGGTGGTTTTAGCAACATCTCCAATGGAGTGAACTATGGCCTGGCTTGGTTGCGCACCGGGACGGCCAGACTCGATTGGACAAATACCTCGGTGGTAGTTGGGCAGGATGCATTATTCTTCTCGCCCAACTCCCCGACGTCATTCGCTGCCCAGTCGATCCCCGCGTTGGCTTACGCCGGCAACCTCTGGAGTTGGACTCCACAAGCGCGAGTTGAACATCGCTTCGCCTTGCCCAATGATGCCACCTTAATCGCCCAAGTCGGAGTGCTGGATAATCTGAATGGGGAACCTCCTGCGACTTCTACATACCGCGTTCCACAGGCCGGAGAATCATCGCGCCAGCCTGCCTATGCCACCCGTCTCGCATGGACTCGGACGGTTTTCGGACAACCCATAACCATTGGGAGCGCGGGCTACTACGGACGCCAGAATTACGGCTTCAATCGTAATGTGGACGGATGGGCCGGCATGACGGATTTCAACCTCCCGCTGCATCGGATGTTTGCGCTGTCGGGCAAGTTCTACCGGGGCAAGGCCGTGGGCGGAATCAGCGGAGCGTTGGGTTCGAGCATTTTGAGCAGTGGGGCTCTGAGCGATCCGACCAGCATCGTTCATGCCATAAGTTCGGCAGGGGGATGGGTGCAGCTGAAATTTCAGCCGCGATCCACACTCGAGTTCGACACTGCGTTCGGAGAGGACAATCCCTTCGCGTCAGACCTGAATTATTTTCCCAGTGGTGGAACGTATCAGAGCTACCTCTCACGCAATCAGGGCACAATCGCGAACGTCATCTACCGCCCTCGCACGGATTTGTTATTTTCCGCCGAATATCATTATTTGAAAACGTATTCCTTATACCCAACGAATTGGACAGCCAGCCAGATCAATCTGATTATGGGGGTCCTGTTCTGAGGCGGCGCAATTCAAATCGAACCACGTTCTTCGTGGTTTGTTTGCTGGGGTTGAGCATCGCTTCTCTCGCACAGGACGTTACGGTCACGGGACGCATCGAACTGAGTCAAAGTGGCAAGATGCGTTTGCGAGACCAGTCCGACTCCGTCGCGTGGCTTACGCCGGTTTCTCCCATGTCGCCGGACCCGCCCACGGTCGCGACTGAGAGCAGTCCACTTGAGCTCGTACAAAAAAATAAAAGTTTCGAACCGCATGTTCTGGTTGTGCGCGTGGGCGCCGCTGTCAGATTTCCCAACCGCGATCCCTGGTTTCATAACGTATTTTCGCTGTTCGACGGGAAGCGTTTCGATCTCGGCCTGTACGAAGCCGGGGAGTCGCGCATTGTGCACTTCGACCGCGCCGGGATCAGCTACATCTTCTGCAATATTCATGCCCAGATGAGCGCGGTCGTGATCGCCCTGGCGACACCCTATTATGCAAAGTCCGATCGGCAAGGCCAATTCAGTATCCCGCATGTGCCGCCGGGCCAATACGAGCTGCAAGTGTGGAGTGAGCATGCATTACCCGAGGCCATGCAGTCAGAGACGCGCGCGGTTACCATCAGCGAAAACAGCCATGCGCTGCGCGAGATTCGAATGCAAGCCAATACGGAAAGTCCCGTTCCGCACAAGAACAAGTATGGCCGCGACTATGACCGCCAGGAACCGCCGGATCCGGCATATCGCTGACACAGCATTCTTCGAAGACAGCCTTTTATGCAACCTTCATAAAATCAATAAGTTACATAAAAATGCGTAACATCTTAAAGGCAGAATTGTTAGCCTCTGATTGGCCCGGTTCGTCTTATAATGTTGCGTCTTGTCTAAAGGGCGCAATTTGACAGCACAGAAAAACAGTTCCGATAAGGTGAAGATGGAGCGCGAAGCCATCCTGAACCTCTCGCGAGTGTTCGGGTTTGAACAGACCGAGGAGCAGCGCAAGAGTCAGAAACTGGAGGAAACGCTGGTGGAGCTGTATGCCACCATGCGTCCTTCGCTTATCGGGTATGCGTATCAAGTCGTTGGTTCCACGGGCGATAGTGAAGATTTGGTGCAGGTAGCTTTTCTCAAGTTATTTGATCATCTGCAGCGCAACGCCAAAATCCTTAATGTGCGCAGCTGGCTATACAGGGTGGTTCACAATCTGGCCATCGACCATGTTCGCCGCCGCGGTGCGCACGACAACGCGGTTGCGGGATGGGTGGCTGATCGTGCGCTAGCCGACCATGCCACGTCCGCGGAAAATGAATTGATCCAGCAGCAGAAAGTGGCCGGCTGTATGGCTATGCTCAACGAGCGCGAGCGCCAGTGTCTGGCATTACGTGCGGAGGGGCTCAGTTATCAGGAAGTGGGAGAAGTCTTGGGCATCAGTCATAAATCGGTGAGCGTGTATCTGGTGCGCGGGCTCAAGAAAGTAAGGGGCGCGAATAAATGACAAAGTTTTCGCGCGAGGGCGTTTTTCCTGGTTCGTCACGTCCCCATTTGAATGAAGCCCAAGTTATCGCCTATCTGGACGGCGAATTACCCCGGCCGGAGCGGGAAGCCGCACGCGACCATCTGGAAGTCTGCTGGACATGCCGGGGTTTGCTGACCGAGATTGAGAACAGTATTGATGCTTTCCTGGAGGTCCGCACCAGCCTGCTGCCCGAAGAATCTGCCTTCTCCGAAACACGCGTCGAGCAATTCCGGCAGCGCCTGGCCCGCCATGCCGGCTCTTTCGAAGCGGCGCCTGTCCCGTTAACGGATCGTTTATCGTCGTTGTGGATTCGCGCGACGCATGCGGTGGCCTATTTACTTCAGCCGCGACAAGCGGCCATCGCTGGTTTTCTTGTCGTGACCATGCTGGTCATTATGTTTACGGATGCGCTCAATACGCGCGTTTCGGCAGACACGGTTTTGGCGCGGGTCGGGGAGTATGAAGCGGCCCATTTGCCCGCGACGGGGCAAGTAAGCCGCACCGCAATGCGAGTTGAACGGATTGAGCGCAAGGGCCACACGACGGGGAGTGTGGAGGAACTCGGTACGCTAACCGTTCTGCGGGACTCCATTCGCCCTGAAATGTACGTGCAAGCACAAACGCCTTCGGGCAAAACCGGACATTTGGTCATTGGGGACGACGGGCGCATGAACGAAGAGTTGCTCGGCGTTCTTCTCACTCCCGAAGACGCGGCCTTCGAGCAATACATTTTGAATGAGCACTGGATGCCGGTTCTTTCCGCCGATGAATTCCGGCACCTCGGCGCGGCTCAGGGAAGCGTTCTATCTGCCCGAAAAGCGGCCGATGAGATGGATGTGAGCTACCATTTTTCTGGCAACCCTTCTGGCATTGCAGAGGCGTTGTTACAGGTTAATGCGGCAGACTACGCGCCGACCAGTATAAGTTTTCTGACAGCCGGGCAGGAGACACAACGCGAGTATCGCTTCACCCGCACCGCCTTTTCCGTCGAACCCAGGACGCCGGAGATCGCGGCGTTGTTTGCCCCAGCTGCCGCTGTTCCAGAAACAACAACCGCCGAAGCTCGAAAGCTGCCTGCCTTTAGCAAGCCCGTCCCCCTTTCGTACGCTGAGTCCCACGCCACGCCAGAGGAAGTGGCGATCGCCTCCGCATTGCACAAATCGGATGCCTGCCTGGGTGAAGAAATTTATGTGTTCCCCATGTCTGACGGCACACTCCTGGTGCAGGGCCTGGTGGATGATGCGGCGCGCCGGGAAGCCATCGTGCGTACTCTGCGGTCGGTTGCGCACAACGTTCGAATTGAAATTTATCTGCCGCGTGAAATCAAAAACGGCTCCGACCTCTACAATCCGCCGGAACAATTTACCGAGATAGCCCCAGTTGGGTTGGGTGGCGAGCAGGGCGCGACGCTCGCGGATCTATCAAGCGGACAATCGCCCTTGTACGAGCGGTTGAACCGCCATTTTTCGCAACCCGGCATTTCCCGCGAGGATGCTGACAAGCAAGTGGATGTATTCTCAAGTGAGATGGTGACCATCGCCCGCCAGACGTTCTTGCACGCGTGGGCATTGAAGCGCCTCGATGGCGAATTTTCTGCCTCTCGAACTGCGAACCTTTCAGCGGTGGAGTTGCAAGAGATTGACCAGATGCGCCAGGATCATCGCCGCTGGATTGCCACTCTCGCCCGCCGTGAATCAGAAATGCTGTCGCCGATAGCCGGACCCGCGGATGCCGCCTCGAGCGCTTCTCACACGGGCATCCCGGATAGCGACACTATGCTGGCGTTAGCGCGCACCCAGAACGAACTGGTGCGGGCTCTTTTCGCGGATTCCCGCCAAGCCGCCCAGGCGGATGCCAACCTATCTCGGTTGCTTGCCGTCGTACGCCGTATGGGCTCCTAAATCCCGGACGCATGGCGTAACTCCTTTAATTTTCTCCGTCTAAGGAGTTCGTTTTTCCAGCGCTAGTACTATAATCCCTTTGTGTTGTCAGCCCCGCTATTCCTCCTTGTCTCAGCTTCCCGTGCTCGGAGTACGCGGAAGCCCGGCGAGCGAATTCTTTGACCCGATTGCGAACCTGGAGTGCTTCAATCCTATTCTGCGTGGCTCTTTGTGGCGCCGCCGCCGCGCAGCGCGCCTCAATCGCGGGAGTTGTCTCTGACCAGAGCGGCAGCGTGGTGAGCGGCGTAAAGATCACGCTTCTCAATCTGGACCAAGGTCTCGAGCGTGATGCGGTTACCAATGCTAACGGGGATTTCACGATTCCGTTTCTTCAACCGGGCCGCTATCTGCTGACGGCGCAAAAGGGCGGTTTCGCCGTCTCCGAGTTTCGCGATCTGATTCTTCATATTGGCGAAGATCGTGGCGTGAATATTCAATTGCGCGTCGGAGCAGCGCCGGTGGAAGTCCAGGTATCTGCTAGCTCGCAGCAAGTCGAGACGGTGAGTCCGGCGCTGGGCGCTGTCGTCACAGGCGATGTAGTCCGCAACGCACCCCTGAATGGCCGCGACATTCGCGATCTCGCTCCTCTTCAGCCCGGCGTTACCCCGACGGACGACGATTTTCGCGGCGCCGGCACATTCAACATTGCAGGCGGCCGGGGTGACTCCGTGGCCTACTTGCTTGACGGCGGATTCAATAACGATTTGATCGACAACCGGGCCGTGTATGTCCCCAATCCCGACACCGTGGCAGAATTTCGCATTCTCACCACGAACTACCCCGCCGAGTACGGCCGCAACGCGGGGGGCGTGATCAGCATTGCCACTCGTTCCGGCAGCAATCAATTTCACGGAACCGCCTTTGATTTCCTGCGCAACGATGCGCTTGACGCCAACAGCTACTTCAATATTGCGAATGGATTGCCGCGTGATGTGCTGAAACGCAACCAGTTCGGAGGGACATTGGGCGGGCCCGTCGTGATTCCAAAAGCGATACACGGGAAAAATCGTTTTTTCTTTTTTCTGGGTTATCAAGGGCAAAGGCTGATTGAGGATTTGACTATCCACCAAGCGGCCACGTTCACTCCCGCGGAACTTCAGGGAAACTTTTCGCAATCAGGATTCAATGGCGGCCCTGATCCGAATGTGGCTACGTTTCTGCTACAAAATCCTTATTTTCAGCCTAACTCCGCGCTGGCCGCTCAAGCCATCATCGCACCCTCAGCGATCGACGGGGTAGCGCAGAAATATATTGCCGCCAACCTGATACCCACTTCGCCTAACGGTCTGCTGAATTCGCAAGAGGAACTTACGCTGAACAGCAACGAGCTAACCGGCAAGTTTGATGTTGACATAAGTTCGAACGACAAGCTGGCGGTAACGCTTGGATGGGACAGTACTCACGAGACGACGCCTTTTGACTATGCCGATGTGAGCGGGTTCCCTGACAATTCGAATTTCAGCGACTACGTTGCCAATGTGGTTTACACGCATATCTTTTCGCCCAACTTTTTGAACGAGGCGAAAATGACGCTGGAGCGTTCAAATAATCTGGCGGAAAACCCGGCGACGACTTTGCCCACGCCTGCGGGTTTGGGCGTCGGAATTACACCGGATCTCGCCACGGGCCCCACGAATCTGGCCTTTGATAACGGTCTGAGTATAGGGTTCAGCCCCAGTGGTCCACAAAGAATTACCGATAACACATTTTCCTATTCCGATACCGTGACTTGGATTCATGGCCATCATAGCTGGAAGTTTGGCGGCGGCTTTTCCGCCTATCAAAACAACACGTTTTTTGCCTTCTATAACAACGGGCAGTTTTTCTTTGTCGGGCAAGGCGGCATCGGCTCGCAGAACTCCTTTGCTGATTTCTTGTTGGGATTGCCTTACGACTATTTTCAAGGTTCTGCAGCCCCTTCAAATGTGCGCACGAAATTTAGCGACGGATTTGCGCAAGACAGCTGGCGGGTGCGCAAGAATCTCGTGTTAGATCTCGGTCTGCGTTACGAATATTCCACGCCAAAACGCGACACCGAAGGCCGCACTTTTTCAATTATTCCCGGTCTCCAGTCTTCGCGTTTCGTAAATGCCCCGCCAGGCATGGTCTTTCCGGGTGACCCCGGCGCTTCGGTGGGCGTAAATTTCCCCGATCGCAAGAACTTTGCTCCTCGCGTCGGCTTTGCCTGGGATCCCACGGGTAGCGGCAAAACCAGCCTGCGAGGTGCGGGCGGCGTTTTCTACGACATTCTCAAAGCCGAGGACAATCTGCAATTCAACGGCGCGCCGCCATTTGATGCCAGTGCGAATCTTGGATTCTTTCCTCCGGGCGCAATTACAAGTGGACTCAATTACCTGAGCCAGCCCTTCGTCGCCACGGGAACAACGAATCCTTTTCCGTCGGGCAATCCGCCGTCAAACTTTAATTTCGCGAATGAGGGCTACTTGCCCATCGGGGGCGCAGGCGGCATCTACGTCGTCGACCCCCATTTGGGTACGCCCTACACCTATCAGTATCATCTGACCCTTCAGCAGCAACTTCCGGCTGACACGATTTTTGAAGTCGGTTATGCCGGCACAAATTCTCACGGACTGACGGCGGTTACAGATATCAATCCTTTTGTTTTGGGAACATTTAACCGGGTGCTGAACTTGACACCGGCGAACAGTGATTGCGGCGCCACGCAAGTCTTTCTCTGCTACGGCGTGCTCGACGAGTTCAAGAACGTAAGCAATGAAAATTACAACAGTTTGATTGCAAGTTTGCAGAAGCAACTCTCGGGCGGCGGCATTTTTGGACACTCATATTTCACACTTGCCTACACGTATTCCCACAACATTGATAACGCATCGGGATTTGAGAACCGCAATGCCACGGTGCCCGCTTATCAGCCTGGGTTATTTCGCGCCTCCGCAGATATGGACGTGCGTCACAGAGTTGTTTTTAGCGGCGGATGGGAACTGCCCTTCGACCGGGCATTGCCACGATTTTCTCAAAGATTGACGCGCGGCTGGAGCATATTTCCTATCGTCAGCTGGCATGGCGGGTTCCCGCTCGACATTTCGGCAAACCTGCCTAGCGCGCTGAATTTTCTGAGTCCTGGGCCGTCGGGCGTGGGTGATCCTGGCCTGGTGCACGCCAATCTGATTGGTCCGGTCGTGATTGCCAACCCAAGACAAGTGACGACATTGTCATCGCAAGATAGCGGCCCCGAAACGGGCCACTTCTGGTTTAATCCGGCAAGTTTCAGCAACGCGCAGTGCCCGCCGGCTCCGACCTCATGCGTACCTGGGCCTGCCATGTTCCCGAACGATGATCAGGCAGTGAGCGATCCCTCGGTTAGGACTTACGGTACATTGCCACGGAATTACGTCCGTGGGCCCGGACGATTCAATATCAATCTTGCTTTTGCAAAGAGTACGCCGATTACAGAGAAGGTCCGGATGGAACTTCGCGCCGACATCTTTAATCTGGAAAATCGCGCCGAATTCTCTAACCCCGACACCAACATCACCAGCCCGACATTTGGCGAGATTCTGAATACCGCCGACCCGCGCATCATCCAGCTTTCCGGCCGAATCAGCTTCTGAATCATGCCCATCGTCAGGTTCTAGAGTGCAAAACAAAACGCCCCGCGACGTAAATCACGGGACGTTCAGTCGAACAGCCCTCCCCCGAAGTCTGCTCGATTACGAGACTAACTTGAGAGCGTAGGTTGCGGAATGGCCCGGATGGGCTATCCCATAGCCC
>Ga0181537_10000487_pt1 | contig 37257 bp, 31 predicted proteins | sample PEATcosm2014_Bin_39_FD_119765 | JGI IMG/M metagenome (GOLD analysis project Ga0181537, IMG submission 119765) | Peatland microbial communities from MTU Mesocosm Facility, Houghton, MI, USA - PEATcosm2014_Bin23_10_metaG | ecosystem: Environmental > Terrestrial > Soil > Wetlands > Peat | place... | reverse complement strand
TGCTCCTCGGCGAGTTTGACGCCACGGACGCCGGCGGCATCGCGGCCCATCGGCCGTACTTCCTGCTCGTTGAAGCGAATCGCCTTACCGCCGTTCGTGCACAGCAGGATCTCGCGCGTGCCATCGGTAAGCGCCACGCCGACCAGCCGATCATCATCGCGCAGGTCCACGGCAATGATGCCGCTCGCCCGCGGGCGCGAGAACGAGGCCAGCGGTGTCTTCTTCACCGTGCCATGGCTGGTCGCCATGAACACGAAGTGCTGTTCGTCAAACTGCTTGACCGGCAGCATCGCATTGATCTTCTCGCCCTCCTCCAGGGGCAGCAGGTTCACGATCGGTTTGCCGCGCGAGCCGCGCCCGGCCTGCGGCAGCTCGAACACCCGCATCCAGTACACCTTGCCGCGGTTGGAGAAGCACAGCACCGTGTCATGGGTGTGGGCGATGAACAGCTTCTCGATGAAATCCTCATCCTTGACTGCGGTCGCGCTCTTGCCGCGGCCACCGCGCCGCTGCGCCTGGTAATCCGAGACCGGCTGCGCCTTGGCGTAGCCGGCGTGCGAGAGGGTGACGACCACGTCCTGCGGCTCGATCAGATCTTCGGTCGAGAGGTTCAGGTGATCGCGCGAGATCTCGGTGCGGCGCTCATCGCCGTAGTTGTCGCGAATCTCGACCAGTTCGGCGCGGATCACCGCTGCCAGGCGCTGCGGGCTCGCCAGGATCTCGCCCAGCTCCACGATCAGAGCCAGCAGCTCGCGATACTCGCTGACAATCTTGTCCTGCTCGAGCCCGGTCAGGCGATGCAGGCGCATGTCGAGAATCGCCTGGGCCTGCACTTCGCTCAAGCGATAGCCACGCCCCGACAGCCCAAACTCGGGCGCCAGACCCTCGGGACGGCTGGCAGCAGCGCCAGCGCGCTCGAGCATCTGCGGCACGGCTCCGGCCGGCCAGTGGCGCGCGACCATCGCGGTGCGCGCCTCGGCCGGCGAGGCCGCGGCCTTGATCAGCGCAATGATCGGATCAATGTTGGCCAGCGCAATCGCCAGGCCCTCGAGTACGTGGGCGCGCTCACGGGCCTTGCGCAGGTCAAAGACCGTGCGGCGGGTAACCACTTCGCGCCGATGGCGCAGGAAGGCATCGAGCAGCTCGCGCAGGCCCATCAGCCGCGGCTGCCCATCCTGCAGGGCGACCATGTTCATGCCGAACACCGTTTCCATCGGTGTCTGGGCATAGAGGTTGTTGAGCACGATCTCGGCGACTTCGCCGCGCTTGAGCTCGACCACCATGCGCATGCCATCCTTATCGGACTCATCACGCAGCTCGGAGATGCCCTCGATCAGCTTGTTGCGCACCAGATCGGCGATGCGCTCGAGCAACCGGGCCTTGTTCACCTGATAGGGCAGCTCGGTGACGATGATCGCCTGGCGGCCGCTCTTCTCATCGATGCTCTCAATGCTGGCGCGGGCGCGGATCGACAGGCGCCCGCGGCCGCTCTTGTAGGCAGTGGCAATCTCCTGGGCCCCGTTGATGATGCCGGCGGTCGGAAAGTCCGGACCCGGCACGATCTGCATCAGGCCGGCCAGCGTGATCGCCGGGTCATCGAGTACCGCGAGGCAGGCATCAATGATCTCGCGCAGATTGTGCGGCGGGATGTTGGTGGCCATGCCCACGGCAATGCCGGAGGAGCCATTGACCAGCAGGTTCGGCACGCGGGTCGGCAGCACCGCCGGCTCGCGCTCGGACTCATCGTAATTGGGGACGAAATTGACCGTTTCCTTATCAAGGTCGGCCAGCAGTTCGTGTGCGATGCGCGACATGCGCACCTCGGTGTAGCGCATCGCCGCCGGCGAATCGCCATCGACCGAGCCGAAATTGCCCTGGCCATCGACCAGCACGTAGCGCATCGAGAACGGCTGCGCCATGCGCACCATCGTGTCGTATACGGCCGAATCCCCGTGCGGGTGGTACTTGCCGATCACATCGCCGACCACGCGCGCGGATTTCTTGTAGGCCTTGTTGTAATCGTTGCCGAGCACCCGCATCGCAAACAGTACGCGCCGGTGCACGGGTTTCAAGCCATCGCGCGCATCGGGCAGTGCACGGCCCACGATCACGCTCATCGCGTAATCGAGGTAGGACTGGCGCATCTCGTCTTCGAGGTTTACGGGCAGGATTTCGCCGGAAGTTTCAGTCATGCGGTACAGTGCTAATGGCTTGGATTTAAGCCGAAAATTCTACCACAAAGGAGCTCTCTGGCGTGTGCTCAGAGCAGCTCCGGTACTGCTGCGGGCAGTGGGCGCTGCACAGCGCCGGCCGCTATACTCCACGGTGCGCCGCGGCTTGCTCCGTGGTCCCCGATTGGCTCACTTCACGAATACCCGGCAGTCGCACCGATGAACACCGCCCGCAATGCCGATCCGGCCGAACTGGCCAAATTTGATGCCCTCGCCCATGGTTTCTGGGATCCGCGGGGAGCGCTGCGCACACTGCATGCCCTGAATCCGGTGCGTGTGGATTTCATTGCCGCGCGCAGCCCGCTGAAGGACAAGCGCATCGCCGATGTCGGCTGTGGCGGCGGGATCCTGGCCGAATCTCTGGCCGCGCGTGGCGCGCACGTCACGGCCATTGATCTGGCCCCGGCGATGATCGAGGTCGCGCAGCTCCATGCCCACGAATCCGGTGCCGACATCGATTACCGGCACTGCGATGCGGCAGCGCTCGCGGCGGCCGAACCCGGCAGCTTCGATGTCGTGACCTGCATGGAATTGATCGAGCACGTGCCCGATCCGGCCGCGCTGGTGGCCACGCTCGCGCAATTGTTGCGCCCGGGCGGTGCCCTGTACATCTCGACGATCAACCGCAGCGCCAAGTCTTTTGCGCTGGCAATTGTCGCCGCAGAATACGTGCTGGGTCTGGTGCCGCGCGGCACCCATGAATATGCGCGCCTGGTGCGTCCTTCCGAACTGGCCGCGATGGCCCGTGCCACAGGTCTCGCGCTGGCCGACATTGCCGGCCTGCGCTACAACCCGGTCAGCGGCCGCTGTACGCTCGATGACAATCCGGATGTGAATTATCTGGCGCAGTTTCACGCCGCAGCGAGCAGCTGATGCCGCTGGAATTGTCTGAGCCGCTGCGCGCGGCCCTGTTTGATCTCGACGGGACGCTGCTCGACACCGCGCCAGACATGGCCGCGGCGCTCAATGCGCTGCGCATCGAGCAGCACGAGCAGCCGATCGAATTTGCGCGCATCCGCCTGCAGGTCTCCAACGGCGCCGCCGCGGTGGTGCGGGTCGGATTTCCGGGGGCCGATGCAGCGCGGGCCGAGCAGCTGCGCCTGCGCTTCCTTGATATCTACGCGCGGCAACTGGCGGATCAGACCCGCCTGTTCCGCGGCTTCGATGAGGTGCTGGGAACGCTTGAGGCGCATGGCATTCCGTGGGGCGTCGTCACCAACAAGCCGGCCTACCTTACCGAGCCGCTGCTGGCGGCGCTGAACTTGAGCGCACGCGCCGCCTGCGTGGTCAGCGGCGATACGCTCGCCGAGCGCAAGCCGCATCCGGCACCGCTGCGTCTGGCGGCCGAACGCATCGGCATTCCGGCCGAGCAGTGCCTGTACCTGGGCGATGCCCTGCGCGACGTGCAGGCGGCGATCGCCGCCCGCATGCTGCCGCTCGGCGCACGCTTTGGGTATCTCGACGCGGCCGAGGAGCCCGAGCGCTGGCCGGTCGCCGGCTGGATCGACCGACCGGCCGAGCTGCTGCCGTGGCTGGGGCTGAGGTTGCACTCATGAGTGGCTCGGTGCTGCTGCTGGTGCTCGGCGCGCTCGTGGTGGGCGCCGCCCTCGCCTTCGGCTTAAGCTGGCTGGCGAATCGCCGTCTGCAGGCACAGCTGGCTGCGAGCGAGACCCGACTGCGGGCCAGCTTTGGCGAACTGGCGCAGGTGGCGCTGCGCGATAACACCGATATGTTCCTCAAGCTCGCGCGCGAGAGTTTTGGGCGCGAACAGGCCGTCGCCCAGGGTGCTTTGCTCGAGCGCGAGAACGCGCTCAGCGCGCTGGTGAACCCGATCAAGCAGGCGCTCGAGAAGACCGAACAGCAGATCGCCGGGCTCGAGCGCGAGCGGCGCGATGCCTTCAGCTCGTTGCGCACGCAAATCGAATCCTTGAGCCTGGGCCAGGTCGCCCTGCAACGCGAAACCCGCAACCTGGTTGGCGCACTGCGGCGCCCCGAAGTGCGCGGTCGCTGGGGCGAGCTCACGCTCAAGCGCGTAGTGGAACTTTCCGGCATGTCCGAGCATTGCGATTTCACCGAGCAGCCGAGTGTTGCCGGCAGTGAGGGCATGCTGCGCCCGGACCTGATTGTGCGCATGCCCGATGGCCGTGAACTCGTGGTCGATGCCAAGACACCACTCGATGCCTACCTCGAAGCGATCGAGGCGCCAAGCGATGAGCTCAAGGCGCTCGCGCTCGCGCGCCATGCGCAGCAGCTCGAGGCGCGGGTGCGCGAGCTGGCCTCCAAGGCCTACTGGAATCAGTTTCCGAAGAGTCCGGAATTCGCCGTGCTGTTCCTGCCGGGCGATCAGTTCCTCAGCGCCGCGCTGATCGAGCGGCCCGAGCTGCTCGAGACCGCCCTCGCGCAGAGCGTCATCATCGCCACACCGGCGACGCTGATCGCGCTACTGAAAGCGGTTGCCTACGGCTGGCGACAGACCGTGGTGGCGGAGAATGCGGCACTGATCCGGGATCTGGGGCAGGAGCTGCACCGCCGGCTCGCCGCCTTCCTTGCGCACCTCGGGCGCACCGGCCAGCGCCTCAGCAGCGCGGTCGAGGCCTACAACAGCGCGGTCGGCTCGATCGAGCGCCAGGTGCTGCCGCAGGCGCGCCGCTTCACGGAACTGGGCGCGGTCAGCGGTGAGCCGCTCGAATCGCTCGAACCCATCGAGCGCCTGGTGCGCATGCCGGTAAGCGCGCCGGCGCCCGCGCCGGATGCCGGAGAGTCGTGAGCCCGACAGTGCCGGGCCGCACGCCCGAGCGGGGCTCGGTCGCGGATCTGGTTCATCTCTACTGCCCGGCGCACGCGCGTGCGGTGCTGGCCGACCTGCTGGCCCTTGAAGCAGAAATCCGCACCAGCGCGCGACCGGATCTTGATCATTCGATCGCCCACGTGCGCCTCGAGTGGTGGCAGGCCGAGGCCGAGCGCGCGCTCGCCGGCAAAGCAGCCCACCCGCTGACGCGCGCACTGTGCGCGGCGCTTGCGCCGCAGATGCTCGATCTGCGGCTGCTGGTGCATAGCGCGCGGCTCGAGGTGGCGGGACTGGCGGGCGCCGATGCCGCGGCCTGGCAGTCCTTTTATGAGGGGAGTCTCGGCACCCTGTTCGCGGTGCTGGGACTGGCGCTAGCCCGCACGGCGCCGCCCGCGACGCTGCGTGCGCTCGGCGGCGCCGTGCAGCAACTGACCACCGAGCGCGGCGCGCCCGGGCCGGCGCTGGGCGCGGCACTGCAAGCGCTGCCACCGACGCTGCAGCCGGCGCTGCGCCCCTTGCTGGTGTGGGTGGCGCTGGTAGGCTGGCGCACCGCACGCGGCATCGAGGTACCCGATGAGGCGCCGCCCCAGGGCGTGTGGCTCGGCCTTGCGCAGCAGTGGGTCGCCTGGCGCGCGGCGCGCGCGGCCGAGGCCGGTGCCTTCCGCTGGCGGTGGCGGACAGCGGCGATGACACCACCGACAAGGAGCTATCAATGAGCTTACGAGCAATAGCGTAATGGGCAGCAGCGATTATCAACACCAGGCACTGGCCTTCGAGCCAGAACCCGATCTGCTGCAGGGCCGCGTGATTGCCGTGACCGGTGCCGGCGATGGCATCGGGCGCGCGCTGGCGCTCGCCGCGGCGCGTTACGGTGCCGAGCTGGTGCTGATTGGACGCACGGTCAAGCGCCTCGAAGCAGTACACGCCGAAATCTCGGCGATCCGCGCCGGCGCGGCGAGCATCGCGCCGCTGAATCTCGAGCACGCCGTGGCACGGGACTACGACGCGCTGGCCGCGGCGATCAGTGAGCGCTACGGACGACTCGATGGCCTGGTGCACAACGCCGCAATACTCGGGAGTCTGACGGCGATCGAGCATTACGATGTGCCGACCTGGTGCCGCGTGCTGCACGTGAATGTCACGGCTGCCTTTGCACTGACCCAGGTGCTGCTGCCGGCGCTGCACCGCGCCGCCGATGCCTCGATCATATTTACTGGCAGCGGCGTGGGCCGCAAGCCGCGCGCGTTCTGGGGTGCCTACGCGATATCCAAGTGGAGCATCGAGGGCCTGAGTGTGCTGCTGGCCGAGGAGCTGTCCGCAGGGCTGCCGATCCGAGTCAACGTGCTCAACCCGGGCGCCACCCGCACCCGCATGCGACGTCAGGCCTTCCCTTCAGAGGACGTGACTGCGCTTGCCGATCCGGGCTCGATCCTCAACCCTTACCTCTGGCTCCTCGGGGCCCACGCGCGGGGCGTGACGGGCCAGAGCCTGAACTGTCAGGCGCCGCGGGCGGTGGCGACGGGGGCTTGAGCAGGCTTGCCTGCTCATCCTCGGAAAGTTCGCGCCAGCGCCCGCGCGGCAGCGTGCGCTCCAGCTGCAGCGGCCCGAGCCGCGTGCGCAGCACCCGGCTGACGAGTACGCCACAGCGCTCGAGCAGCTGGCGGATCTGATTACCGCTCGCCCCTTGCGCGATTAGCTGGTACCAGCGACTCACGCCCTCACCGCCGGCGGGCTCGATGCTTTGCACGCGTAGCGGCACGCCACGATCGAGCATACCCTCGAGCACCGCGCTGCGCTGCTCGGCGGACAGCTCGCCGCGTATGCGTACGCTGAATTCACTGGGGTGCTCATGCACCGCACGCTGCATCCGGGCCGCGAGCTCGCCATCGGCACTGATCAATTCAAGGCCCCCATCGATCTGCGGCATCGGGCTGATGCTGATGAAGCGCCGGCCGGCGCTGCGTGGCAGCGAGAGCGCGAGCGCTTCGGTAGCATCGGCCGGGCTCTCGCCCGCGGCCTCGCCACCCGCGCTCGCGGAGCGCGCCGTGCGCGGCAGCAGCGGCACACCCGGGGAGCGATGACAGAGCAGCACGACCGGCTTGGCGGCCGGTCGCTGGCGGATCGGCCGCCCATCCAGGCGCAGCTGGTCCTCGGGGCGCACGCGCTGACCCAGTTGGGCACTCTCGCCGTTGACCGAGAGTCGTCCGGCGCGGATCCACTCCTCGGCCTGCCGGCGCGAGGCGAGTCCCAGCTGAGCGAGCACCTTCTGCAGGCGCTCTCCAGTAGTGATATCACTTTTCATTCAGGCACTACTTATGGGCGGATCATCCAGAGTACCGCTACGAGAGGCAGCGCGAAGGATAGCGCAGCAACCGGCCAGGGCCGGGCTGGATCCTACACGGCCGGGGCCCCCGCGTCCTTGGCAAGCGGGGCCGCCGATTCACCCAGCGGGGAACTCGACCACCCGCCAATAGGTATCGAGCAACGCCGTTGCTTCCAGGAATGCGCCGGCCGGATTGGATTTTAGGATGTAGCCGGCCGCCCCGAGATTGTAGGACCTGACCAGATCTTCGTCGGCACTGGAAGTGGACATGACGAACACTATGCTTTTTTTCAGGTCATCGTCCTTTCTCAGCTCTTCAAGAAACTCAACCCCACCCATGCGTGGCATGTTGAGGTCAAGGAGAATCAGGTAGGGGCGCGGCAAGCGCTGGCGATCGGCCGATCCGCGCAGCATTTCCAATGCATCGATACCATCGTGCGCAAAGCTGACAGGGTTCGCGAGCTTGGCCAGCTTGAATGCGCGTGCCATGCCCATGATGCAAATATCGTCGTCCTCAACGTGCAGCAGCTGGACAGTTTTCGAATCAAGCATTGCTCTGCTCCGTGACATATACCGTTGAGGGCGCTGCCGGCCATAAAAAGCGGAACTCAGTCCCGGTCGCATTTCCCTCGGAATGGACCGTGATCCGGCAGTTCTGCCGCTCGACCAGTTTCTTGACGATAGCGAGTCCCATGCCGGTGCTTTCTGTTTCGTCGCGCCGCTTCAGAGTCTGGAACAGTTCAAAGATCTTCTCGTGGAACTGGGGCAGTATTCCAGGACCGTCATCGCGGACGCTGAATTCCACGAAGTCCCCGACGCGCTTTGCCGACACCACTACCTCGCCGCGCTGCTTGTCGTGGTGCTTAATGGCATTGTTGATCAGATTTCTTAAGACCTGTTCGAGCTGAGCCCGCGCGGTAATGATCACCGGCAGTTCACCTTCAGCGCGAACTTCAATGTGCGCCGGCGGATTCAGGACTTCGACGATGCCGGCGAAGACCTCCGCCAACTTAGTTTCACTGGCTGCCGCTGCGCTGCGGCCAACTCGTGAATAGGCGAGCAAATCATCGAGCAGCGTTTCCATGCGGGTGATCCGGCCGCGCATGAGTCCAAGGAGCTTTTGCGACTCATCCGAAAGATCGTGCAGGTCTTCCGCGAGCCACAAGGCGGCGCTCTTGATGCCACTCAGCGGTGTTTTCAAGTCATGCGAGGCGATGTAGGCAAAGTCCTCAAGATCGCGATTAGACCTCTCCAGCAGCTGGTTCTTCTCGCGTAATGACAACTCCGTGAGCTTGCGGTCGGTGATATCAATAACCGCTCCATGGAAATACGAGGCGTGGCCCGCGCCGTCGGCCTCGACGCGCCCCCTCGCCTGCAGCCACCGGGATGCCCCGTCCGCTTGCCGCACCCGGTATTCCACATCGTAGGCGCCGCAGCGCTGAATCGCCCGTTCGAGGTTCTCGGCAACGTGCTTGCGATCCTCCTCATGCACCACCTGCAGATAGGCCGCCACCGGCAGTCCTTCCCCCGCGGTGCCCGCTGCCATCGAGAACATGCGGGCCGTGAATTCATCGCCGATCAGCAGGTCGCTGGCAAGATCCCAGGTCCAGGTGCCGACCGAGCTGGCCTCGAGTGTCGACTCCAGCCGCGCCTGTGTCACCCGCAACGACTGCTCGATCCGCTTCAGTTCATCGACGTCGGTGCAGGTGCCAAACCACTGCACCAGCCGACCCTCGGCATCGATGATCGGCTGGCCGCGGGTGAGAAAGTTGCGGAACCTTCCGTCTGCCGCGCGCAACGGGAACTCCATCTCGAACGGCTGCGCGCGTGCTATCGCCTCGCGCCAGCGGCTCTGCACGCTCGGCAGTACCGCTGGGTCATGCACGCTCTCCCACCCCCAGCCTTCCATCTGCTGCGCCGTAGTGCCGGTGTAATCGTGCCAGCGCTGGTTGTACCAGAGCAGGAATCCATCAGCGCGGGCCATCCATGCCAGTTGCGGGATGGAGTTGGCCAGCATCCGGAAACGCTGCTCGCTGTCGCGTATCTCCGCCTCCGCCAGCCTGCGGTCGGTGATGTCCTGTATGGTAATGAAGCTGAGAGCGATGTGTCCGTCATCATCGTAGATCGGAGCGCCGTTGTAGTTGGCGAAGAATTCTAGATTGGACTGCGATCGGCGCGCCCGCAGCACCTGGTTCTGAACGCGCTCTCCGCGTGTCACCCGGGAAATCGGCCACTCATCGAGACTGAGCGCACGCCCCTGCTCATCCCAGCCTTGCCAGCTGACCGGCAGCTCATTGATGGTGCCGAGCGGCGCGCCGTTCGGCTCGAGACCATGAATGCGCAGCGAGGCGGGATTCTGGTAGTACACCTGTCCACTGGCATCGACCAGCATCACGCCTTCGGACATGTGTTCCAGTACCGAGGAAAGCTTCTTCTCGCTGGCGCGCGCTATGACCGCCTTGTGCCTCGCAACCAGCACACTGATCGTTCCCAGCACGATGAGCGTGCCGACGCTCAAGATCATCGCGGCGGCCCGTCGGTGGGCGACTCCCACGTAGCGAGGATCGAGCATGAACGGTCGCGCCAGGGGACTGGCGAATATCCACAGCAGGCCCAGCGCGATGCTGGCCACCGAAATCGTCAGAAAGGGCAGGAACCAGTCTGGCAAGCTGGGCTTGTTGACAATATCGCGCTGCCAAAATGCAGCAATCCGGGCGATGACCAGCAGCAGGAAGCCCGCGCAGGAGCGTATCGACATGCCCACCGCATCAGTCCAGCCGTAGGCGCTCTTGAGCCCGACCATGTAACCGAGAATCGCAAGAAAGGCGATTCCGCCAGCCAGCGTTTTGAGAATGACGGCGGCGGTAGTTGCCGCACCGCCATCCCGGTCCGTCCTCGACATCAGGACCTGTGCGGCGCATACGAGCAGAAAGCACGCAATCGTGTTGCCCGACATTCGTCCAGGATATTGGCTGTCAAGAGCAACCAACGGCGCCGCCAGCAAAGTATCGATGCCGAGGTTCACACCGAGCGCATATTCGGCCAGCTCGGCGCTCGCAACCGCAGTTACGATGAGCGCCATGGTCAACACGACGCCGCGGCGCCGGAGCACCAGGCCCAACTCTCCCACGCCCAATAAAATGAAGATCAGTGCGGTATTGAAATGAGTCGGCGCATCAGGAGGTATTTGGACCAGTATCGGTATGCGCAGCCACCAGCCGATGCAAACCGACACGCCGTTGCAGATGATGAACAGCGCCGTGCCCGCGACAATCCAGTCGGCGGTGGAGAAACGGCGCAGAGTCGCGCTCCAGGAAGCTGCCGTAGCGACATTCACGTACGCACTCCTGTATGGGACATACCCATATCGGAGGCTACCGACAGAGGATTTGCGACGACGTCGCGTGCGGATAAAACAGCTCGCGCCGGCAGAATCGCCCGCGCAAGCTCACGATGTCGCACCGGGTATGAATGCCCCACCGTCCTGTGCTCGACATGGCGCGTCGCTTATCCGTGCGCGCGCAACAGACAGTCTTTCGAATCGCTATCGACCGAATGTTAGGCGCGGATCCTACAGCAACAGAGCCGCCAGCGAACTACCCAAAACAGCATACCCAGCCCTACCCGTTTACGGTGGACAGGTAACGCTTTTCTGGCGTGAAAGTTCGGAGTGAGGCGCGGTTCGCCCGGCGTGCGTTACATGAAAGTACGCATCGTACTGCAGCACTCTACCGCGGCCGCAAAGAGCTCACGCCGCGCAACTCAAATCTCGCCCGCAGGTGGGGCGGCGACCAGGCCAGAGCCGCGATTCTGCCCGTGGCTGGCGCTGACTTCATCATCGCCATCGGGCGACTCATCGCTCGGCGCCGGAACATCGACCGTCGCAATCGGCAGCACTTCGTTCTCCTCGGTACCTGGGAGCGAGAGCTGCGGCTCGATCTCGCCCAGCATCCGCAGCTCAGCGAGCGGGGGCAGCTCATCGAGGCTGCGCAGGCCGTAGTAGTCGAGAAACTCACGCGTGGTTCCGAGCAGCTCGGGACGCCCGGGCAGGTCGCGATGACCCACAACGCGGATCCAGTTGCGCTCGAGCAGCGTCTTGATGATCCCGGGATTGACCTGCACGCCACGCACCGCTTCGATCTCGGCGCGGGTGATCGGCTGTCGATAAGCAATCAGCGCCAGCGTCTCGAGCAGCGCGCGCGAGTAGCGCTGCGGGCGCTCGGGCCACAGCCGCACGATCTCATTGCAGAATTCGCGCCGCACCTGGATGCGCCAGCCGCTCGCGGTCTGCGCCAGCTCAATGCCGCGCCCGTCGTATTCCCCGGCGAGCGTCTCGAGCGCTGCCTGCACCGCCGCCGCATCCGGCTTGCCGGCCCCGGCGAAGAGCTGTTCGAGCTCGCTCACCGGAAGCGGCCGTCCGGCCGCCAGCAGTGCCGCCTCAATCACATTCTTGGTGTATTGCTCAATCATGCGCCGGCCCTATGCTCCGCCTGTTTCACTGCCGGGGCTCTCGCTGGGAGCTTCACCGGGACTCTCCTCCACCAGGTGGAGTGTACGGCTTGTGCTGGCAGTGCGCACGTGCAGCGGACCGAGCGGTTCGGCCTGCACCAGATCAATCAGCCCCTCGCGCATCAGTTCCAGAATGGCGACAAACGTGATGGTCACGCCCATGCGCCCCTCCTCCGGGCGGAACAGCTGCACGAAGGGCAGGAACGCACCACGCTCCAGGGCGGCCAGCACATCGCTCATGCGCTCGCGCACCGAGAGGCGCTCGCGCTGCACATGGTGGTGCGCAAACATCTGCGTGCGCTGCGCGACGTCGCGAAACGCCAGCAACATTTCACGCAGCGTGACCTGCGGCAGCGCCCGCGTCACCGGTCGCTCCTCGAGTTGCACTACCGCCTGCCAGACATCGCGCTCCAGCCGCGGCAGTTCATCGATATCGGCGGCGGCGCGCTTGAAGCGCTCGTACTCCTGCAGCCGGCGCACGAGTTCCGCCCGCGGATCCTCTTCGCTGTCATCGAGCCCCGGCGGGCGCGGCAGCAGCATGCGCGATTTGATCTCGGCCAGCGTCGCGGCGATCACCAGGTATTCGCCGGCCAGTTCGAGCTGGAGGTTTTGCATCAGCTCGATGTAGCGCATGTACTGGCGCGTGATCTCGGCAATCGGAATATCCAGAATGTTGATGTTCTGGCGCCGGATCAGATAGAGCAGCAGATCGAGCGGCCCCTCGAAGGCCTCGAGGAATACTTCCAGGGCCTGCGGCGGGATGTACAGGTCGCGCGGCAGCTGCGTCAGCGGCTCCCCGTGCACCATCGCAAAGGGCATCTCGCCCTGCTCGGGTGTCGGCTCGACGGCCAGGCCCGGCAGCTGCGGGTTGGAGACGACGATTTTCAGCTCCGGCTTCATACCCCTCCCCGATTGCTCAAGTGACTGTGCCCCGCCCCCACTCAGCCGACCTGCAGGTGCATCGCGCGCCGCACATCGCCCAGGGTCTCGCGGGCCGCTTCGCGGGCTTTCTGGCAACCCTCGGCAACCAGGTTGGTCACCAGCTCCGGATTCTCATAGAACTCCCGTGCCCGCTCGCGCATCGCCGTCACTTCCATGACCACCTTTTCGATCAGCGGTGCCTTGCAATCGAGGCAGCCAAACCCGGCGCTGCGGCAATTGCTCGCGGCCCACTCCTGCGTCGCCTGATCCGAATAGATCCGGTGCAGGGCAAAGACCGGGCACTTTTCCGGATCACCCGGATCGGTGCGTCGCACGCGCGCCGGGTCAGTCTGCATCGTCTTGAGCTTGCGCGCCACACTGTCGGGATCCTCGCGCATCCCGATGGTATTGGCATAGGACTTGGACATCTTGCGCCCATCGAGCCCGGGGACCTTCGGCGTCGCGGTCAGCAGCACCTGCGGCTCGGGCAGGATGCTGACGCTCGTGCCCTCGAGGTAGCCGAGCAGCCGGTCATGATCGGCCACGGTGATGCGCGTGTTGCCCTCGACCAGCGTCCGGGCGCGCTCCAGGGCCGAGGCGTCGCCCGATTCCTGGTATTGCTTGCGCAGCTGCCGGTAGAGCGTGATGTTGCGACCGCCGAGCTGCTTGATCGCCGCCTCGGCTTTGAGCTGGAAATCCGGCTCCTGGCCATAGAGGTGATTGAAGCGGCGCGCGATCTCGCGCGTGATCTCCACGTGCGCCACCTGGTCCTCCCCGACCGGGACAAAGGCGGCGCGGTACAGCAGGATGTCGGCGCTCTGCAGCAGCGGATAGCCCAGGAACCCGTAGGTCGCCAGATCCTTGTCCTTGAGCTGCTCCTGCTGATCCTTGAAGCTCGGGACGCGTTCGAGCCAACCGAGCGGCGTGACCATTGAGAGCAGCAGGTGCAGCTCGGCGTGTTCGGGCACCGCCGACTGCACGAACAGTGTCGCCACGCCGGGGTTCAGGCCCGCGGCCAGCCAGTCGATCAGCATCTCGTGGGTGTGATTCGGGATCTGCGTGGTGTCGTCGTACCCGGTCGTGAGCGCGTGCCAGTCGGCGACGAAGAAAAAGCACTCGTACTGGTACTGCAGCTCGACCCAGTTGCGCAGCGCGCCGTGGTAATTGCCCAGATGCAACTGGCCGGTGGGACGCATGCCCGAGAGCACGCGCTTGCCTTGGGGAGCAGCGCTCATCTATATCTAACTTTCCGCCCTGGCGGGCGTGCAGCTTAAGGATCGGGCCATTATACGGATCGGCGCCGGTGCCATCAGCCAAACAGCCCTTCGATCGGGCCGCGCCCGAGCCGCAGCACCACCGGCGGGTTCACCGCCAGGTCGATGACCGTCGTCGGCTCGATCCCGCAGTGTCCGCCATCGAGCACCGCATCGAGCTCGTGCTCGAGCCGCGCGCGAATCTCCGCGCCGTCGGTCAGCGGCAGCTCCTCTCCGGGCAGCAGCAGCGTCGAGCTCATGATCGGCTCGCCCAGTTCCCGCAGCAGCAGCTGCGGCACGGGATGGTCGGGCACGCGGATGCCGATCGTCTTGCGCTGCGGGTGCTGCAGCCGGCGCGGCGTCTCGCGCGTGGCCTCAAGCAGAAAGGTGTAGGGCCCAGGGGTCGCGGCCTTGAGCAGGCGGAACTGGCGGGTATCGACGCGCGCATAGCGGGCAATCTCCCCAAGATCGCTGCACACGAGCGTGAAATGATGATGGCGGTCGGCCCCGCGCAGCCGCCGCAGCCGCTCGAGCGCCCCCTTGTCACCAAGATGCGTGCCCAGGGCATAGCAGCTGTCGGTCGGATAGGCGATCAGGCCGCCATCGCGCAGGATTTGGACCGCCTGGCGGATCAGGCGCAGCTGCGGGTTCTTGGGGTGTAGTTCGAAGTACTGACTCATGGGTGGCCATCGGCTAGGCGCGGACCGCCGGCACCAGCCAGCCGCCCAGCCTGTTTGCTGTCAATCGGGTGTACGGGGCGAGCGCCCCGGGTATTCGCTAATATACGCGGCCCTATAGCGAGCTGATCGAACTTCGATTCATGCAGAACCTTCTTAACTTCCTGCCCCTGCTGGGTTTCTGGCTCGCCTACAAGTTTGGCGGCATCTATGTGGCGACCAGCGTCCTGATGGGATTGATGGTGCTGGTGGTGTTGATCGACTGGCTGCTGAACCGGCAGCTCAGCCCGCTGCTCACTCTCAGTACCGTGCTGGTGCTGGTGCTCGGCACCGCGACGCTGATCCTGCACGATGCGCGCTTCCTGAAGCTCAAGCCAACGATCTTCCTGTGGCTGCTGGCGCTGGTGTTCCTCGCCAGCCAGTGGATCGGCAAGAGCTCGTTCACCCAGCGGCTGCTCGAGCCGGCGATGCCCGCGCCGGGGGCCCTGAGCGCTCGCGACTGGCAGCTCGCGAATCTCACCTGGGTCGCCTTCTATGTGCTGCTCGGCGGCGCGAATCTCTATGTCGCCTTCCACGCCAGCGAGAGCACCTGGGTCAACTTCAAGGTCTACGGCATGACCGCGGCGACGATGGTATTCGCGGCCGGCCACGGCCTGTGGCTCGCCTCGCGCCGGCCGGCGCCGAGGCAGGCCTGAACGTGGCCAGTACCGCCGCGCGCCTTGATCAGATCCGCGCACTGGTGCAGGAGCAGCTGCAGCCGCTCAGTCTCGAACTGCTCGATGAGAGCGCCCGCCATGCTGGACATGCCGGGGCGGGCTCCGGAGGGCACTTTCGGCTGCGCATCGTGTCCAACGCGTTTTCCGGCCTGCCACTGGTGCGGCGGCACCGACTCGTGCACGATGCGCTCGCGCCGCTGTTCGGGACCGAGATCCATGCGCTGGCGCTCGAGACTTTGGCTCCTGATGAACTTTAGAGTTTTCTGTCGTAACTAACTGAGATTTCAAATGAAAGTATCCAGACTTTATTCCGTTGCCGGCATGGCTGCCCTCGTGTTGCTGGCCGCATGTGCTCCCAAACAGTCGGCAACAGAGGCGGAGGAAAAGCCGGTGGCGGTCGTTAACGGCCATCCGCTGAGCCGCGACCTCTACAACTTCCTGACCAAGACGATGGCCAACAAGACGCCGGCCGAACTGACCGAAGAGCAGCGCAACCAGATCCTCGATACGCTGGTGCGCGCCGAAGTCGTCGCCCAGCAGGCCGAGAAGGATGGCCTCGATAAGAAAGGCGACACCAAGCAGGCCCTGGCGGTGCAGCGCCTGCAGCTGCTCGAGGAGGCCTCGGCCGAAGCCTACCTGAAGGATCGCAAGGCGACCGACGCGGAACTGAAAGCCGAGTACGACACGCAGATCGCAAGCCTGCCGAAGACCGAATACAAGGCGCGTCATATCCTGGTGAAGAGCGAGGATGAGGCCAAGGCGATCATCGAGAAGCTCAATAAGAAGAGCGCGAAGTTCGAGGACCTGGCCAAGGCCGAGTCGATCGACGGCTCCAAGAGCAACGGTGGCGAACTGGGCTGGTTCAAGACCACCACCATGGTCAAGCCCTTTGCCGATGCCGTGATGGCGCTGAAGAAGGGTGAGATCACGCAGACGCCGGTCAAGACCGACTTCGGCTACCACGTGATCCAGCTCGAGGACACGCGCGATGCGACGCCGCCGCCGTTTGACTCGGTCAAGGAGCGCCTTGCACAGGCCATTGCCGCCAAGAAGTTCAAGGCCTACCAGGATGAGCTGCTGAAGAACGCGAAGGTCGAGAAGTCCCTCTAATCAGGAGCGCACTTCCAGGCCGCGAGGGCCTGCGCTGTGCGAGCCGACACCAGGGTCGGCCGGGAAACCGGTCGACCCTTTATTCATTACACCGCTGCTAAGCACCTGCACCTGCTGGAGCTGCCAGCAGCTTCACGAGGCCCGCCTCATCGAGCACCTCGATGCCCAGTGCCTGCGCCTTGGCGAGCTTGGAGCCGGCATCGGCGCCGGCCACGACGAAGCGTGTCCGAGCCGAGACCGAACCGCTGACCTTGGCGCCGAGGCGCCGCAGCTGCTCGGCGGCCTGCTCGCGGCTGTAGTGCTCAAGTGTGCCGGTCAGCACGATGATCATCCCATCGAGCGGTAGTGGCGCCGTGCGTGCGGCCGGCGCATGCTCGCTCCAGTGCACACCGGCGGCTTTCAGGCGCTTGATCTCGGCCCGGTTGCTCTCGAGGGCAAAGTAGCCGGCCACGTTGGCGCCCACCACGGGCCCGACATCCGGGACCTGCAGAATCTGCTCGAGCGAGGCCTTGATCAGTGCCTCGAGGCCCCCGAAGTGCTTGGCCAGCGCGAGCGCGGTCGCTTCGCCGACATCCGGAATCCCAAGACCGTAGAGCAGCCGCGACAGTTCGGTCTGCTTGCTGCGCTCGATGGCCGCGATCAGGCGCGCGGCAGACTTCTCACCCATGCGATCGAGCTCGGCCAGCGTCGCGGCATCCAGGCCATACAGGTCGGCCGGCGAGCTCACGAGCTTCTTCGCCAGCAGCTGCTCGACCAGCTTGTCGCCCAGGCCGTCGATATCGAGCGCACCGCGGCTCGCAAAGTGCAGCAGCGATTCGCGCACCTGGGCCGGACAGTGGAAGCTGCCAGTACATCGTGCAACCGCCTCCCCCGCAATGCGGATGACCGGGTAGCCGCAGACCGGGCACGTCGCCGGCAACTTCACCTTGAGGCTCTTCGCCGGGCGCCGCTCCGGCAGGATGCGCACGAGTTCGGGAATGACATCGCCGGCGCGGCGTACGATCACGGTATCGCCCGCGCGCACGTCCTTGCGCTCGATCTCATCCATGTTATGCAGCGTCGCGTTGCTGACGGTCGCACCGCCGACGCTCACCGGCTCAAGCCGCGCCACCGGTGTCAGCGCCCCGGTACGTCCGACCTGGAACTCGATCGCCCGCACCGTGGTCAGGGCCTCATCGGCCGGAAACTTGTGCGCGATAGCCCAGCGCGGGGCACGTGCGACCTGGCCGAGCCGCTCCTGATCCGCGCGTCGATCGACCTTATAGACCACGCCATCGATCTGGTAGGGCAACTGCGGCCGGCGCTCAGCCAGGTCGCGGTAGTAGGCCAGGCAGCCGGCCGCACCACTGACCGCGCGCGCCTCTGGCGCCGTGCGCAGACCCCAGCTGCGCAGGGCCTTCAGCAGCCCGGTCTGGCGCTCGGGCTCCCCATCGCCGCGCCAGCTGCCCAGCGCATAGAAGAACGCATCGAGCTGGCGGCGAGCGGTTACGGCCGGATCGAGCTGGCGCAGGCTCCCGGCCGCGGCATTGCGCGGATTGACGAACGGCTTTTCCCCGGCCTCCGCCGCTGCGAGATTCAGGCGCTCGAAGGCCCTGGTCGGCATGAAGACTTCGCCACGCACCTCCACTTCCGCTGGTGCGCTGCCATGGAGGCGCAGCGGGATGCTGCGGATCGAGCGGATATTGGCCGTCACATCCTCGCCGGTGGTGCCATCCCCGCGCGTCGCCGCGCGCACCAGCTGCCCGGCGCGGTACAACAGCGAGATGGCCAGGCCATCGAGCTTGGGCTCGGCGCAGTAGTCAACCAGCTGCTCGCCGGCGCCAAGGCGCTCGCGCACGCGGCTGTCGAAGGCCTCGACCTCGGCATCGTCAAAGGCGTTGTCGAGCGAGAGCATCGGTGCACCGTGCGTGACCTGCCCGAAGCCGGCCGCACCGGCGGCGCCCACGCGCTGGGTCGGTGAATCGGCGCTGATCAGTTCCGGATGCGTGCTCTCGAGCTCGCGCAGCTCCCGCATCAGCCGGTCATATTCGGCATCGGGAACCTCGGGTTCATCAAGAACGTAGTAGCGGTAGTCGTGCCCGCTGATCAGCGCGCGCAGCTCCGCGGCACGCCGCGCGGCCGACGTAGTCAATCGGCCTGTCCCGCAGTGACGTTTGCGCGCGCCAGCAGGCGCGCCGCCAGGTGCTGCAGCTGCGCCGGCTCCACGGCCGTGCCCTCCTCGTCCTGGATCGCCGCATCGAGGCGCCGCGACATCTCACTCGCCACGCGCACCAGGCGCAGGGCCGTGGCCTCGGCCTCGAGCGGACCGGGCAGTACCGCAAACAGGTTGATGCCGGCATAGCGCTGGAAATCCATCGTGCGCGGATCCAGCTCGCCGGGGCTGGAGAGGTTGGCGGCGCTCATGATCACGCGCCCATCGGGCACGGCGAGGTGAAAGATGCTCATCGGGCCGTGGCGGAAGCCGCAGCCGGCCAGACTCTGGCGCAGCGTCCGTCCGGAGAGCCGGTCGGCGCGCAGCGTCACCAGGCGCAAGGCCAGGATGCGCCGCTCGCCCGCGGGCGGCCACGGCATCTTCAGTGCCGAAGCCCCCTCCGGCGCCGGCGCGCCCAGATCAATCACGCGCGCATCGTGGGCCTGGACAGTCATGACCGGCACCTCATCGAGCTCGCTCTCCAGGTGCGGTGCGGCGGCATCGAGCTCCGCCACCGGCTCGGGCGCGGCCTCGATCCGCTCATCGGTGGTCTGGGACCAGTCGACGATCGGAACGCTACGCGGCGCCTCGCCGGCGCGCACGCGCGGCTCGAGCAGCGGGGAATCGCTTAAGACCGGCTCGGTGCGCGTGCCACCATAGACCGGCGCCGGTCGCGCCTGGTGCTGGCGCCGGCGCTCCCACCAGGCCAGTCCGATCAGAAAGACGATGCCGCCCAGCAGCAGAATCCAGCGCAACCCGCTCATGTGGCTTTATACGGCAGCGAGCCGCACCGCCTCGTCCACGTCCACGGTTACCAGGCGCGAGACGCCCGGCTCGTTCATCGTCACGCCCACGAGCTGCGAGGCCAGTTCCATCGTGGTCTTGTTGTGCGTAATGAAGATGAACTGCACGCGCTCGGACATTTCGCGCACGATCTCGCAGTAGCGCGAGACATTGTGCTCATCGAGCGGCGCATCCACCTCATCGAGCAGGCAGAACGGGGCCGGGTTGAGCTCGAAGATCGAGAACACCAGCGCCACCGCCGTCAGCGCCTTTTCGCCACCGGAGAGCTGCGCGATCGTGCTGTTGCGCTTGCCCGGCGGCCGCGCCATCACCGCGACCCCGGCGGCTAGCGGGTCCTCGCCCACCAGTTCGAGGTAGGCATGCCCACCGCCAAAGAGGCGCGGGAATTTATCCTGCAGCCCGGCATTGATGCGATTGAAAGTGTCCTCGAAGCGCGAGCGCGTCTCCCGATCCATCTTGCGCATCGCCTGCTCAAGCGTGTCGAGCGCATCGGTGACATCGGTGTGCTGCCGGTCAAGGTAGCTCTTGCGCTCGCTCTGCTCCTTGAGCTCATCGATCGCGGCCAGGTTGACCTGCCCCAGTCTCTCCAGATCCGCGCGCACATCGCTCAGGCGCGCTTCCCAGGGCTCGGTCTGCGCCCCGGCCTCCAGATTGGCCTGGATCTCCTCGAGCACGCAGTGCGTGCCAGCAAACTGCTCGATAATTGACTCGCGCCGCACGCGCGATTCCTGCGCGGCCAGGCGCGCATCCTCCATCGTGGCGCGTGCGGCGCTGACGCGCTCCTCGGCGCTCTGGCGGCGCTGCTCAAGCTCGCGCCGTTCGCGCTCGGCATCCTCAAGCCCGCGACGCGCGGTACCCAGGTCGGTCTCGATTTCCACGCGCTGCGCCAGGCTCTCCTGCAACCGCGCCTCCTGCTCGAGCACCGGTGCCTCGCCATCACGCAACAGGTCCTCGAGACTCGAGCGCCGCTGCTCGAGCTGCGCCCGTTGCTCGAACATGCGGGTCAGCGTCGATTCCATCGAGGAGTGCGTCGAGCGGCGGCTCTCGTGCCGGATCAGCGCATCGCGCAGCGCCAGCTGCGCCTGCTGGGCGTGGGCGCGCGCCGCGTTGCAACGCTCGCGCACCAGCTCGCGCTGCTCTTCGAGATCCGGGCGCTGCTCATCGAGGCGTTGCAGCTCCTCGCCGGCCGCATCATGCGCCGTGCGCGCCGCCTCGAGGCTGGCACGTGCACGGCCCATCTCCCGCTCGAGCTCCGACTGCTCGGCATCAAGGCGCTCGCGACGCAGCGCCGCCTCCTCCAGGCGCGCGCGCATGGCAGCGAGCTGGGCCTGCAGTTCGCCATGCTCGCGATGCACGCCCTGGATCTGGCCCTGGACCGCATCGCGCCCGTGCTCGGCTTCGACCAGTCGCGCGCGCGCACTCTCCAGTTCCTGCTCGGCGGCACGCAGCTCGGCGTCGGTGCGCTCGCAGGCCGTGCGCAATGACTTCAGGCGCTGCTCGCGCTCGAGCACGCCGGCGTGCGGATCACCGCCGCGACGCACGCGCAGCCAGTCGCGTCCCACCCATTCCCCGCGCGCCGTGATCAGCGATTCGCCGCGCGCCAGGCGCTGGCGCTCGCGCAGTGCCACGGCGAGCGAGTCGGCGGTGCGGATCCCGGCCAGCAGTTCGAGCACCGCGGCCGGTCCGCGCACGTGCGCGCCCAGCGTGCCGCTCGCGCCACGGCCGGGCGCCGCGCCCAGCTCGATGAAGGCCACGGTGCCACTGTCGAGGCGCTGCAGGGCCGACTCGAGACCCTCCAGTCCATCGACGCACACGGCCTCGAGATAATCCCCGAGCGCGGTCTCGACGGCACGCTCCCATTCGGGCGCCACCTCGAGCGTCTCGGCCATGCGACGCCGCGCGCTGCCGCTGAGCGCCCCGCCGATCGAATCCAGCCACGAGGCTGCGCGGGTATCCTTTTCGCCGAGCGCCGCCTTCTGCAGCGCCTCGAGTGCCATCAGCTCGGCCCGGCCGCGCTCGCGCTGGGCGCGCAACTGCTCGAGCTGCTCATCGGCGCTGCGCTGTGCACCGCGCAGGCTCTGGAGCTGATTCAGGGCATCTTCAAGGCGCTGCGTCAGCGCGTCGGCCAGCTGGCGGGCCCCGGACTCGCGCAAGCTCAGAGTCTCGAGCGGTGCGCCCGCGTGCTGCTGACCGAGGCTCGCGCGCTCAAGCGCGCGCCGGTCGGCCTGGCCCTGCAGCCGCAGCAGCTGGTTCTCCAGCTGCTCGATGCGCGCCGCCTCCACCTGCCCGGTCTGTCCGGCACTCCCGAGCGCGCGGCTGTAGTCCTCCCAGCGCGCCTGCCAGGCCTGCAATTCACTCTCCGCGCTGGTCAGCTGCTCGGCACAGTGCTGCTCGGTCTGGCGGAGGCGGGCCACCTCGGGATCGAGCGCGGTGATTTCGCTGTGCAATTCGGCGATGCGCTGCTGATCGGCGCTGATCTGGGCCGCAAGCGTCAGCAGGCCGCTGCCAGACTGCTCCAGATCGGCGCGCTGGCGGCTGCGCAGTTCATTGGCGTAGTGAATGCCCTCCTCGACGCGCGTGATCAGTGCACCGAGCTCGTAGTAGCGGGCCTGCACGCGCTCGAGCGCCACGGTCAGCTCGGCGCAGAATTCGCGCTGCTTCTCGATCGCCGCCTCGGCCGAACGCTGGTCGGCCAGCGCCTGCTGCATCAGCAGCTCACGCTCGCGCATCGCGCTGTTGTGGACTTCGGCGCCGCTGTCGATCTCGCGCAGGCGCAGCACCAGCAGTTCGGCGCTCAGGACCCGCTCACGGGCACGCAGCTCCTGATACCGGCGGGCGGCACCCGCCTGGCGCTGCAGGTGGCGGATCTGCTTGTCGACTTCATCGCGCAGATCCTGCAGGCGTGCCAGGTTCTCGCGCGCATCGGCGATACGCGCCTCGGTCTCGCGGCGCCGTTCCTTATAGAGAGAGATCCCGGCCGCTTCCTCGACGAAGGCGCGCATGTCCTCGCTGCGCGCCTCTATGATGCGCGAGATCATGCCCTGCTCGATGATCGCGTAGCTGCGGGCGCCCAAGCCGGTGCCGAGAAACAGCTGGGTGATATCGCGCCGGCGGCAGCGACCACCGTTGATGAAATAGCTCGAGGTCCCATCACGCGCGACCAGGCGCTTGAGGGAAATCTCGGTATAGCCGGCGTAGGCGCCGCCGATCTTGCCATCGGCATTGTCGAACAGCAGTTCGACCGAGGCGTTGCCGACGGGCTTGCGCGATCCGGAGCCGTTGAAGATCACATCGGCCATCTGATCACCGCGCAGGTGCCGCGCCGAGAGTTCGCCCATCACCCAGCGGACTGCGTCGATGATATTGGACTTACCGCAGCCGTTAGGGCCGACAACGCCCGTGAGGTTGCTTGGCAGCTGTACCGTGGTCGGATCAACAAAGGACTTGAATCCGGCCAGCTTGATCTTATTTAGGCGCATCGGTCCCCAATGTGCTAGCAGCCGCGCCGCGCTCGGCGACGCACGATGGGAGTGTAGTGTAAATTATCTGTCACAAGCTTTCGATTCCAACTGCAGCCTGCGACGCCAAAGAATTCTCATGCCAAGCCAGCCCAGCGATCAGCTCGAGACCTTTCCGAACCCGACACCCGAGCGGGACTACACCATCCGCATGAACATTCCGGAATTTACCTGTCTGTGTCCGAAGACAGGCCAGCCCGACTTCGCCGTGCTGGATCTCGAATACGTCCCCGCTGAGCGCTGTATCGAGCTAAAATCATTGAAGCTTTACATCTGGTCGTTCCGTGACCGCGGCGCATTCCACGAAGCGGTGACCAACCAGGTGCTCAATGCGCTGGTCGCCGCGACGGCACCGCGCTTCATGCGCCTAACTGCGCGCTTCAATGTGCGCGGTGGGATCAACACTGCGGTCGTGGCCGAGCATCGTGCGCCCGGCTGGGCGGCGGCCCCGGCCGTAAGCCTGCCCTAGGGCCCCGGCTGGCGCAGCCATCCCGGCCTGACAATCAGCGGACTGTACAGCCCCGGAAGCGCCGGTATAATCGCGCGTTTCCTAATACCCGCCCTCAAAGGAAGTACATTTTGCAGGAGCGCGCAATGGCGGCAAAAAAGCCCGCATCTAAGAACCGAAAGTCGGCCAAACCGGCAGCCCGGCAGATCCCCCGCAAGGCGAGCGTGCATCGCGCCGAGCCGCGAAAACCCGCAGTCACGACCCGTAAGGCGGGCGCCTCAAAGGAGCCGAAGAAGGCCATTGTCCTACCTCTGCCGAGCGAGTCAAAGAAGGCCGCGGCCAAGCCGGTCGCGCCGTCGCCTGCCGCAAAATCTGCAGCCGTTGCCAAGCCCGCCACCGCCGCCAAGCCGCTGGCGATGCCTAAGCCGAGCCTCGCAGGCAAGGCGGCGATCGCCGTGCGCGTCTTGCCGCGCATCGAAGTCGAGGAAGGCGAGCACGAGCCGGGGAGCCTCCTGGCAGGGCCCCGCAACGTCAAACCCTACGTCGCCAAGCGCGGCGAGCAGTACATGGGCAAGGCGCAGCTGTCCCACTTCCAGCAGATTCTCACCAGCTGGAAGCAGGACCTGATGGAAGAAGTCGATCGTACCGTGACTCATATGAAGGATGAGGCGGCTAATTTCCCCGACCCGAATGACCGCGCGACGCAGGAGGAGGAGTTCAGCCTCGAACTGCGCACCCGGGATCGCGAGCGCAAGCTGATCCGCAAGATCGAGGAGGCTCTCAAGCGTATCGAGGATGGCAGCTACGGCTACTGCCTCGAGACGGGTGAGGAAATCGGCATCAAGCGCCTCGAGGCGCGGCCGGTGGCGACCTTGAGCATTGAGGCCCAGGAGCGGCGCGAGCGACGCGAGCGCCAGTACGGGGAGCGCGACGACCGCTACCGTTAGGCCACGCCGCGGATCGGAGGTGAGCCGACCCGCATCGGGCCGCTGGCCTGAGAAGTCCGCGGGCTGCGAGGCCCGGCCGTGAACTACATCGGGCGCTTCGCGCCCTCCCCCAACGGTCCGCTGCATCTGGGCTCGCTGGTGACCGCCGCCGCGAGCCTGCTGCAGGCACGCGCCCAGGGCGGCCAGTGGCTGGTGCGCATCGAGGATCTGGATCCCCAGCGCTCGCTGGCCGGCATGGCTGCGCAGCAGCTGCGCACGCTCGAGTCGCTCGGTTTCGAGTGGGACGGCCCCATCTGGTACCAGAGCCAGCGGCACGGCGCCTACGCCGAAGCGCTCGAGCGACTGCGCCTCGCCGGCCACACCTATCTGTGCAGCTGCTCGCGGCGCGAGCTGGCCGAAGCCGACCCGGGCGGCGCCTACCCCGGTACCTGCCGTGCGCAACTGGCGCACGTCGGTGCCACGGCCGTGCGACTTCGGATCGAGGATGAACAACTGGAATGTTTCCGCGACGGGCTGCAAGGACCGATCTGCCTGCGCCTTGGCGAGCTCGGTGATCCGATATTACGGCGCCGTGACGGGCCATACGCCTATCAGCTGGCGGTCGTGGTCGATGATGCCGCACAGGGCGTGACCGAGATCGTGCGCGGCGCTGACCTGCTGGCGAGCACGGCCTGGCAGCGCGTGCTCCAGCGCGCACTCGCGCTACCTGAAGTGCACTACGTGCATGTGCCTGTGGTCACCGAGGCCGACGGCAGCAAGCTCGCCAAGTCGCGCCAGTCACCACCGGCCTCAATGAGTGAGCCCGGCGCAGTGCTGTGGCAGTTGTTCACACTGCTCAGGATGAGGCCGCCTGCCGAATTGCAGCGTGCAAGGCCTGCACAGCTGTGGCCGTGGGCACACACTCACTGGTCGCTCGCGCCACTTAGAAGCGTTCTTAATCTACCGTTAATCCAGCCTTAACATTCCCAAGTCCATCCTGAGTGCGCACGCTCATCGGCCATTGCGAGCCGGTGGCTTCTTGTGTCTTGGAGGTGTCGGATCTCACGGACAACGGAATCGGGTCTGCGGACTCCGGCGCGCAGCAGCAGCAGTTTTTTGCAGAGACGGGCCGCCGGGCAGCGGCAGGAGGCCAGTGAGGATGGACACGCGGGTCATCAAGAAGTATCCGAACCGCAGGCTCTACGATACGGTGCTGAGCCGTTACATCACGCTCGAGGATGTCCGTGATCTGATCTCCGATCATGTGGACATCCGCGTGCTCGAGCAGCGCAGTGGCCGCGACATCACGCGCGGCGTGATGCTTCAGGTCGTCACGGAGCAGGAGCAGGAGCAGGGCGAAGCAGAAGTGCCGCGCCTGAGCGAGCAGTTCCTCGCGCAGCTGATCTGCACCTACCGCACCGCCGAGGCGGCCGAGACCTTCCGGCAGCTCGAGGAGTGCATGGGGCGGTTTGCGCAGCAGTCAGCGCTCAAGGGCCACTGACGCGCCACTGACCCGGATGCAAGGCGCGCCCGTGCGCGCCGCGCCTCAGTTCGCCCCGATATCGCGCATCGACAGGCGCACGCGGCCCTGCCGATCCACTTCGAGCACTTTCACGCGCACCTGATCGCCTTCCTTGAGTTTGTCGGCCACGCGCTCGACACGCTCCTCGGAAATCTGCGAGATGTGCACCAGGCCATCGCGCCCCGGCAGGATCGTCACAAAGGCGCCAAAGTCCATCAGCTTGACCACGCGGCCCTCGTAGATCCTGCCGACCTCGACATCAGCGGTGATCAGTTCGATGCGCCGCTGGGCTTCGCGCCCGGCGGCACCCTGGACCGAGGCAATCTTGACCGTGCCATCGTTCTCGATGTCGATCGTGGTGCCGGTCTCCTCGGTAATCTGGCGGATGACCGCGCCGCCCTTGCCAATGACATCGCGGATCTTCTCCGGATCGATGCGCATCGTGATGATCGAGGGGGCCCACTCCGACATCGTCGTGCGCGGCGCGCTGATGACCTTGGCCATCTCCTGCAGGATGTGCAGGCGGCCCTCGCGGGCCTGGGTCAGCGCGACCTTCATGATCTCGGGCGTGATGCCCTCGACCTTGATGTCCATCTGCAGCGCCGTGATGCCATCCTTGGTGCCCGCGACCTTGAAATCCATGTCGCCCAGGTGATCCTCATCGCCCAGGATGTCGGTGAGCACCTGGAACTTGCCACTCTCGAGCACCAGGCCCATCGCCACACCAGCGACCGCTGCCTTGATCGGCACGCCAGCGTCCATCAGCGCCAGGCTCGTGCCGCAGACGCTGGCCATCGAGCTCGAGCCGTTGGACTCCAGGATCTCGGAGACCACGCGGATCACGTACGGGAAGGTGCCCATCTCGGGCATCACGGCCGCGACGCCGCGCCGCGCCAGGTTGCCGTGGCCGATCTCGCGCCGTTTCGGGGATCCCATCATGCCGGTCTCGCCGACCGAGAACGGGGGGAAGTTGTAGTGGAGCATGAACGGCTCGCGCCGCTCACCCTCGAGCGCATCGATGATCTGGGCATCGCGGGTCGTGCCAAGCGTCGTGGTCACGAGCGCCTGGGTCTCACCGCGCGTGAAGAGCGCCGAGCCGTGCGTGCGCGGCAGCGTGCCGACCTTGACCGTGATCGGGCGCACCGTCTTGTGATCGCGCCCGTCGATGCGCGGCTGTCCGGCAAGAATGCGGTTGCGCACGATGCGGCTCTCGAGCCGGAAGAACTCATCGCCGATCTGATCGGGCTTGAACTGCGCGCTCTCGCCGCTCGCCAGGGCGGCAACAGCTTCGGCCTTGATCTCGCCGATCCGCGCATAGCGCTGCTGCTTCTCGGTGATCAGGTAGGCCTTCTCGAGCGCGCCCTCGAAACTCTTGGAGACCGCTGCGGCCAGCGGGCTGTTATCGGCTTCTGGTTTCCAGTCCCACTTGGGCTTGCCCGCCTCGGCCGCCAGCTCGCGAATCGCCTTGATCGCGACCTGCAACTGCTCGTGGCCGTAGACCACGGCGCCCAGCATGACCTCCTCGGACAATCCCGAGGCCTCGGACTCGACCATCAGCACCGCCTGAGCCGTGCCGGCGACGACCAGATCGAGCTGGGAAGTCGCCAGATCGGCGCGCAGCGGGTTGAGCAGGTACTGGCCATTGTGATAACCCACACGCGCGGCACCGATCGGTCCCTTGAAGGGCACGCCAGCGATGCACAGCGCCGCCGAGGCGCCCAGCAGCGAGGGGACATCGGCCGGCACTTCCGGGTTCAGGGACAGCACCGTCGCCACCACCTGCACTTCATTGATGAAGCCATCCGGGAACAGCGGGCGGATCGGACGATCGATCAGGCGTGAGGTCAGCGTCTCGCGCTCCGAGGGGCGGCCCTCGCGGCGGAAGAACCCGCCCGGGATGCGGCCCGCGGCGTAGGTCTTCTCCTGATAGTTGACGGTCAGCGGGAAGAAGTCGCGACCTGGAATGGCTTTCTTGGCGGCGACGGCGGTCACCAGCACCACGGTGGCGTCCATCGTGACGAGCACCGCGCCGTTGGCCTGCCGGGCCATCTCGCCGGTCTCGATCGTTACGGTATGCGGTCCATAGGCAAAAGATTTTTTGAAGACACTCACGCTTCAGTCCTCGGAATTCGGAAATTTCTTATTGGGGAGGCGGCGGACCGCACACGGGCAGCGACCGCCGAAGCGGTCGGCAGGTGTGCGTTCAGCGGCGAAGTCCTAGCCGCTCGACCAGCTGCAGGTACTTGGCCGGCTCGGTAGCCTTCAAGTAATCAAGGTGCTTGCGGCGCTGGTTGACCAGCCGCACGAGCCCGCGACGCGAAGAATGATCGCGCTTGTGCGTGCCGAAATGTTCACCCAGGCTGTTGATCCGCTCGGACAGCAGTGCAACCTGTACCTCAGGGGACCCGGTATCTTTCGGGTCGCGCTGATATTGAGCGAGTACTTCGCCCTTTCGTTCCGTAGACAAACCCATTGCGCGTCAAACCTCTGGTGCTTTAACTTATGTCGTGGCTCATTTAAGAAGCCGCGCATTGTAGCGGCCAACCCCTCTGGCCTCAAGCCGAACAGGCAGTTACGTCGCAGCCCGCGCCCCGCTCCCGCCCCGGCCCCGGCGCGTCGCGCTAGCCTTTATTCGGCAAACAGCCGCTGCACCTTGAGCACGCTGCCGGCGAGCCGTCCGAGGCCGAAGAACTGCCCTGCAGCATCAAACAGCTGTACCGAGCCGCCGGCTGACGCGGACGGCAGGGTGACACTCTGGCCATGGCGGATTGCGCGGGTCCCGGCCGCATCCAGGTGGATGGCGGGCAGGTAGTCCACGGCCCGCTCCGGGGGCAGCAGTGGCGGCAGTGATCCGCCTTCGAGCCTCTCCAGAGTCACCAGCGGCTCGCCGGCAAAGGGCTCGACCCACTCGCGGCGCAGGGCCGTCACGTGGCCGCAGCTGCCCACGGCCACGGCAATCTGCTCGGCCAGCACCCGCACATAGGTCCCCTTGGAGCACTCGACTGCGAGCTCCAGGCATTCGCCGACCGGGCCGAGCAGCTCAAGGCGCGTGATCTCAATGGCCCGGGCGGCGCGTTCGACTTCCAGGCCCTGGCGCGCGAGCTTGTACAGCGGCTGGCCCGCGCGCTTGAGGGCCGAGTACATCGGCGGGACCTGCAGCTGCGGCCCGCAGAACCCTGCCAGTACCGCGCTTAGGCTACCCGCCTCGAGCGCCGGCACCGGGGCGCGCTCGGTAATCTCGCCCTCGGTATCGCCGGTGCTGGTGCGCTGCCCCAGGCGCACCGTGAAGCGATAGCGTTTGTGCCCCGCCAGCAGGCAGCCGGCCAGCTTGGTTGCTTCGCCCACACACACTGGCAGCATGCCGCTGGCGAGCGGATCAAGGCTCCCGGTGTGACCGGCCTTGGCCCCGCCGAATGCCCGCCGCACCCGCTGCAGGGCCTGGTTTGAGCTTAAACCGAGGGGCTTGTCGAGCAGCAGGATCCCGCACGCCAAGGGCGCTTAGTCCCCGGTATCGGCCGGATCGGCGGCGGCACCCCGGGCCTGATCGCCGGCCACCGCCTGCTCGATCAGCTTCGAGAGCGCGGTGGCCTTTTCAAGATTGGTGTCGATTTCAAACTCGAGTCGCGGCGCGTGGCGCAGACCCAGTTCGCGACCGATCTCACCGCGCAGGAACCCGGCGGCGCTGCGCAGGCCGGCGAGCACTTCATCGGGCGTGTGCTTGTCCCCGAAGGGCAGCACGTAGATCTTGGCGCTGCCGGCATCGGCCGCCAGTGTGACGGCGGTGACGGTGACGAAACCCACGCGCGGATCCTTGACCGCCCGCGGCAACAGGACCGCCAGGGAGCGCTGCATCTGCGCTTCGATGCGCTGGTGACGGGCATTGGTCTTAGGCATGGTAGGGCTTCCTCCGGCGGGCGGGGCCGGCGCCGCAGCCGGACCTGACCGCCACAGTGACGCTCAGGTCAGGCTGCCGGGCGTGTGGCCGTGCCGGCTTACTGGATGGTGCGGATGATCTCGATGCGCGAGTAGCACTCGATCTGATCGCCCACGCGCACGTCCTGGTAGTTCTTCACGCCGATGCCGCACTCGGTGCCGGCACGTACCTCGGCGACATCGTCCTTGAAGCGGCGCAGCGACTCGAGCGCACCCTCGAAGATCACGACGCTCTCGCGCAGCACGCGGATCGGATTGTTGCGCTTGACCGCACCTTCGGTGACCAGGCAGCCGGCCACGACGCCGAACTTGCTGGAGCGGAACACATCGCGCACCTGGGCGACGCCGACGATCTGGTCGCGGATCTCCGGGGCCAGCAGGCCGCTCAGCTGCTGCTTCACATCATCGATGGCTTCATAAATGATGCTGTAGTAGCGAATCTCGACACCGGTTTCCTTGACCGCTTCGCGCGCACCGGAATCGGCGCGCACGTTGAAGCCAATGATGCGGGCGCGCGAGGCCGCCGCCAGCTGCACGTCGGAGGCGGTGATGCCACCGACGCCGCTGCGGATCACGCGCACCTGCACTTCATCGGTCGACAAGGCATTGAGCGCATCGCGCAGCGCCTCGGCACTGCCCTGCACGTCGGCCTTGATCAGCAGCGGGACGATGCCCACCTTGGCTTCTCCGAGCTTGGAGAACACATCCTCGGTGCTCTGTGCACCCTTGTGCAGCATCGAGTCGCGCGACTTGCTCTGACGGTAGAGGGCCACTTCGCGCGCCTTCTTCTCGCTCTCGACCGCGAGCAGTTCCTCGCCGGCATTGGGCGCGCCGGAAAGACCCAGCACCACGACCGGAACCGAGGGCGCGGCTTCGCTGACCGCGTTGCCCGCCTCATCGAACATGGCGCGCACCCGGCCATACTCGCCACCGGCCAGGATCGCATCCCCCAGGCGCAGCGTGCCTTTCTTCACCAGCGCCGTCACGACGGCACCGCGCCCCTTCTCCATGCTCGACTCGACCACGAACGCGCTCGCAAGGCCCTCGCGCGGCGCCTTGAGCTCAAGGATTTCGGCCTGCAGCAGGATCGCCTCGAGCAGCTTGTCGACACCTTCACCGGTGCGGGCCGAGACGTTGACGAAAATGTTCTGGCCACCCCACTCCTCGGGTATCACTTCCTGCTTGGCCAGCTCGTTGCGGACCCGCTCCGGATCCGCATCCGACTTGTCCACCTTGTTGACCGCCACGACCAGCGGCACGCCGGCCGCCTTGGCATGCTGGATCGCCTCAATCGTCTGCGGCATCACGCCATCATCGGCAGCCACCACCAGCACCACGACGTCGGTGACCTTGGCACCGCGGGCGCGCATCGCCGTGAAGGCCGCATGGCCCGGGGTGTCGAGGAAGGTCACCATGCCGCGCGGGGTCTGCACATGATAGGCACCGACGTGCTGCGTGATGCCGCCGGCCTCGCCCGCAGCCACCTTGGTGGTGCGGATGTAATCAAGGAGCGAAGTCTTGCCATGATCGACGTGGCCCATGACGGTCACCACCGGTGCACGCGTCTGCAGCTCGAGTGCGCTGTCGCTCTCCTGCAGATTTTCCTCGATCTGGTTCTCGCGCTCGATCTTGGCCGTATTGCCAAATTCCTCGATCACCAGCACCGCTGTGTCCTGATCGATGGGCTGATTGATCGTCGCCATGACGCCCATGTTCATCAGGACCTTGATCACTTCAGTGGCCTTCACCGCCATCTTCTGCGCCAGGTCTGCCACGGTCACCGCATCGCCGATGCCGATCTCGCGCTTGATCGGCGCGGTCGGCTTCTCGAAGGCGTGCTTGGGTTCATGTTCTGAAGGGGCGCTGCGCGACTTGACGCGCTTCTTCTTCTTATGGCGCGCGCTGACATCGCCCAGGATATGCAGTTCCTGGCGGCCGTGGCGCGCTCGGGCCTCCTCGGCATCAGCGGCCGGCGCGTGCGCGGTGCGCGTCGGCTCCTCGCGCTTGGGTTCCTCGGCGGCGCGGCGCGGGCGATCGCCATCGCCACCGGGACGCTGCTCGGCGGCGCGCCGGCTCTCCTCGGCCATGCGCTTGCGGGCCTGCTCTTCCTCGACGCGGCGGCGGTTCTCCGCCTCCATGCGCTCGCGCTCGCGCCGCTCGGCCTCGACCTTCTCAAGCTGCGCCTTCTGCGCCGCCTCGGCCTCGCGCTTTTGCTGATCGAGCTGTTCCTGCTGGACGCGCGCCTGCTCCTCGAGGGCCTCGCGCTTGACGTAGGTGTGCTTGCGCCGCACCTCGACGTTGACGGTGCGGGCCCGCCCCTGGGTGCTGGCGAGCTTCAGTTCGCTCTGCGTCTTGCGCTTGAGCGTGATGCGCGCCGGTGCCTGGCCTTCGGCCGCGGCGCCGTGGCTGCGGCGCAGGTGCGTGAGCAGCTCGAGCTTGGCTTCCTCGCTGATCACATCCTCGGGACCGGACACCGAAATGCCCGCCTGGTCGAGCTGCGTAATCAGTTTGTCGACCGGTACTTTAAGTACCGCGGCAAACTGCGTAACTGTCACCTCACCCATGCGTATTTACCTCAATCAATCGCGCGTTGAATCTGCACCTTCACTCAGCCGCCAAAGCCAGCGAGGCCTTCAGCTCTGGGTCTCGAACAGGTGCGCCCGCGCCTTCATAATCAGGCTCCCGGCCTCCTCGGGCGAGAGGCCCTGGATATCCGAGAGATCATCGACCGCCTGGTCGGCCAGGTCCTCGCGGGTGCGCACGCCACGGCGTGCCAGTGCGAGGGCCAGGTCCGGGCTCATGCCCTCGAGCGTGAGCAGGTCATCCGAGGGCATCGAATTCTCAAGCGACTCTTCACTGGCAATCGCCTGGGTCAGCAGCACGTCCCGGGCGCGGTTGCGCAGCTCCTTGATGATGTCCTCGTCAAACTCCTCGATGCCCGCGAGCTCCCCGGCCGGTACGTAGGCGACTTCCTCGATGGTCGAGAAGCCCTCCGAGACCAGGATGCTGGCGACGTTCTCATCGACATCCAGCTGCTTCATGAAGGTCTCGATCAGCGCCCGTGACTCGGACTCGCTCTTGGCCTCCGCATCCGTCTCGGTCATCACATTCAGCTCCCAGCCCGTGAGCTGGCTGGCCAGGCGGATGTTCTGGCCGCCGCGGCCGATGGCCTGGGAGAGCTTGTCCTCGGCGACCGCGATATCCATGCTGTGCGAGTCCTCATCGACGACAATCGACTGCACTTCGGCCGGCGACATCGCATTGATGACGAATTGCGCGTTGTTCTCATCGAAGGGAATGATGTCGACGCGCTCGCCAGCGATCTCATTCGAAACCGCCTGCACGCGCGAACCGCGCATGCCGACGCAGGCACCGACCGGATCAATGCGCGGATCCGAGCTGCGCACCGCGATCTTGGCGCGCACGCCCGGATCGCGTGCCGCACCCAGGATCTGGATCAGCCCCTGGCCGACCTCGGGCACCTCGAGCTTGAAGAGCTCGATCAGGAATTCGGGGGCCGTGCGGGTCAGGAACAGCTGCGGGCCGCGCGGCTCGGCGCGCACCTCACGCAGGTAGGCCTTGACGCGATCCTGCGGCTTGAGCTGCTCGCGCGGGATCATGTCACTGCGCGGCACATAGCCCTCGGCATTCGCACCCAGATCGACGTAGATACCATTGCGATCGATGCGCTTGACCACGCCACTGATCAGCGAGTTGACCCGATCCTTGTACTGCTCGATCACCTGTGAGCGCTCGGCCTCGCGCACCTTCTGCACGATGACCTGCTTGGCCTGCTGCGCGGCGATGCGCCCGAAGGCCACCGACTCCATCGGCTGCTCAACGAATTTCCCGGGCTCCGTGGCCGGATCGACATCCAGCCCGTCCTCGAGCCGCAGTTCGGCCTCCGGGTTTTCAATCTCGCGTGAGTCATCGGCAAACACCTTCCAGCGCCGGAAGGTCGAGTATTCACCGCTCTTGCGGTTGATCGCGACGCGCACGTCCCACAGCTCGCTGTGCTTGCGGCGCGTGGCCGAGGCGAGTGCGGCTTCGAGCGCCTCGAAAATGATTTCCTTGTCCACGCCCTTCTCGTTCGAGACGGCGTCGACCACCATGAGAATTTCTTTGTTCATCCGTTCCTACCTCTTCCTGCGGGTATCCGGCCATTGCGGTACCAGCCTTGCGCGGTCGATATCGCCATAGGTGATCTGCACCGCTACTCCATCCACCTGCATCTCGATCTGTTCCTCATCAGCCAACACCAGCTTGCCGGTGTAGCGGCGCCGGCCATCGCGCGGGGCCAGCAGCTCCACGTACACCTGCTCGCCCACAAAGCGGGCGAAGTGGCCGGGCTTGCGCAGCAGCCGATCCATCCCGGGCGAGGACACTTCCAGCGTGTAGGCGCTCGGAATCGGATCCTGCACATCGAGCAGTGCCGAGAACTCCCGGCTGACCCGCTCGCAATCCTCGACTGCAATCCCCGCGGGGCGATCGATAAACAGCCGCAGCTGTGCATGCGAGCGCCCGGGCGAAAACTCAAGATCCACCAGCTCGTAGCCCAGCTGACCCAGCAGCGGCTCTGCCAGTTCGATCAGCTTGCCGCGCAGCCCCGCCGACATCCGCAGTTCCTCAACGCAAACCCCAGAAACAAAAAAAGGGCCAGAGGCCCGCCCAAAAAATAAAAGCCCCTATGGGGGCTTAAAAATCAAGCACTTGACCGCTCAATCAGCGGCTGCATGAGGTACCCCCAGACGCCAGTACCCCAACCATGGCCGCGGATTCTAGTGCTTTTGGGCTAGAAGATTCAAGCACCTACACGGCCAGCAGAGGGAGGCCGGGAAAGGGCCCGGATCGCAGCGCGCAATGCGCGGCGCTCCTGAGCGGTGCTAGTCGAGCGAAGCGACGCTGACGCGCGCCCGCGGCGCCGCGGCCTTGCTGATCTGCGAGAGGTGATCGGCAAGGCTCATCAGCTCATCTTTGAGGACAAAGAAGTTGGCGCCGGCACTGCGCACGCGCTGGCGCAGCGCATGACCGTCAAACTGGGTCACGACGATCAGGTGCGCCTGGGGATGGAAAGCGCGCAGCAGGCGCAGCGCCGTCATACCATCCATATCGCCCATCTGCAGGTCCATCGTCACGACATCGGGGCGGAAATTGCCACAGACCTGGACCGCTTCTTCGCCGCTCTGGCACTCGCGCACCTCGCTGGCAATCGAGCCGATCATCTCGCGAATCAGGGCGCGCATGCCGGCGTGATCATCAACGATTAGAACCTTCAAGCTTCGGCCCTCTTTAAGAGATAGTGTGCGCACCCCTGCGGGCCTAGGATCGCTGTTCGGGGCCGCCCTGACTATGGACAACACCACGCAATCGCAGTACGTGGCACCGTGGGTCCGTGTCCGTGCTACTACCTACGTAGTCGGGGCGTACTACGGATGCCAATGGAGTTCCGACGCCCGACACCGGCTAAGATGCGCTGGCAAACCCGTTGGGCGCAGGTTCGCGGAAGGCACCGAAATGTGCCTGCACATGAGGCGTGGCAGCAGTCGCAGTACGTATTGGCGCCGGGTCGGTGCACAGGTTCGGTCATGAAAACAGCCTGCCACGCCGCCCGCGGCGCAAGGCACCGGAGAGCGCATGCAAACGGATAATCGTTCGGAAAAAATGCCCGCTGGCATTCCCTTCATCGTTGCCAACGAGTTCGCCGAGCGATTCTGCTTCTACGGCATCAACGCGATCCTTTCGATATACCTGACCACTAACCTCCACTTTGGCGATGCCCGAGCCACCAGCTGGCAAAGCCTGTTCAAAGTCGGCGCCTACTTCTTCCCGCTCGTGGGCGCCGCCATTGCCGATGCGCTCTGGGGCAAGTACCGCACCATCCTGGTGTTCTCGCTGATCTACAGTTTCGGCTGCGCCGTGCTGGCGCTTGGCGTCGCCAGCACCACGACGCTTGCCATCGGCCTTGGGCTCGTGGCCCTGGGCACCGGCGGCATCAAACCCTGCGTCTCGACCAACGTTGGCGATCAGTTCACGAGTCGCAACCATCATCTGATCGAGCGCGCCTTCAGCTATTTTTACTTCTCGATCAATGCCGGCTCTTCGATATCGATCTGGTTTTGCCCGATCCTGCTCAAGCACGGCCATCCCACACTGGCCTTTGGCATGCCGGCGGTGATGATGCTGGTTGCCACGCTGGTATTCTGGCTCGGGCGCAAGCGCTTCGTGGTCGTGCCCCCGGGCGGCGCGCAGTGGTTGCGCGACATCGGCTCGGCCGAGGGGCTGCGGCTGATCGGGCGCCTGTCACTGATCTACTTGTTTGTCGCTGTCTTCTGGGCGCTGTGGGACCAGAGCAATGGCCAGACCTGGACGCTGCAGGCGACCTCGGACCTGATGGACAAGAATCTGGGCTTTGGCATCACGATGCTTCCGGCGCAGATTCAGATCGTCAACGGGCTGCTGATTCTGGCGATGATTCCGATCTTCACCTATGGGATCTATCCGCTGGCTGGCCGTTTTTTCAAAGTGACACCGCTGCGCAAGATGAGTGCCGGTTTCTTTGTCGCCGCCTCATCATTCCTGATCGTCGGGTGGATCGAGGCGCGCATTCAGAGTGGCATGCGGGTCTCGGTGTGGTGGCAGATACTCGCCTACGTCGTGCTGTCAGCCGCCGAAGTGCTGGTGTCCATCACCGGGCTCGAGTTCTCCTACAAGCAGGCGCCGCTGCGGATGAAAAGCCTGATCATGGCTTTGTTTCTCTTGGCGGTCAGCGTAGGCAACGCGATGACCGCTTCGGTCAACAACCTGATGGTACGCGAACTGCCCGGAACTACCGTGAGCACGGGTGCGCAAACCTGGGTCACCCTGCCGCCTGGTACCGCAATGGTGGTCGGGCAGAAGATCGACTTCACCGGTGAGCACGGTGTGACGATAGTCGCGGCGGGAGCCACGCCCGAGCCACTCGAGGGAACGTTCCTGGTCTCGGCGATTGAGGGCAATCGCGTGCGCCTCATGGACAATGATCATCGCCAGAACATTGCCACTGCCGGCATCTGGCACGGCGATGAGGCGGCGGTTTCGACCTATAGACTGGTCGGACCGCAATACTTCAATTTCTTCGCCGCACTGATGGGCGGCTTTGCAGTGCTCTTCATCCTGGTGGCGATGGCCTATCGCGGTGCCGACTATGTACGCAGCGATTCGGGTGAGGCGGCCCACGAACTGCTGTGATTTAGCTTCCGCCCTGCAGCACGTTGCAATCGGCGGACTTGGAATTCGCGGCTGACACCAGCCGCTGGCGGTCCTGCGCCAGCGGTCAGTTGCGTCGATTCGCAGTTCCTCCTGGCGCACCGGGTAAGCCCATGCCGACCCTGATCTCGCCAGTCCCTGC
>Ga0181537_10000486_pt1 | contig 37264 bp, 28 predicted proteins | sample PEATcosm2014_Bin_39_FD_119765 | JGI IMG/M metagenome (GOLD analysis project Ga0181537, IMG submission 119765) | Peatland microbial communities from MTU Mesocosm Facility, Houghton, MI, USA - PEATcosm2014_Bin23_10_metaG | ecosystem: Environmental > Terrestrial > Soil > Wetlands > Peat | place... | reverse complement strand
GTCCGCGCTCGTTTGACACAGGATGGGGGCCTCGATAGAATCCGGAACAGAATCCGCAGCGAAAAGACCCTCGATTTTCTTTATCACCAGTCCGCGTGAGCGGGAGAAAAAACTCCTAAAAAAACGCGGACCACTTTCGATCCTCCCCAGGCAAGGCAAGCGTTGCGTCGGGGCGGAGTGTGACAGGTGAACATGAAGCAAAATGATTCGAACAAGAACGACGCACACATGATGCTCGTTCCCATGGTTATCGAGCAGACCGGGCGGGGCGAACGCGCCTACGATATCTATTCCCGGCTGCTGCGCGACAACATTATCTTCATCGGCACACCCATTGACGACAACATCGCCAACCTGGTGATCGCCCAAATGTTGTTTCTGGCTCAGGAAGATCCTGAGAAAGACATCCAGCTTTACATCAACTCTCCCGGCGGCTCCATCACCGCCGGCATGGCGATTTACGACACCATGCAGTACGTCAAGAACGATGTCATGACGCTGTGCGTCGGCCAGGCCGCCTCCATGGCCGCATTACTGTTGGCATCAGGTGAACCTAAAAAGAGATTGGCGCTGCCGAATTCGAGGATTCTAATACATCAGCCCTCCATGGGAGGGTTGTCGGGACAGGCCACCGACATTGACATCCATGCCCGGGAAATCCTGCGCATGCGGGAGATAACCAACCAGTTACTCTCCAAGCACAGCGGGCAGAAGTTGGACAAGGTCGAAAAGGATGTCGAGCGCGACTTCATTATGAACGCGCAGCAGGCTAAGGAATACGGAATCATAGACGATATCATCTATAAGACGGCAAAAGCTGTATGATCGCCCTTCGCGGCTGAACTTCAGCGGCGAATGCGCAGGAGGCACTGGGTTCGGCTGGGAAAAATTCAGCCGGGGCCGGTGATCCGGAGAAAGACCAAGGAGTAGAGCCGAGTGAAAAACAAGTCGGGCTCCGACGAGATGCTTCGCTGTTCGTTCTGCCACAAGTCACAGGACGCCGTCGCCAAACTGATCTCGTCGCCCAGCGATTATCCCCGCGCCTACATTTGTGACGAGTGCGTGGCGGTCTGCAATTCCATTCTCGAGGACGACCGCACCGCAACGCCCGCGGCCACTACTCCCAACCAGCTCCCCAAGCCTCAGGAAGTGAAAACCTTCCTCGACGAGTACGTCATCGGCCAGGAGCAGACCAAGAAGAAGCTGGCAGTCGCGGTCTATAACCACTACAAGCGCATCTTCATGAACCGCCAGAAAACCGGCGACGGCATCGAACTCACCAAGTCCAACATCATGCTGATCGGCCCCACCGGCACCGGCAAAACGCTGCTGGCGCAGACTCTGGCCCGCATGCTCGATGTGCCGTTCGCCATCGTCGACGCCACCACGCTCACCGAAGCCGGCTACGTCGGCGAAGACGTCGAGAACATTATCCTCAAACTTCTGCAGGCCGCGGACGGCGACGTAAGCCGCACCCAGACTGGCATCATCTACATTGACGAAGTCGACAAGATCGGCCGCAAAGACGAGAATCCCTCGATCACCCGCGACGTTTCCGGTGAAGGCGTCCAGCAAGCCCTGCTCAAGATTCTCGAGGGCACCATCGCCAACGTTCCGCCCCAGGGCGGGCGCAAGCATCCGCACCAGGAATTCACGCCCGTGGACACCACGAACATCCTCTTCATCTGCGGCGGAGCCTTCGTCGGCCTCGATAAAATCATCTCCCGCAGATTGGGCAAGAAGGCTCTGGGCTTCAAGAGTGGCGAAGCCGCAGAAAAAGAAGAGTCGGTCACTTCCAAGAAGCGCACGCAGGAATTGCTCACCGAAATCCAGCCGGAAGATCTGATCAAGTTCGGCCTGATCCCGGAATTCGTCGGCCGCCTGCCCGTCGTCGGCATGCTCGAAGATCTCGACGAATTCGCGCTCATCGAAATCCTCACCCGGCCCAAGAACGCCATCGTCAAGCAATACCAGCGCCTTTTCGAGTTCGAGAATGTGCGGCTGAAGTTCTCTGACGAGGCCCTGCGCGCCATCGCCCGCCAGGCCATGGCCCGCAAAGTCGGCGCTCGCGGCCTGCGCATGATTCTCGAAGAGCTTATGCTCGACCTGATGTTCAACCTGCCCAGCCAGAAAAAATTGAAGGAATTCGAAGTCACGCGCGAAATGGTGGAGAAGCGCACCGCTTCCTTCGCCACCGTAATGGAAAAAGCCGGGTAGGGCGTCGTTCGGGGAAAGGTCGGGAAATAACGGCCGAGGCGTGGGTTCAAGTAATGCCGAGGCGTGGGTTCAAGTAATAACGAGAGAGGCGACACAAGCATCGTCTCCCACATATAGTCAGTTAGTGCCATGTCGCTGGACCGGAAGAGCGCGGTAGAATGGTAGGGTACGCGCAGTTGGCTCTGTTGGCTGTCATTCCCAGGGAGACTCAGTGACCACATCCAAGGAAAAGTTCGAATCCAGGAAGCTGCCCATGATGCCCATCCGGGACGTGGTCATTTTCCCCTTCATGATGACTCCGTTCGTGGTGGGCCGCGAATCGAGTGTGCGCGCCCTCGAAGAGGCGCTGGCCGCGGACAAGAAGATTTTCCTGGCCACCCAGCACGACGCCTCCATCGATGAACCCAAAGCCAACGAAATTTACCAGGTCGGCACCATCGTCAACATCGTGCAGAGCCTGAAGCTGCCCGATGGCAACATTAAGGTCCTGGTCGAAGGCGTGGAACGCGGCAAGATTCTGCAAGTCGTCGACACCGAGGGCTTCATGCAGGCCACGGTGCGCGTCGCGCGCTATGGCAACGAACCCAACCCGGCGCTCGAAGCCAGCATGCAGCGCGTCACTTCCCTCTTCGAGCAATACGTCAAACTCTGCCAGGCCCTGAACTACGAGACCATGATTTCTGCGGTCCGCATGGAGGATCCGGCCAAGCTGACCGACGTCATCTCCGCCAACCTGCAACTCTCCATCGAAGAAAAACAGGAACTCCTCGAGATTTTCGACCCGGCCGAACGCCTCACCCGCATCGCCGACGTGCTCGATATCGAAATCGAAAAACTGAACGTCGACCGCACCATCCAGTCGCGCGTGAAGCGCCAGATGGAGAAGGCGCAAAAAGAGTATTACCTCAACGAAAAAATCAAGGCCATCCAGAAAGAACTGGGCCGCGGCGAAAAGAGCGAATTCGACGAACTCAAGAAGAAGATCGAAGCCGCCGGCATGCCCAAAGAAACCAAAGACAAGGCTCTCCAGGAACTGAAAAAACTGGAAGCCATGCCGCCCATGTCGGCCGAGTCCACGGTTTCGCGCAACTATCTCGACTGGCTGCTGGCTGTGCCGTGGAAGAAGCGCTCCAAAGAAATCCGCAACATCACCCGCGCCGAAAAAGTTCTCAATGAAGATCACTACGGCCTCGAAAAAATCAAGGAACGCATCCTCGAATTTCTCGCCGTCCGCCAACTCGTAAAGAATCCCAAAGGCTCGATCCTCTGTTTCGTCGGGCCTCCGGGCGTAGGCAAGACCTCGCTGGGAATGTCCATCGCGAAGGCTACCGGCCGCAAGTTTGTCCGCATGTCGCTGGGCGGAGTGCGCGACGAAGCCGAAATTCGCGGCCACCGCCGCACCTACATCGGCGCGCTTCCCGGACAGATTATTCAGATGATGAAGAAGGCCGGCACCAAGAACCCGGTCTTCATGCTCGATGAAGTCGATAAGATGTCGATGGACTTCCGCGGCGACCCCTCCGCCGCCCTGCTCGAAGTGCTCGATCCCGAGCAGAATTTCATGTTCGTCGATCACTACCTCGACGTCGAATACGATCTCTCGCAAGTATTTTTCGTCGCGACCGCGAACGTGATGCACACCATTCCACCGGCCCTGCAGGACCGCATGGAAGTGCTCCGCCTGCACGGCTACACCGAGCAGGAAAAAGTCGAAATCGCAAAGCAATTCCTGGTCAAGAAACAGATGCTCGCCGCCGGTCTGTCGGAAAAGAACATCAAGTTCACTGACGAAGCCATCACCGGCCTCATCCGCTCCTACACCCGCGAAGCCGGAGTGCGCAACCTCGAGCGCGAAATCGGTAACGTCTGCCGCAAAGTCGCCCGCAAGGTGGTCAAAGAAGGCGAGAACTACAACATCACCATCACCGGCGAGAACGTCAACGACTTCCTCGGCGTCATCAAGTTCCGCGACACCCTGGCGCACGAGAAATCTGAAGTCGGCCTGGTCACCGGCCTGGCCTGGACCGAAGTCGGCGGCTCCATCCTCAGCACCGAAGCCAGCGTCGTCGACGGCAAAGGCAAGCTCACGCTCACCGGCAAACTCGGCGACGTCATGCAGGAATCCGCGCAGGCCGCCATGTCCTACGTTCGTTCGCGCGCTCACCGCCTCGGCCTGAGCCGCGATTTCTACCGTAATCTCGACCTGCACGTGCACGTTCCCGAAGGCGCAATCCCCAAAGACGGCCCCTCGGCCGGCATCACCATCGCCACCGCAATTTCCAGCGCCCTCAGCAAAATTCCCGTGCGCCGCGACCTCGCCATGACCGGCGAAATTACGCTGCGCGGCAAGGTCCTGCCCATCGGCGGCCTCAAAGAAAAATTGCTGGCCGCCCACCGTGCCGGCCTCTTCGAAGTGATTCTGCCCAAAGACAACGAAAAAGACGTGGCCGAAGTCCCCGAAAACCTGCGCAACGCCATGAAGCTGCACTTCGTCGAAACCATGGACCAGGTCCTCGCCATTGCCTTGGAATCTCCGCTGCCCAAGCAGTTGGATGAAGAAGCCGCGCAGCCCATCGCGCCGCTAACCTCCGGCACCGAGGACAGCCCCGCAGCTCACCAGTGACTCATCGTAGAGACGTTGCTTGCAGCGTCTCTGTCACTATTGGAGAACCCTGAAATTTGCGATACTTCCGGCAGAGACGTCTAGCTGTCGTGGCTATCCTTGCCGGAAACATCTTTGGTCAGGCCACTCCGCCTGTGACGTCAACTGCGTTTACGCTAGATCTTCGTAGTTATGGATGGGAGGCAACCGAGGGACGAGAACACGAACTTAATATACCTTCGATTGTCGTCGATCACGAGGGCCGAGTCGTATTGGGTTTCACAAGTCAAGCACGCAGCGGCTTGGTCACCAGAAGCCAGCCGAGCCTCGATTTCCGCATAATGCGGTTCTCGCCTGATGGCAGAGTGGACCTGTCATTGTCACTGCCTACTCATGTGAAAGGGAGAAACGGCATTTATCTCTCTGCTACCGATCAGATTATTGCCAGGGCGAATGACAATCTTCAGTTCCTGCAGGCGGATGATGGAAATCGGCAAACACTGGAGTGGAATACTCTATGTGAGCAGTGCGGCGTTTCGCAGTCTCCAAGTCGTCGTACGCTGGTTCTTCACGTAAACAAAGCCGATCCGTCTCTGATGATTCTCCGTTTTTCACCACAACCTGCGTTGAGACCTTGCGGCAAATCCGGCCGATTTATTGAGTCACACCACGAAGACAAGATTCAGAACTATACGGGGTACATTACTGACGAATTCGCTTACTTTGATAACTGGAAACCGGAGTCTGGTCATTACACCTATCGTTGGCCGCTGTGCGACTACGAACATCGCGTTGAGATGCCATTGCATGTGGTAGCAATTCGGGCAGTCCTCAACGACGATACGTTTGTCGTGTATCCATACTCAAAGCGGAGAAACGATGAAGAGATGGAGGTCATCTCGTCGGACGGCCACGTGAAGTTTCATCCCACAATGCAAGCGCATGAATCAGCGGCGCACAGCATTTGGACGCCGATCAAGATCAGCGAGCACGGAAACCTGATCGCGGTCGACCTCCTAACAATCAGGGGCAGAAACCAGGCACTCGATCTTTCGGGCCACGTGACAGCTCGCCGTATCGCCGTGTACGACATCGAGGCCGGAACACAGATAGCGTCAATCCCCGTAAGCCCCAGGCCCCGCTACCACTTCGAGTTTGACCTCAGCCCCGATGGGCACCGCCTGGCCATTCTGGAGGATGACAAGGTAAGAGTTGTGGACATAAAAGGGACGGAGAAGGCAAAGTAGGACGTCGGACTTGACACGTTTCCCTCTGCCTCCTTACAGTTAAAACACTTTCCCAGCCGCACTAAAGCAGTCCTCGTCAGACTATCGACTGCCACTTTTTCATCCAGCCCGAAGGGGAGCCTTGAAGATGTCCGCGTCCGACCAGAGTCAGATTGCTTTTGAAAACGAGCCGGAATCGCCCAGCGATCCCGGTCATGCCCGCACCACCGGCATCCTCCCCTCGCAGGAAATCACCAATCTAATCGCCCGCGGACACATCCAGGCCACCCCCGCCATCCACCCCGACCACATCCAGCCCGCGAGTCTCGACTTGCGGCTCGGAGATATGGCGCACCGCGTCCGCGCCAGCTTTCTCCCCGGACCGAACGCCACCGTCGCCGACAAAATCAAAGACTTGCGGATGACTCGAGTCGACCTGACCGCTGCTCCCGTCTTCGAAAAAGACTGCGTCTACATCGTCCCTCTCGTCGAGGAACTGAACTTACCTGACAACATTTCCGGCCGCGCTAATCCGAAGAGCACCACCGGACGACTCGACATTTTCACTCGCCTCATCACCGACTACGGCACCGAGTTCGACACCGTTCCGCCGGGATACAAAGGCAAACTCTATGCCGAAGTCGTTTCCCGCACCTTCACCGTAGCCGTTCGCGCCGGCATGCGGCTCAGCCAGCTGCGCTTCGTTCAAGGCAGTCCCCGCTCCGGCGATCGCACCATCAAAGACTTGGATCAAGAAGAACCGCTGGTCTACATGGACGAAGGCATCCCGGGCAAAGCGCAACTTCAGCGGGGCTTGCGAATTACCGTCAATCTCGAAGCCTCCGAACCGGGTGAAATCATCGCCTACAAGGCCAAGCGTTATGCCCCGGCCATCGAACTGGACAAGATTGGTTTTTACCCAACCGAAGAGTTCTGGGAAGTTCGCCATCAGCATGCGAATAGGAATCTGATTCTTGAGCCCGGCGACTTCTACATTCTTGCCTCTCGCGAACGAGTCCGCGTCCCTCCCGACTTCGCCGCCGAAATGGTCCCCTTCGACCCATCGGACGGCGAATTCCGCATCCATTACGCCGGATTCTTCGATCCCGGTTTCGGCTACGGCTCGAGCGAAATCAAGGGAACTCGAGCCGTCCTCGAAGTTCGAGCCCACGAAGTTCCCTTCCTGATGGAACATGGCCAACTCGTCGGCCGCCTCAACTACATGCACCTGCTCTCACGCCCCGACAAAATCTACGGAACGAACATCGGCTCGTCCTACCAGCATCAGGCCCTCACCCTGAGCAAACAGTTTCGCCGCGAGCCAGCGCGCTAACTTGTAATAGTGGCGCGGTTTTCAAGGTCATTCGGCCCGATGTCATTCTGAGCGCGGCGACAGCCGGGCGAAGGACCTTACGCCAGCCGCCTTTACCGATGCCGTGGATAGGAGTGGCCGCCCTTCATGAGGTGCAGGCTCTCCTCGCATCAATATAGCCGAGGTCCGGGCTTCGGAAGGTCCCTCCGGAGCGCTGGACGCGCTCCTGAGGGATGACATCGGTCGTGAATCCGTAAGTGCTCAGCTTCACACTGCACCACTACCTACCCGTCCCTCAACTTGCCAATTTCCCGCCTCCCGTTGCAAACTTGACCATGAGGGTTCTCTCCCGCTTTCTGGCGTCCGCCACCGACGCCGCCCACTTCCCCGTTCCCACCCTGCCCGAGATCGCCTTCCTTGGCCGCTCCAACGTGGGCAAATCCAGCCTGATCAACTCTCTGGTCGGCACCAAGCTGGCCCGCACCAGTTCCACCCCCGGCCGCACCCGCGCCATCAACTTCTTCGAAATCCGCTGGCCCGGAAAGCCCCACCCCGAACTGATCTTCGCCGACCTGCCCGGCTACGGCTACGCCAAACTCTCGCGCGAAATTTCTCAGGAATGGCCCAAGTTCATTGAGCCTTACCTCAACGACCGCCCCACCCTCAGCCTCTGCATCGTGCTCGTGGACGCCAACGTCCCTCCGCAGCAGAGTGACCGCCAGTTGCTCGACTTTCTCAACGCTTCCGATCGCGAGTTTCTCCTCGTCGCCACCAAGAGCGACCGCATGTCGAACAATCAACTGCACACTGCCCTGCGCACCCTCACCCAGGAATATCCCGCCGCTCGCCTGCTTCCCTTCTCCTCCAAAACCGGCGCCGGACGCGACGAACTCTGGAAGCAGATCCGCCAGATCGCCCAACCCGTCACCCCGGCGGAAGCCTCCTCCGACGCGCCCGTCGATTAGAAGTATCTCGATTAGAAATCTGTCGCCAAAGTCGTCACGAAGCCTGTCCCATTCGCTATGATGAAGATGAAGCTGAATACTCATGGCTCTCTACCTCATCACCGGCATTGCTGGCTTCATCGGATCGTCGCTGGCCCGGGCTCTTCTCGCTCGCGGTGAGCAGGTCCGCGGCGTCGACAACTTCTCCACCGGCAGGCGCGAAAATCTCGCCGAGATTCTCCCTCGCATCGACTTCCGCGAAGCCGACATCCTCGATCTCAACGCCATGCACGCCGCCTGCGCCGGAGTCGATTTCGTCCTCCATCAGGCCGCGATTCCTTCCGTCCCGAAATCCGTCCTCGACCCTCTCGCCAGCAACCGCGCCAACATTGACGGCACCGTCAACGTCCTCGTCGCCGCCCGCGACGCGAAAGTAAAGCGCTTCGTCTACGCTGCTTCATCTTCCGCCTACGGCGACACTCCCACCCTGCCAAAGCACGAAGCCATGAAGCCCGACCCCATTTCGCCCTACGCCGTCGCCAAGCTGGCCAGCGAACACTACCTGATTTCTTTTTACCGCTGTTACCAGCTCGAGACCGTCGCCCTGCGCTACTTCAACATCTTCGGCCCGCGCCAGGATCCTTCGTCCCAATATTCCGGCGTTCTCGCCAAGTTCATCGCATTGATGCTGCGCGGCGAGCAGCCCGCCATCTACGGCAACGGCGAGCAGAGCCGCGACTTCACCTACATTGACAACGCCGTCGAAGCCAATCTCCTCGCCTGCCAGGCTCCCGCCGCCAGAGCCGCCGGACAAGTCTTCAACATCGCCACTGGCCGCCGCGTTACCCTCAACGAAACTTTCAAGCTGCTCCAAGGCCTGACTGGATACTCCGGCCAGCCCAACTACGGCCCCGAGCGCGGCGGCGACATCAAACACTCCCTCGCCGACATCTCCAAAGCCGCAGCCGCCCTCGGCTACCAACCCAAAGTAGATTTCGAAGAAGGCCTGCGCCGCACCGTGGAGTGGTATCGCGGGAAGTAGGTCCGAGTTTCTGGCACTACGTGCACACCCGGCCCGCCGCTTAGCACATCGCCCGTCCAGCAATTCGCAAACCACCCGGGGCAGTAACTGCATCTAAGTGCTGTGCCGCCTCTTGGGCACAAGAGGTGACGGTTTTGCGCTCCTGCGTTCTCACCATTCTGTTAATTTCTACTTGCATCCTTTCCGGCGTTGCGGCGCCGGCGTCTCCGGTTGCAGTGCGCTACAAAGAAGGCTTGGTTCACGGCTTTCTGGTGCTCAGCACGCTGGATGGCGTAGCGATCGCTGCCGGCGATTTGACCCAGGTCGCTCGCGGCGATCAAGTGACAACTCAACTCGCGTTCCGCTTCAAAGATGGCTCGCGGCAAGAGGAGACCACCGTTTTTTCCCAGCGCCGCAACTTCCGGCTCATCTCCTATCACCTGGTGCAGAAGGGGCCTTCGTTCAAGAACGCAAGCGATCTCTCGGTCACATGCGCCACCGGGCAGGTTGCGGTTCGCTACACCGACGACGATGGCAAGGAGAAAGTAGCGAACGAGCACTTCGCGCTCCCGCCCGATTTAGGCAATGGTCTGATTCCCACACTCCTGAAGAATATCCAAGACGGCACGCCACAAATCGAAGTCCCCATGGTGGTGGCTGCGCCGAAGCCGAGGCTGGTGAAAGTCGTAGTGAATGCCCGGGGGACCGAGCCTTTTTCCATGGGGGGATTCAGCCGCGAGGCCGTGCATTATGTCGCGAAGGTTGACCTCGGCGGTATCGCCAGCGTGGTGGCGCCGATGATAGGAAAGCAACCGCCAGATTCGCAGATTTGGATTCTTGGCGGCGAAGCCCCGACCTTCGTAAAGTCGGAGACACTGTCCTACATGGGAGGGCCACTGTGGCGCATAGAACTGGTCTCGCCGGTTTGGCCGCAGGCGCCAGCCGCAGACTCAAAAAAGGGAACCGCCGCCAAACATTAGGCAGGCGCGAAGCGCGGTTTTTTCCAAGACTGGGCTCGCACAATTGCCGGACGATCATAACTGTCGAACCAAGCCGTCACACCTAGAAACTCTCGCCCGCGCACCAAACCCGGAATCCCCTTCGTTACGTTGGTTATCTACGTACCCCTTCCAGACCTGTCTACAGTGAAGCTATGACACTTTCCTCGATGGTGCTCTCGCGCGACTGGCAGGAAGTCAGTGTTCTGGAATGCATCCTCGGCGGTCTTCACATGGACGTTGCCGTCGAAAACGAACCGCAGCAGGCTCTGGCCCGGATGGCTAAGTCCAAAATCGATGCCATCATCGTGGACACCGATCTCAACGGCAGCTCGCAATTTCTCCGCGAACTGCAAAGCCAGGAAAATCCGCGATGCGTCCCGCTCGTTATTATGGGCGCCCCGCAGTGCCGTCAGAATCTGGATGACAGCGGCGCGCTCTTTGCCTTCGAGAAACCAATTTCCGTGGAGCAGGCCGTGCGCACGCTTTCCGCCGCCCGCAGCATGATCCTCGACGGCCGCCTGCGCTATCACCGTGCCGGCCTGGAAATTCCCGTGTCTTTGAATTGCAAGGGCCGGAAGCCAACCGACGCTTTTCTAGTCAACGTCAGCCAGGGCGGCATGCAGATTCACACCCAGGACGCCGTCGCCGCCGCCAAAGCTCTGCAAGTCTCTTTCGAATTGCCCGGCGCGCGCTCGCAACTGAAAGCCAGGGGGGAAATCGCGTGGCAGGATGAACAGGGAAACGTCGGCATCCGCTTTGTGAACCTGCCCCAACACCAGCAACGCACCCTGCAACTCTGGCTAGCCCAGCAATATTTCGCCAACTAGCCTCGTCCCCTGCTAAGGCGCGGCGTGGCTTTGAAAGGGCGCGGCTTCCAGCCGCGCCGCTAAACCTCTCTCTCGAGAAAGGCGGCTTTAGCCGCCGCGCTCAACCAGCGAAGTAGTACTTGTCATCCCGACCGCAGCCGGAGCGCACGCGACGGCGGAGTGGAGGGACCTTGGGTTTTGCCCGCGCCGTAAAACAAACTTGGCAGAAACGCCGCGTCAGCCGCTCGCAGCTCACCGAAACCGATTCTCCTCCATATCCCCTTCCAAACCCGCCAGCCGCGCCAATCTCGCCCCCGGACTCTCCCCTCCGAACCACTGAAAAAATCCCCAATACAGCGCCGCAACGCTGGCCGCGCCCACTCCCGTCATGGCAAACGGCCGCGGCGGAGCTTCGTGCGTCACCGAAAGAAAAACCAGCGCGAACAGCAGCAGCGCGGCCGCCATCACCAAAGCATTGATCGTCCAGATGAGATTGCGGCCGGAGAGCGGCTGCGAAAGCCAGTCCAATTCCGCCGCCGCAGCGTTCTCGGGAAGTTCCCGCTCGTAACCGGACGGCTGCAGACGAACCGGCAATTCAATGATCTTCACCGGCGCCGCGGAAACCATCAGCCCATCATCTTCCTCAGCCGCGGGCGACGCGGCAAACATGGTTCCAGCCCGCTCGGAATGCAGTGAAATTCCTTCCAGCAGGTTTCCAAAGATCCATTCGTCAATCTGGCGCGCCATTCGCGGCGAGAGATCGAGAAACCGGATGCCGCATTGTCCTGAGAACGTCGCCCAGGCCACTTCGCCGCGCGCTTCCACGCGCAGCCGCGGATAGCGCAACTCGAAGCGCACCCGCAGTTGCTGCCTCGGACGCACCGCCGCAACCGCCTGCACCCCCATGCCTTCATGACTTAGATTGCGCACCACGCCGCCGTTCGCCTGGTCGAGCGTGACGTAGGTCAGCGTGCGCAGTTCGTGCCGGTGCTTCGCCCTGGCTTGTCGCGCGGGAGATGTTCCTGCGTCCATAGACACGCACCGCCGGAGAATCGAAACCAACCAGACCCCTGTCTTTGAATGGTATGCCCGGCCGCGCACGCCGCCTGAGTAACTGTCATGGTTCGAGGGCATGGTTCGGAGGATGGCTCGGAACATAACTTCAGAGCGTGGTTCAGAACCAAGCACCGGCCGCAGAGGCGCAGCTGCCCGCATCCTGGCTGGCGGCATTCCCATCGTAGCCGCCCTTACCAAAGTACATGCCCAAGGGGTCATCCCCAGGTAACTGCGACCCGGCCCAAAGACCGATATCTTGAAGGTAAACTGTCTTTAATGGCAACGGTCACCGCCAAACCCGACCCTACCACCACAACCTCGTCCGCAGGCGCGGGTGTGTCTGGTGCGGGCGTGCCCGCGTGGCCGCGCGGACAGAGTGATGCAAGTTTTTCCGGCGAGGCAGCGCATCGTCGCACCGAAGATTCGACGAGGAACTCCCAGCAACATTCGCAACACAACGCCCTGCAGGCGCTGCTGGCGTTCTCGGCTCTGCACGACCAGGTGCGGCGCAGAAAGGCACTGGCCGCGCGCAATCGCGGCTTCGATGCCAGCACCCCCGTGCCGGAGATTGGAAACGCCGAGTTTGAACCAGACGAACTGTTCGTCCTCGATGAAGTCCTGCAACTGGTCGCCGAACGCGCCGTAGCCATCACTGGCGCGGACGGCCTGGCCATCGCCCTCGCGGAAAACAATGAGATTGTTCTGCGCGCCGCGGCCGGCGCAATCCGGCCCGACGTTGGCGCCCGCATCGACCGCGATTCCGCATTCTCCGGCGCATGTTTCCGCACCGCGCAGATCGTCAACTGCGACGACACTGAGACCGATCCACGGGTGAATCTCGCAGCCTGCCGCAAGCTGGGCGCGCGCTCCATGGTCGCGCTCCCCTTGTGCGGGCGTCGCCGCGTGATTGGCGTGCTCGAAGCATTTTCCGCGTGGCCCTTCGCCTTCAACGAGAGCGACATCCGCAATCTGAGCCTGCTCGCGGAATTAATTCTGGGAGCACTCAAGCCCGAAGACGAAGACCGCTTCGCCGAATCCGCACAGGCCGCCGCGACCAATCTGGAGCCGGCTCCGCGTCCGCCGCAAGCGTCCGCAGCAGTCGATCCGCCAAAGCTCGAGTCGCCAAAACTCGAGACGCCAAATCTTGGCCCGCCGAAAATCGCTCAGCCGAGTCTCGATCCGACGAAAGTTATTCGCGCGGCGCAGAATGTCGTCGCCCGCGCCGTGCCGGTTGCGCCCGCTCCGCCAGCAGTGGTGCCCGCCCCAACCGCGAGCCTGCCGCTCGCGCCGGTCCACAAACAAGATGATCGCAAAGATGACCGCAAGCCCGTAACGCGCGATGTAGTCGCTGCATCTTCGAAGGCGATTTCCGGCCATTCCGCGATTCTCGACAAACCCGCGGAGAAAGCCGCACCGCTCGCAACCGCCACCGCTACCGAAACCACAGCCGAGCCCGAAGTCGCTTTGCTGCAACCCGAGCCTTCAAAACACCGTCCAGTCCTGCTGAGCCTGATCGTGTTCATCGTCATCTGCGCCGCGTTTGCCGGCGGAGTCTGGTTGAAACAAACCGCGCAGTCGGGCAACACGATCGTTCATAACGAGAAAATGCCGAATCCCTCCAGCGCAGCCGACGCGAAAGAGAGAGACGCGAAAGAGAAAGACCAGACTGCTCCTGCTCCGCCCACGCCCGGGGCTCCGAACTCGGCTTCCGCGAACCCCGCCGATTTCAACGCCAACAGCGACACCGTATCCGAATCCGGCGAGCCCAATAGCAGCCCCGCGACCTCGCAGGAGCTGTCGAAATTCCCGCGCGTCACCGGCATTCGTCACTGGTCGTCCGCCGACTCCAGCACCGTCGTCCTCGACCTGGAAGACCAGGTGCAGTATGAAGCGCATCGTCTCGCCGGACCCGACCGCATCTATTTTGATTTGCGCGACACCCAGCTCGCTCCCGAGCTGGTTGGCAAGTCGATCGACGCAGGTGACACCTTCGTGGGCCGCATTCGCGTGGCGCAGCCGGTTGCGGGCATGACGCGCATCGTTTTAGAAACCAAGGCGAACTCCGCCTTCTCGGTGAGTCTGGAACCAAATCCCTACCGGCTCGTCGTCGAAGTGCGCAAGCTTGGCGCGACCCCCAAGGGCGCGGTGAACCTGTTCCCGAATGCCGCCGACGCGGAAAAGAACAAGCTCGCCATCGTCGTCCCGCCGCCGACCAAAGAAGACTTGCAGCTGCGCGCGCGCGTTCCCAAGATGCGCATCGTGGTTGACGCCGGTCACGGCGGCTGGGACCTCGGCACCGTCGGCCGCCGCGGCCTGCTCGAAAAAGATCTGGTACTCGAAATTTCCCAGCGTCTCGGCAAGCTGCTCGAAAGCCGCCTGGGCGCGGAAGTCATCTACACCCGGCCCGACGACAACTACATCACGCTCGACGAGCGCGCCGGCATCGCCAACCAGTCCCAGGCAGATTTGTTCGTCTCCGTGCACGCCAACTACAGCGACCTGCCCTCGGCGCGCGGCGTGGAAACCTACTACACGAACTTCTTCTCTGCTCCAGGTTCTAAAGAAGCTGGTTCAAAAGATGTTGACACTCGCGCCAGCGCCGGCGCTGCAAAGAATTCCGTCACGCCTGCGCTCTCGCCCGCGGACTTGCACGAGCGCATCGAGCAATCGCGGCGTCTCGCGGCCAGCGTGCAGCATTCTTTGTACAGCACGCTCTCGGCGGAGAATCCCGGACTGCGCGACCGCGGCATCAAAGAAGCTGGATTCGTCGTACTCACCGAAAGCGCGATGCCGGGAATTTTGGCCGAAGTCTCATTCGTCAGCAGCCCCACCGACGAACAAAAACTGCGCAGCGACGGCTACCGCGAAGAAATCGCCGAAGCGTTGTACCGCGGCATCGCGCGCTACGCGGCCAGTTCGCACGGCGTGAAAGTGGCAAGCGCGGGAAAGTAAGTACCGATTCGCTCGCAGGCGTACTCCTTTATCCGTCCGCCAGATTCCACACCATCCAAACGCTTGTCATCCAAGGCTTGTCATCCTGAGGAGGGCGTTCTTTGCCCGACGAAGGATCTGTGCAACTCGCCCGCAGGGCCAGCCCTGCCTGCGAGCAGGTCATCTCCCCTCATTTCTTCGAGCCAGAGAGGGAGGTAATCTTGTGAGCCGGGTCATCTTCTTTCTGAATACCTTCTGCTTCTCCCTGGAAGAAGTCCGCCACTGCTCTAGCTGGGGCAGCTGAGAACGCATTCGTGCTCCTGGACAAAGATGCGTAGACGCCCCGGTAGTTCGCAGGATCGTAGCGGAGAGCGTTCGCCATCGGTACGCCAAGGTTGGCGCCCTGCGCGAAGGCGTCGAGGTTCGCTCCCAGAAAAACGAAGGTCCAGTTGCCTGCAGCTTCCTTGCTTCGGATCAGTTCACGGACGGCTGGCAGCGTCCACTCGCGCGAAGAATTCTCTTCTCCATCCGTCATGATGACCGTAATTGTCTTATCGAAACGGTCGGTGCTTACCGTTTGCACGGTGTTGCCGATGGCGTCGAACAGTGCTGTGTTTCCAGCTGGACGGTAGGTCGTGTCATCGAGCCTTGCGACTTTTTCGAGCGGCACCGCCTTGTGTTTCATTTCCACCACTGTGTCGAACAGCGTCAGCGAGAATCCGTAGTCAACGGCCGGCTCCTTCGCGAGTTCGTCGAGGTAAAGATTGAAGCCACCAATCACATCCTGGACCTTGGCGCTCATGGAGCCCGACTTGTCGAGGATGACGTTGACCAGGACCCGCTGCTTGCCGCTCGATTCGACGGATTGGGAATTGTTCAAGCTCATTTTTTCTTCTCCCGGCTGGCAGCAGTCGGCGACCGGGCGTAGGTGGTTTGTCGCGTGAAGCCCAGTTTTTCGAGCAGGCGTTCGCTGGGTTCCTTGTGACGGTTGTAGACGTTGCTGACGTATTGCTTGGACAGGTCCAGTTCGGCTGCGAACTGCGTCAGCGTCTTGTCACCTTGGACGCGCTTCATGATGGTGATCAGCTCTTCGATGGTCGTCGCTTTATATGCCATGCTGGGATGCAGTGTATCCCGATTAGGGATACACGGTCAATGTCTGTTCCAGGGGAACTGGTCTCACCCGTGCCTCCACTGCCACCGGATCGCCTGCCCCACGCTTCGCGGTTTTCGAAGCGTGGGCAACACAGACCCCAATTCACCGACTTCCCACGTTGAAACTAATCCGCGCTCGAACCGTGAACGCTACTCCCCGATCTTTTCCACAGCCCAAAATGTGACGAGCAACCTTGACCGAGGATTTCAACCGCGAAATTATGGACGCTGCCACAGCGGTCTGGCTGAAGCCAAGCCATGCGGCTCTAAGTTCTTTGTTTCACAGATTTTGATATCTAACTTCTTTGCCCTGCGGATTTTGCGGGGAATTTTCCGCTAACCCGATGATTCCAAAGATCAGGGGGGGGAGGGGGATACCCACTCCAGTGCGAGAAGTCGAGGATGGGAGAAAAATATGGGTCTGGAAAATGTTCCACGATGTCAGCACGTCAAGGTGAACGGCACGCAGTGCGGGTCTCCCGCCCTGCGGAGCCGGCGGTACTGCTTCTTTCATGATCGCATCCGCCGGGAGCGAGCCAAAATTGCCGCCGATGCATCCGCCAAGCGCAGATTCGAACTGCCCTTGCTCGAAGACGCCAACTCCGTGCAGGTGGCGCTCATGAAAATAATTCAAATGCTCGCCTCCGGCAGCGTGGATCACAAAACCGCCAGCCTGATCCTCTATGCTCTGCAAACCGCCAGCGTCAACTTGCGCAACGCCGATTTCGAAGTCAGAGACGTGAGCAAGGTCGTGATCGACCGTGACACCGTGAGCGCTACCTCCATCAACGGCCGGCAGTGGTTCGAAGAAGACTTTGACGATGACTCCGAGCAGATAGAAGAAGACGAGACCGAATCAGACGACGAAGCAGAATGCGAAGCCCAATAGCCGCGGGATAGGCAAGCAATGAAGCTCACTGAATTCGGGGTCGTGGTGCCCACGCTTCGAAAACCGCGAAGCGTGGGCAGCCGATCCAGTGGTAGTGCAAACAAAGCTCAGCTGGTCCAGCCCCCGGCTCATACGCGGCGGAAGCGAACGTGGAGGAGCGGCCCTTTGAGGGCCGCGTTAAGGGATGCAGAAATGACGCGGCCTTTAGGCCCTGTGTACCGTTTTCGAATCAGTCCCGGCGCCACACCGGCTGGAAGTCGTGCCCTTCCCGATTTTCTTGGAACTCGATACTCGGTACTCGCGACCCGGTACTCACTGCCCCGCGCTGTCCTTCACATACGCGGCGCTGAACGTGGCCTTGCTTCTGGCGATCGGCAAGAGTGTGGGATAGAACTGGACGAACGTTGTGTCCACTGCGGCGTGGGCGGCGTGGCAACTGTAGCAGTCCATGGTGGTGGGGACCATCTTGGCGGTTTTCGCGTCGCCGAAAATGAAGAAGGCCCACTTCCCGGGAAAGCGCGCCTCGTCTTTCACATGCGCTTCGATCCCCGTGAGCTGGCCCTGATAGTTGCCGCTTTGATTGATCGAACCCTTGCCTTCGGCGGCGCGATTTTCCAGTACGAGCACGGTCTTGTCGGGCCAGGTTCCGGTCTCGACGAATGCTCTGTACGCGTCAGGATTGACGAAGACGCTGTCGAACACGTGGTGGCCCATCGCCATCGAAGGGCTGTAGCTCATGTCGAACCCGGTGGTCAGGTAAACCCACTGGCGATAGTTTTCAGGAAGCTTGAGTTGGCCGTCGCTGGTGTATTCGGGCGCCGAAGCGGGCGACGGCGCGGACGCCAGAAACGTGGCGCAGAACAGGAGAAGGGCCGCAGCCAGCAACAGGGATGTGCTTTTATTCATTGCGCGGAGCACCTCAGCTCTTTAGCTTTAGACGGAGAAAAACCGGATTCGTTTTCGCGTTGAGATGATCGCTGATTTCGCGAACTTTCCGCAAACGGTAGACCGCTGAGGGTAGTCGTGTAGTTTGATTGTCATCATGAACCAGCGTTCTTTGCGCAGTGAAGGATCCATGCACTTCGCGGGCAGCATCGGCGCTGACGGCGAGTTTCACAGATCCCTCGTCGGGCAAAGAACGCCCTCCTCAGGATGACACGTCGTCTTGAGCCATGAAATTAATCGGGCGCAGGCACGCCGCCGTATTTTTGCAGCCATTTTAGTTCTTCGCGGACTTTTATCTTTCCGTGCCAGGGATTTTTGGCGAGGCTGTGGCCTTCACCGGGGAAGATTAGCAACTTATTGGGGATGCCTAGCGAGTAGAGCGCGTGTTCCAGCAGATAGTCTTCCAGCACGGCGACTCGGATGTCGTCAGCGCCGGCGACCATATGCGTCGGCGTGCGGACTTTGTCTATCTGGAAAATTGCGGCTTCGTCATGATAGCGCTGCTGGGCTTCCCACGGACGTCCACCTAAGAAGTAGGCATCGTCCATGGTGGTGTCGTCGTTGCCCCAGTTGCCGATGTGCTCGACCGCTCCTGCTCCGGTTACCGCCGCTTTGAAGCGCGTGGTCTGGGTGATGAGCCAGTTGGTCATGTATCCGCCATAACTGTAGCCGCCGATGGTGAGGTGGTCGGGATCGGCGATGCCATCTTTCACCAGGGCGTCGACACCTTCGAGAATATCTTTGCCGGGACGCGAGACCATGACGGGAACAATCTGCATGAGAAATTTGTCGCCGTATCCAGTGGAACCTCGGTAGTTGGGCTGGAAGACGAGCCATCCATTCGTCGCGGCCAAGTCGGCCCACTGGTACCAGTCGGCCTCGAAGTGGTTGCCGTCGGCGTCGGCGGGTCCCCCGTGAATCAACGTCAACATCGGCAGATGCTTGGCCTCGAATTTTCCCGGAGGATAAATCAGCATGCCTTCGATGGTGGTGCCGTCGTCGGCCTTCCACTGGTAGGGCTTGCCTTGAGGGAGATCGCGTTCGGCGAAGAGTTGATTAAAAGAGGTGATGGGACGAGCTTGATCGAGCGTGGCAGAGTAATTATCAGCGAGGTAGACCTCGGTCGGATGCGCCAGGGAAGAATAGATGAATGCAACGCGTTCGGCATGCGGCGCGGTCGAGAGCTTTTCGTAGGTTCCGTTTTGTCCCGTGATGGGGTGAAGCGAGTCCGCAGGGTTGGCGGCGGTGTAGATGTGGACTTCGGTACCGAGACGCACGGTTAGGACGACTCCGTCGCCTTGAGGAATCAGAGCGTAGCTTTGAACCTCGCCGGGGAAATCTTTGGCCCACTGCTCGACCTTGCCGGTTTCGGTATCAACCCAGTAGAGATGCGGTTGCAGGTCGCGGTATGGTCCGGAGACGTCGCCGACTTCGACGCTGAAGAAAATGTGGCGGCTGTCGTTGGCCCAGCGCGGTTGGGTTTCAACGGCGTTGTTGTGGGTGATGCGAACGGGGGTTGGCTTTTCGACGGCGGCATTTACTCTTGCGGTCGCATTCTTTTCGCTGACGGCTGTCGCGGGCAGAGCCTGCCCTGAGCCTGCCGAAGGGAGTGCCCGCGCCACATTCAGGACGTAGATTTCTACGTCTTCGGTTTTTTCCTGGCGCTGGTTGATGGCGTTGCTGAGGAAGGCGAGTTTCGTGCCGTCGGGCGAAGTGATGAGGCTGTCGACGCGCAGCGGAGTGGTGGCAATGAGCTCGGTGCCGGGAGTGAGGTCGGGATATTTCTCGGCCTCGCCTTCTTTCTTTTCTGCCCTGGTTGGTTCTGCGGTGTGGTGAGTCAGGGCCTCGGAGAGATCGAGCGCGAAGATGGCATCGCCGCGCTCGGCGGTGCGGTACTGGACGACATCTTTCCATTCTTTTTTGTAATCGTCTTTCTGATCTTTGGTCCAGGGCTGACGGGTGGCGAAATAGATGGTTTGCGAATCGGTGGACCAGACGAAGCTGTGAACTTCTTCGTCGCTCTGAGTAATGGCGAAGGCTTCGCCGCCGTTGGGCGAGATGAGATAGAGCTGGCTGGTGGAGTCGTCTTTCGGGTCATCCCGTGAGTCGTCTTTTCTTGGGTCGCGTTTCGGGAAGTGTTTTGAATTGTCTTTCGAATCGTCGTCGGATTTTTCAGTGGAGGGTTTGCGCTCGGAGAGGAAGGCGATCCAGCGGCCGTCTGGGGACCACTTGGGCTCGGAGTCGTGGCCGGATTGGGTCAGCTGAATAAGCGAGCTGGCTTTGTCCTTAACGTCGGCGCGGTAGAGCCAGAGATCGCTGCGGAAGATTTGCTGGTCCCAGTCGGCGCGTTCGGTGGCGATGACGACCGAGTTGCCGTCGGGAGAAAGCTCGAGAGCGGTGAAGTCGACGGAGTTGAAGAATTCGTCGAGGGTGAGTTTGGGTTTGGTTTGGGCGATGAGGGTCAACGTGAAAGTTGTGAATATTAGTACGGCGAAAGCAGTTTTGTGAATTCGCATGGGTTCCCGGTGAGAAGAAGGGTTATACAACGGCGGATTCGCTCGAGGCAAGACCTGTACCTGGCGCTGTCGGCGAGTTGCATGGATCCCTTCGGCTTCGCTCAGGGCAGGCTCTTCGTCGGGCAAAGAGCGCCCGCCTCAGGATGACAAGGGGTTGCGAGTAACGTCGCGGGAAAAACGCCAGATGAGCCACAACAGCACGGCGAATGCCAGGACGGAGAGCTGGAGATGAGTCCAGCGGGAGAGCGGGCCGAAGAGCGGTAGGACGAAGGCGAGATACAGAAAGACTTCCAGCGCGGCGGTCGACAGATGATGAGCGTGGGTGAGCGTCCAGTCGGCAAGGAGGAGCAGCGCTGGGGCGAGAACCAGCAGGTCGTAGACGAAGAGATGTGGATTGGCGAGCACGGCGGCGAGAGTCAGCGCGGAAAAGCGAAGGGCAAGCGGAGCGGGAGATTTCCAGATGAGAGCCGCGATGATAACGATGAAGATGGAAGTGAGGACGTAGAGAGCGAACGCGATTTGTGGCCAGGGAGTCCGCGGACTGGAAAGCAAGAGCGACCAGAAGGAGCGCAGGGAATGCATCTGAATGGGAGCTAAGCTCAACTCGACGACATCGATGATGCGAGACAGATGCGAGAGAGTGGCGAAGTAGGCTTGCATCACGGCGGGGCCGAAGTAGATTCGCGCGGTGGCCAACTGCGCAAGTGCGGTGAGGGTCAGTGCGGCGAGAGGCTTCCATGCACGAGACAGGAGTAAGACCAACGGGATGGCGACGAGAAACTGCGGCTTGAAGACGAGGAGTCCGAGGGCAGCTCCGGCTAGCCAGGGGCGATCGGCGCGGAAGGCAAAAAACGCCGCTGTGAAGCAGGCCAGCACCAGAGTGGACAACTGAGCGCGTACGACGAAATGAAACAGCGGCGGAAAGGCGAGCGTGCAGAGCGCGACCATTCGGGAGTGCTGGCGCAGAGCGGGACAAGACTTCCAGATTAGATAGACGCACGCGAAAAAAATGAACAGGCTGATGGCGACCCAGAGGCGCGCGGCCACAGGAAACGAGAAGTGCGCGAGCGGGAGAAAGAACAGGGCGACTTGCGGTCCGTAGAGGTTGGGCAGGCGAACGTTGATCTGACGGTCGTTCGTCTGATGAATCACGTCTTGTATCGCGTGCGCCGTGTCTTGCTGGTCGTAGAGCCGGTCGGCGTGGCCTTGAGCGACTTGCTGAGCGGAAATGTAGAGGGGCAGAAAATCCTGGAATTTTATGTTGCCGGCACGGTCGAAGAGGCCGGGTGTGGCGAAGTCCAGGGCGCAGACTCCCCAGAGGCACAGCGCGAGCACTATGGTTTGGGCGCGCAGGCGGCGCGGAGTGAGCCATGCCGCAAAGCGGATTGCCACAAATTCAATCCATTCCGGCATCACGGCACGGGCTCGGCGTTTTTGAGGGCGTCGTCGAGCGGCTGGCCGGGGTGTTGAGCGCTTGCGGCGACGACGATGCGCCAGCCGTCATCGTAGTCGCGGAATCCGACGGTTGAATTGTAGTGCAGGTCAGCGGAGTAAAGCGCAGCGCCGACTTCGTTCAGAGGAGCCCATTTCCAGGTGAAGTCAACGTCCGCCAGGTTGCCCTGCTTGCTGATGCCGGTGATGGCGATTAATTCCCTGCGGGCGGCGGGAATGGTGAGGGATGGCTTGTCGGCTTCGACGGCGGGGATGAGGGATCGAATTGTGTCTACGCCGATGGGAGTGAGCAGGACGTCCCAGCATGGCGGTGGAGTCATGCCGACTGGGCACGGGACGGTGAGCGCGGAAATCCAGCCGTGATGCTGGAGGACGAGGTATTCGGGCGAGGCGTAGTCCTTGTTGGAGATGACTCCGGTCTGGAGCACGAACTGCTGCGGGGTTTTGAAGGCGTCGGAGGCGGAGATTAAGTCGGTGGCGAGGCGGCGGGTGAGGAAGTCGCGCGGGGAGCAGGAGGCTAGAAGGAGTGCGAAAACCAGAGACAGAATGAGTTTCTTCGACATGTTTTTCAACATGAGAGCGGTTGCGCTGCTGCCGGGCTGCGCCCGGCGGACAGCCGGGGGCGGTTGTCCCCACATAATCAAAAGCAACTGCAAGATCACAACAACTTCAAGATCAAAACAACTTCACGATCAAAGCAACTTCACGATCGACTCGTCTGGATCAACGACTTGTGATTGTAAATAAACGGGGGCGTTTTTGTGGGAGGAAAGGATGCGAGGTGAGTTGGCCTTCGAATTTTGCGGGCCAGCGGCCGGGAATTTGATGGGCGCAGTTGGGGCAGCGGCCTTCTGGACTTAAGCGGTAGTCTTCGATGTGGTAGCCGTAGCGGCGGATTACTGTTTCGAGGCATTGCGGGCAGCGGGTGTCTTCCCAGGGGCCGACTCTGCCGGGAAGATTGCCGGCGTAGATGTAGTGGAGTCCGGCCTCGCGGCCGATTTCGGCGGCGCGGAGAAGATCTTCGACGTTGGTATCGCGCTGGTTTTCTGATTGCATTTTGTAGTCGCCGTGAAAGGCGGTGACGTGCCAGGGAATGTCAGGCGAGATGGCGGCGAGAAAATCGGTAAGGCGGCGGAGTTCGTCAGGGGAATCGTTGAAGCCGGGGATGAGGAGGGTGACGATTTCGAGCCACAGTCCCATGGCGTGAATGCGGCGGATGCTGTCGAGGATGGGCGCGATGCGTCCGCCGAGTTCGTGGTAGTGGCGATCGTCGAAACTTTTGAGGTCGACTTTGTAGAGGTCGATCCAAGGGCGGATGTATTCGAGCACCTGCGGCGTGGCGTTGCCGTTCGAGACGAAGCCAGTGAGCAGTCCGGCGGCTTTGGCTTCTTTGAAAACGGCGACGGCCCACTCGCTGGTAATGAGCGGCTCGTTGTAGGTGCTGACTAAAACTTTCGCGCCTTGATCGAGAGCGTCGCGAACCAGAGATTCAGGAGAGGCGTCGAGCGGGGGCGAGACGGCGTTGGGATCGCGCAGAGCTTGCGACGTGACCCAGTTCTGGCAGTAGCCGCAGTGGAGATCGCAGCCCAGCATACCGAAGCTGTAGGCGAGCGCGCCGGGATGGGCGTGGAAGAAAGGTTTCTTTTCGATGGGATCGCATTGCATTCCGGCGGTGTATCCCCAGGGAACGTAGAGCGTGCCGCCGCGGTTGTAGCGGACTTTGCAGACGCCGGGCTGGCCTTCGGGAATGGGGCAGCAGTGGCCGCAGGAGAAACAGCGGACGCGGTTGTGGTCGAGTTTTTCGTAGAGCTTAGTGTCGGCCTCGCGGACTCGGGCGTCGAGGATGTCGCGGAGAGTGGGCACGGGAGGCTCTGGGGATATTCTAGCGCTGGAGAAGATGACAGGACTGAAACATCCTCACTTCTCGCGCAAAGGACGCGCGGGAAATGGGCACCCGGCCAGTACCTATAGGGAAGAGAGCCAAACGCACGATGATTGCGTCGCAAAGAACGCGACGCTTCGCGCGGCTCGCCCAGGTCCCTCGCTGCGCAAAGAACGCTTGCTCGGGATGACAAGCTAGAGGAGCCGCGATTTAGACTTCAGTGGCCCGCGGAGGGCTTCCAGGTGGCCAGGTGCTGATGCAGCCAGCCCTCGGCTTGCTGCTCGATGGAAGTAGCCTGGGCTCGCGTCAGGCGCGCCATGACGGAGGGCGCGAGCATCTTGCTGGCACGATCACCACCCGCGCGCGCGAGGTACATCCAGAAGTAGGCTTGGTTGAAATCCTGAGGAACGCCACGCCCGCTGAAATAAATGGCTCCCAGCTTGGACTGAGCCGATACGTTGCCGTGCTCGGCAGCCCTGGTAAACCAGCGAACCGCCTCGTGCTCGTCGGCCTTCACCCCTTCGCCGGTGGCGTAGCGAAGGCCGATGGCATTCTCGGCGGCGGGGTCGTTGTGGTCGGCCATCTGCTGAAGTTGCTCGAAGGTTGCGGTCTCGACGCTGGGAACGACGGGTGCAACTGGCGCAGGCGCGGGGGACGAAGCCAGCACGGTCTGCACGGAACTGAGGCGGCGCTCCCGGAGCTTGGCTTGAATCCACGGAGCACTAGCGATGCCGAGTACGAGCGAAATGATGATCGCGGTGCAGATCAGAAGCACGAGATGCGAGAGCGGCAGGCTGATGCCGCCGAACGATTTCTCCTCGGCAGTTTCGGTTTTCTTTTCTTCCTCGGGCGCGGAAGCGAAGAGCACGCTGCCGGGTGAAGGCGCGAACTTTGGAGCGGCGGGCGCGACGGCCAGCGGCGGGAGATCTTCGGCGCGAGCGGCGCGGTTCACGGCGGCCAACACGGTCTGCACAAGGCGTTGCAGCACGGCTCCGTCGGTTTCGGAAAAGGCATCGGGCTCGCTGGAAAAAGCTTCGAGAATTCCGATGGACTTTCCGCCGGCGCGAACGGGAGCGGCGAGGATGGAGCGAATACCGAGGGCGCGACAGTTCTCGCGATCGAGTCGAACGTCGAGTTCGGCATCGTCGCAGCGCAGCAGCATGCCGGCCAGCACGCATTGGCCGGAAAAACCAGAACCCACCTGCAGGCGTGCGCCGACGGGCGGCGCGTCGGGGCCGGAACTGGCACGGCAGATCATGAAATCAGGATCGGAGTCGGCGAGGGCGATGGCGGCTCCGGAAGCGCGCACCAGAGTTTGGGCACAGGCGGCAATCAGTTGCAGGACGGCGGCAAGATCGGAGCCGAGAGCTTCGGCCTGGCGCTGGACGGCGCTGACTGCGGCGAGAGTATCGGTGTAGTCGGGACGGGGAGAAATTTGGGCGCGGAAACCGGCAGCGGCTTCGGGTTCGGCTTCGGCTGCAGCTTCGGAATAGCCTTCAGGGGTGGTTTCGCCATCCGCCACTCGGGCAAGTACATTCACGAAGAGCCACTCGCGAAGCCGGCCGACGGACTCGGAAGACAGCTCGGAAAAATGCAGGCCAGTGCGTCCTGCGGCGTTCGACCAGACCACGCGAGCTGTGGTGTAGAAGGGCTGCGCGCTGTCGGCGAGATCGAGGCAGAGGTTCAGGCGTTTATCGACGGCGAGGGGGGAGTGACACTCAATGGCAGCTCCGTTTTCGCTGATGTCCACAATCTCGTGGAGATCGAGCATGGCGCCGGGAGAATCGGCGGTGAAGGTGGCGTAGGCGGGCATCTGAATCTTGTGGCGCACACGGCGGCGGCGGTTGGATGAAGCGGGATGCGGTACCGAGGTCATGACGGCCATGGGGGAGCAGGCCCCTGTTTCAGACTGATCCATATTAGCGCGGTATTCGCGCGGGATGGTGGAAAAGTAAGCTGAGGAAGAAAATCAGAAGTACGACAGGGCCCGGGGAATGGCGTTTGTGACCCAGGGTTCGGGTTTCAGCTCGATCTGGGATGAATCCGAGGCTGGACTAAGACTGGACCATGGGCGGCTGCGGGCTTGGAGCCGAGTGTCGAGAAGTTGAGGTGCTCGCGGGCGGTGAGGATGTCGTGGCGCACGAGCCAGTAGCCGGGCACGATCTGGTCGAACCAGGAGAGGCGACGCTGGTCGGAGTGGCAGCTGTAGCAATCTTTTTCGAGGATGGGCTTGATCTCTGGTGGCGCTTGCAGATCGGCCGTTGCGGGCTTTGCTGGGATGCTGGGGCGGACCAGTTGCAGCGCTGCCAAGATAAATACAGCTGCAATCATCAGCTTGGCGAGAGTTCTCATGGAATCTCCGTGAAGAAATTATCTTATGAAGGTTCGAGTTTGGGCGCAATGCCGACCTCAGGGGCTAAAGCCCTGATTCTTTCTTGCCTCTTGAACGGCACGACTGGAAGTCGTGCCCTTTCCGTTCGTGCTCTTACGCGGGCTGATGGGTCGCTCTTCCACGCGAAGCTGCGGTCGCGGGGAGAACTCTCGGCGACGGTTGGGCCGGTTTGAGGGTGTAGGGATCCTTCGACTGCGGGTGGTCTTTGCGCTTGGGCGCAAAGACCAATCCTCGCTCAGGATGACAAAACCATCGGGCGCTGACGGCCGATTCTGGTTTGGCGGATCGATGGGCGCTGAAGCGCCGCTCTTCCACGGTTAGGCACGGCCGGGAAATCTGGCCTCGTCTGGCATAGTCCGTCACGGGTTGGGCTACGGGCTGCGCTGCTCGACAGCGATGCCTTAAGCACTAGCCGGCGCGGCGGAGGAGTTGGGCCTGGTGGAGGCTGGAGATGCGGGAGATGGCGGCAACCATCAGGCTGGAGAGCAGTTGCATGGTGGCGACGTCGTTCTGGTCGAAGGCTCCGGGAGACGACGATAAGACTTCGAACACGCCGAGGGTGCGGCGGTAGTGGCGCAGGGGCGAGACCAGGATGGAGCGGACTCCGAGGCGGCGGCAGCTGGCTAGGTCGACGCGCGGGTTCCGTTCGGCATCGTGGCAGAGCATGATTTCGCCGGAGCGGACGGCTTCGGCGGAGATTCCGGTATCGGTTTGCAGGCGAATGCCGAGATCGGGAGCGGTGCGGCCGGCGCGGGCGCGGCAGACAATTTCGTCCCCGGCGCGGAGGGCGATGGCGGCTCCGGTGGCTCCGGTGAGTTGCTGGGCGCGTTCGGTGATGGCGCTGATGGCGGGCTCGAGATCGAGTTCGGCGGGATGAATCTCAATTTCTTCGCCCGGGGAAACCGCGCGGAAGCCGGAGACGGGGTGAGCGGCGTTGGCGACGCGGAGTTGGCTGCGCTGCGCGAGCGAAGGCATGTGGAAGTTGTCGCCCAGGTGACGGTCGGCCGTGATGGCATCAGGATGAGGCACGGTGCGCAGCAGGTCGCGAACAAGATTATTTAGTTCGGTGTCAGTGATGAGGTGCGCGGTCTGCTGGTGGCGCAGCGATCCGCCGAGCACGCGTGAAAGGCCGAGCAGTGCGTGGCTGCCGCAGGCCAGGCAAGACGTGCTGCGGTTGGTGCTGATCAGCTCACATTGAACGCAGAATGTGGCGGACTGCAAAGGGACGAAGTGAAGGTCTTTGAAAGTGGTGCCATAAACGGTCTTGCCAAACATGATTGCTGATTCCTCGCTTGTGACTTCCTGGCATTATTTCTTGTATTGATCGGGTGCAGTTGAAGGTAAACAGAGAGCGCATGGTGAGAAAGTGACGGCAGTGGTTCCGGGTGTGGAAAAGCGGGGCGGAAGATCAGTTACTTGTGTTCGGATTGGAGACCGTCAACCACGAAGGACAGGTCACACGAAGGAAATCCGGCCAAGCGCGTCCCTGTGCAGGATCCTGCAACATGCGTGTCCCTGTGCATCTCTTTCAGGCGAAAAGCCTTGCGGGGTGCGGGTGGGGCGGCGGAAATTTCCTGGGGACGTATTGATTTCGGGCTGCGGGTGAGCTATGCTAGCGGAACGTTCGCGGTTCAGCCGCGGTACGATTTACTGGGGGACACTATGCAATGGACAGCTCCTGCTTTTGAAGAAGTTTGCCTGAACTGCGAAATCAACTCTTACGCCAGCGCGAAACTGTAGTAGAAACGCTCTCCCCTGAAAGCTCTTCCAACGGCCTTGACCCGCACGATGACCAGTGCGAGGGTCAGGGCTGTGCTGTTTTTGAGGTTGTTTTGCCGCAACCTTTCGGGCAATAAGCGTGCGCTAACCTCCTCTTTCTCTTTCGCCCCTTCGGGGCTTGATCATCCATCGCTCTGCGACCCACGGCTTGCGCCGTGGGCTTTATTCTTGCGCCGCTTCGCGGTTGTAGCGATATCTTTTCGGCTAGTCCGGCTTGGGTAACGATATCTTCTCGGTTCGCCGACTTGAATGGCGATATTTTTCAGCTAGCCGGCTTGGGCGGCGATTAGAGACGGGTTCGGTTCAGTCAGGGCGATGACTTGCGTGGAGTGGGCGAGGGTGCGGTCCAGGGCATCGGCGAGGGCGGTGGGGAAAGACGTGGTCAGCAGATTAATGTCAATTTGAAGATTGCGCGGAGAGTAGAGACGGTGGACGGTGAGGGTTCCGCGGCTGCGGTTGGCGGAGCTCATCAGGCTGAGAGCGACGGTCCACGCGGCGGAGGGGTCGAGCACTTTGGGAGTTCCCGCCTTGGACGTTCCGGATTTAGACCAGCGGAACGAATTTCCGGCGCGGCGGGAAGATGGATCGGCGATCTCGAAGGGGACGAGTTCTCCGGGAAGCAGTTCGAGTTTCAGTTCAAAGCTGTCGAAATCGTTGTTGCCGAAGGCGGCGGTGAGGATGCGGCGAACCTGATCGTAATCGCGGGCGACTTTGAGCTCTTCGGTGGCGCGGCGGATGGCGAGATTGTTGACGAAGATCTGAGGCTGATCGAGAGTGCGGTGAGCGACGCGGGCCAACTCCCCGAATTCCAAGTAGCCGAGATGCTGCACGCCGATCCAGATGCCGATGCCGAGGACGGCGAGAACCAGGCCGAGGGAACTGCCGGTCGGCCAGAGCAGAAACAGGCTCAGCATGGCGAAGACGGCAGAGACGCCGTAGAGCAGAATGACGACCTGGCGATGCGTCATACCATGCTGCAGAAGCTTGTGATGGATATGTTCGGCGTCGGCGGTAAAGACGGGACGTCCGCTGATGAGGCGGCGGACGATGGAGAGCGCCGTCTCGAGGATAGGCAGGCCGAAGGAAACTACGGGGATGGCGACGGCGACGATGGTGGGGGCTTTCTGGGCTCCCTTGATGGCGAGGGCGCTTAAGACAAATCCGATGAAGAGACTGCCAGAGTCGCCGAGAAAAATAGTCGCGGGATTGAAGTTGAAACGCAGGAAACCGAGGATGGCACCGGCGAGAGCGATGGTCATGACTGTGACCAGCGAGGGCCCGTCGAGCAGAGCCACCACGAACGCGACGAGGGTGGAGAACAGGGCTGATCCGGCGGCCAGGCCATCGAGGCCGTCAATCAGATTGAACGCGTTGGTGATGGCCAAGACCCATAGAACGGTGAAGGCCCATCCTACGATCCAGGGCAGACGGATGTCGCCGAAGAGGACGGGGATATTGACGATGCGCAGGCCGCCCATGAACAGCATGGTGGCGGCAATGCCCTGCACCCCGAACTTTACGTAGGGACCGACGCCGCGAATGTCGTCATAGACGCCCAGCAGAAAGATTAGGGTCGCGGGCACGAGGATGGTGAGCAACGTCCGGGGGGAAAAGGCGGAGTGCAGGCGTGGACTGTAGAGGGCCCACAGGGCTGCCAATCCCATGCATAGGGAGAACGAAAGATAGATGGCGACGCCGCCCAGTCGAGGCAACGGGGTGGAGTGCTGGTGACGCTCGTGGGTGGGAACGGCGACCAGTCCGTGGGCCGAAGCGAAATCACGGACGTAGCGGGTCAGCACGAAAGCTGACAGAAGCGCCAAAACAAAGGTTCCGAGGAATATCCCCGTCAACTATGCCACCTCGGCGAGCGGACGTGCGGACGCGGCACGCGGGGCTCGACAATGTTAAGAACACTCATCCGCAAGAAAGTATTGCAGCAGCGAGTGAAAGTTAATAGTTAGTGAACAGATTCCCGTCAGTGCGTCAGTGCCCTTGAATTTAGCAGCAGAAGAATGGGACTTTCAATCTCCGGCGGGAAAAAACTGTGGAAAACGACCCAGGATGGGAAGGCGGTCGTGTAGGGTTGAGAGTTGAATCGCCGTAGCGGCTAAAGAGTGCTGTCTTAAAGAGCGGTGCCCACTGGATAGGAGGGGCGGAAGCTTGGCTGCTGTGCTAAACTTCAGTTCAAATTCTTGCTTCTTACTTCAGGGGTCTTGTGATGGAGTCGGGCACCTCGAGTTTCACCGGTCACCGCCGTACTTTCTTCATTCCACTTACCGCAATCTTGATCGGGCTATTTGCAGCGGGGGCGGGTTTCGCTCAGGACGCGAGCGGCACCCGGTCGCAGAGCGGCGCACCCGGGCAAGTCCCAACACAGGTTCCGGTGCAAGCTCCGGCGCAGCTTCCAGCAGCGGAACCTGCGGGGCAAACACCGGCCCAGGCGGCGATGAGTGCTTCGGGCTCGGCCACCGGCGTAGGTGCGAAGACTTCCGACGCAGGCAAAGACTCGGACGCTTCAACGCTAGTGAAGCTGGGGCCGGGCGATCTGCTGGAAGTGAACGTCTACAACGTTCCTGAATTGACGAGCAAGGTGCGGGTGAGCAACGGCGGCGACGTTTACCTGCCGCTGATTGACTACGTCCACGTGGACGGCCTGACCCAGGAAGAAGCGCAGACGCTGGTGGAGAAACGACTGGAGGACGGCGGGTTCGTGCGCAGCCCGCACGTGACCATTTTCGTCGACGAGGCAGCGTCGCAGGGCGTGACGATTCTCGGGGAGGTCACGAAGGCGGGCATCTATCCGGACGTGGCGGACCACAAGCTCTATGAAGTGATCGCGGAGGCGGGAGGGTTTACGGCGACGGCCTCGCGGAAGATCTCGGTGATCCGGCGGAACGTGGCGGAGCCGATACGGATTGAGTTGCCGCGCAATCTGGCGGACGACGTGAGCGGCAATATTGAAATCCTGCCGGGGGACACGATCTCAGTGCAGCGAGCCCCGATCATTTATGTTGTGGGGGATGTGGGCAAACCCACGGGCCTGCTGGTGGATAATGGCTCACTCACGGTATTGCAGGCGCTGGCGCTGGCCGGGGGCACGAACCGCACGGCAAAGATGAACGCAGCGCGGATTATCCGCAAGACGCCGGCCGGAATGACGGAGACTACGCTGCAGCTCAAGAAGATGTTAGAGGCCAAGGCGCCGGACGTAAAGCTGCAGGCGGATGACATTCTGTTCATTCCGGTGAGCGGCGGCCGCGTGGCGGCGAACAGAACGTTCGAGGCAGTCATGTCGATGACGACGGCGCTGGGGGTTTACGCGGTCGTGCACTAAGCCAGCTCCGATTAAGTATTCGAAGGGAGCTTAAACCACAGAGGACGCAGGGGACCCCTGAGTGCTTAATCAGAGATTCTCTAAGCCGGCTGATCGAGATTCAGACGATCGAGATTCAGACGATCGAAGTCAGCCTTTCCAGCACATCTATATATTTCCCGGCGGTCCGGTTGCGCGAGAAATTCTGCAGAATGTATTCCCTTCCTTTTTTTCCCAGGGCAGCGGCGAGTTGGCGGTCGGCGGATAGCTGGTGAATGGCGTTGACCAGGGCGTCGGCATTTTCCGGTTCGATGACGAGTCCGGCTCCGGCTTCTTCGATGATCTGCCGGGCTTGACCGTCCACGCCAAGAATTACGGCGCGGGCGCAGGACATGAACTCCAGCATCTTGGTGGGAATTACGGTTTTGAAAACGTCGGTTTTCTTCAGAAGAACCAGGCAGGCATCGGAAGCGGAGATGAAGGCCGGGATTTTTTCGCGGGGCTGCTGGTCGAGGAAAAGAATGTTGGCGAGTCCGCGGGATTGGGCAAGGCCTTTGATTCGTTCCTTCTCGGCGCCTTCGCCCACCAGTAGAAAATGCGCGTTGGAGTTCTGGCGCTGCAGTCGAGCGGCGGCATCGAGCAGGGTTTCGAGGCCGTGGGCCATGCCCATGGTGCCGATGTAGCAGACCAGGAACTTGTCTTCCAAGTTGCCTCGCGCGCCGAGTTCCTGGCGCAATGCATCGTTGGACGCGGGTGGAGCGGGGGCGAAGAGGGCGGTCTCGACTCCGTTTTCGACGACGGAGATTTTTTCCGGGGGAACGTGCCAGTGCCGCATGAGATGTGTCTTGAACGCGGGGGTGACGACGACGATGTGGTCGGCGCGTTGGTATAAGAATTTTGCCACGGCGGCCAGCGCATGGTGCAGCGGGGAGTTTTCGTCGCCGACTCCGACGGCGGTTAACGACTCTGGCCAGAGGTCGCGAACTTCGAAGACGAACGGAATCTGACGCGCGAAGGCGAGCCACCAGCCGGAGAGCCCGACCAGAAGTTGCGGCGACGAGGCGATGATCACGTCGGGACGCGGGATGAAAAGGCCGCGCAGCGCGGCGGAGACGCAGAAAGAAGCGTAGTTACGCATGCGCTCATGCGCTTTGCGGTTGGGCAGGGGCCAGAGCCAGGAGCGGAAGACGTCTACATGACCCGGCACTCGATTCGGGGTTTCTTGCGGTGGGGAAGTGGCGAAGATTCGCTCGTGGTAGATCAGGCGGCGCAGGCGGGCGCGCCATTCGGGGGGAACGACTCCGGTGGGGTGGTTGGGAAACCCGGTCAGTACCGATACTTGGTGGCCGGCTTCCGCCCAGTGGCGGGCGAGTTCAGAGGCGCGGGCGGCGGGCGCGCCCATCTCCGGCGGAAAATATTGTGAAATGTAAAGAATTCTCACGCGAGCTTGGCTGTCGAATAAAGAGGCTATCGCATCAGGGGGCGCAAGGCATAGGCGACGTTACCGGCGGCGTGGAGGGTGCATCCAAGTTCGCAGGGCTCGGCACGGTCGCGAGCGAAGCTGGGTTTCATTTTTTGGCTTTATTTCGGGGGCGTGGGGACGGGATACCTTTGGTGATCTGGCTAAGAAGCAGAGGAGGGCATAGAGTGAGGGTGCGGATGTCGCTCTCACTCAAATCCGGAATGATTGCCCTTGCAGTGGTCACGCTGGGTTACGCTTCGTATTGCCCGGGACAGAGCGTGCAGCCAACGCCGGCGGCTCAGCCAGAGCAAGGTCAGGGACAAAGTTCGGGCCAGAATTCAGAACAACATTCAGAACAGCGTTCGGGACAGGGGGGAACGGCCTTGAGCGTCCCAGCAGTTTCTGATCACACAGCTTCGGGAAGCATCAGCGGGACCGTGGTGGATCAGAGCGGGGCGGTGGTGGCGGGAGCGCAGGTGCGGCTTACGAGGCAAGACGCGGCGGCCAGCCAAGAGACGATCTCGGGAGAGGATGGGAAATTTTCTTTCGCGAATGTGGCCGCGGGCCCTTTTCAGCTGACGGTTACGTCGGCGGGGTTTGCGGCGCAGGGGACTTCTGGAATTCTGCATGCGGGGGAAAGCTTAGTTGTGAACTGGCCTGCACTGGCCGTGGCTACGGCGGAGACGGACGTGGAAGTGGGAATCCCGCAGGTGGAAGTGGCCGCGGAGCAGATGAAGGTGGAAGAGAAACAGCGGGTGTTCGGGATAGTGCCAAATTTTTATGTGAGCTACATTCCGAACGCGGCTCCACTGAGCTCGAAGCAGAAATTCAAACTGGCGTGGAGGTCGGTGATTGACCCGTTCACCATCGTTTTTGTCGGAGGGGTGGCGGGGGTGGAGCAGGCGCAGAATCACTTTCAGGCCTACGGGCAGGGCACGCAAGGTTATGCCAAGCGCTTTGGCGCGGGCTATGGCGACACGCTGACAGGCACGTTCATTGGAGGGGCGATTCTGCCATCAATTTTGAAACAGGATCCGCGATATTTCTACAAGGGAACGGGCAGCACGCGGTCGCGAGTTCTTTACGCGCTGGCGATGTCATTCATATGCAAAGGCGATAATCGGCGCTGGCAGGTGAATTACTCGGGCATTCTCGGAAGCCTGGCGGCGGGAGGAATATCGAATCTTTATTATCCGGCGCAGGATCGGAATGGAGCGACGTTGACGTTTGAAAATACGGCGCTCGGGATTGCGGGCAGTGCGGTGTCGAATCTGTTTCAGGAATTTGTGATCAAGAAGCTGACGCCGAGGGTGCCGGGGAATGGGGCGAAACCTCAATGAGTGCCCATGTCCCGGTTACGTAAGGTAATCTAGACAGAGCCCTGTGCGTGCCGTTTATCGCCTCGTGTCCCATATCTGTCGAAGCTCGCGGCCTAAGCCATCCCAGTCCGGAAAAACTACGGACTCAGTCACACCCGCGTCTCGAAGGTCCTGCTTAATTCCTGCGATTGCGTTGCTAGGAATGTGTATCGAGTGGATCCGAGTCGACCGTTGTCCTGCGATATTGGAGAGCCAATCAGGATCGGTACCGAATATCATGAACCGACTTCGCTGCGCGGCGACTCGGCGGGATACATGCGGTGAGTCCCAGAGTAGCGGCGATTCCGGTGTTGCCAGAAGAGGATCGTCGTCGTCGTCCATGGGGAGATATAGACGATCCCAATCTTCGGGGTCCCTGTAGACATGCTTGTTGCAATATTTCTCCCACCGTCGGATGGCTCGTGATCGATCCCGACTTTCATCCAAAAGGTCGTCGAGCCAATACGAATCGAGAACGTAGATGATCGAGCCGCTGTCAGACGGTGCCACCTTGGTGCGAACCGCGAAATGGAGTGCCACCAGCGCGCCATCGGACCAGTCGAGCAATCGGGTGGGCGCTCCGTGGTGCTGCATCATGAAATAGGGATCCCATTCCTGGTCTTGGAACCGCGTGTCGTCGAGTTGCGGCGCGCAGCGAGTGAATTCGTCGTATAAATCATTCTCAATGTCGAGCAGTTCGTTAATCGGTTTCCGGCTCGTCCCAGCCTTCGGGCGATATAGGCACGGTTGGAGTCTAGTTTTTGCATGCTTCTCATCCTCAGCACGGAACCACAGCTCCCTATGATCTGGGATGTGCCAATCGTCCCGAATCAAACGCACGGTCGATAAATAGTCGTCTAAAGATTTAGCGATCATGAGTGAGCAATGGTCGGACCCGATCACCACCCGCGAATCATATTTCCCCGATGCGGGCAAGTCAATTTAGTGCAGAGGGAGATTGTGAGACCTTTGGGCAGAAACATGGCGCAAAATCGCACCCTGAATAATGGACAGGGTTCGCCTCGTCCGACCAGCTTCTCAGTAGTAGCAGAGCTTGAAGGCGCTCTTGTAGGCGAGGGCGCGGGTTCGGTTTAGGCGGCTGTGGGTGTAGGCTTCCCAGCGGTCGGCGATGCGGGCGAAGGTGGGTTCTCCGGTGAGGCGGTGCAGGGCGCGCAACTGGACGATGTGCAGTTGATGATAAAACGGGCTGGCAACCATGGGCAGGCGTGTCCCGGACTGCTCGTAGAGCGACCAGAAACCCAAGTCGTAGCGATCGAGATTGTGGAGCAGGGTGCGGACGGCGCGCTGGAATAATTCCTGCGCGGACGCGTCTTGGGTGGCCAGAAAATAATCGTGGATGCCCCACGCCGCCCAGATGAATCCGTTGAGGATGTGGGTGGGCGGGGAGACGATGTACTCCTCGAACCAGAGGTCTCCGGATTCGTCGGTGAAGGCGACGCCGCCGTCATTCATGGGAACGTGGAAGCAGGCGAGAGCGCGGCGGGCGGCTTCGAGATAGCGGGTGTCCGCTGATTCTTTCTGCTTTACGCCCTTCTGATTTTCTTCTTTCTGTTTTTCGTGGTGGGCTCGAACCAGCACGGAAATTCCCTGGCCCTGCGCGAGCGCCGAATACCAGGGGGCGCGGAGGGTGTCGCGGTATTCCCAATCGAAGTGGTGGTTCCAGACGGAGAGGCCTTGCGGGTTCTGTTCGAGGTGGGAACAGAGCCAGTCGGCGGCGATGAAGAACTTTCTGCGGCGCTCGGGATCGGCGGTGCGGCGGTAGAGGTTGTAGTTGCCGAGTCCGTATTGCGCGATGGCGATTGGATTGTATTGCAGGCCGATGTGGCCGTGATAGTCGAGTTGCGGAACTCCGGCGGAATCGTACGAACCCTGATAGTCGGCCTTTTCGGCGAACTGCATGTAGTATTCGCCGAGTTCGGCGGGGGTCGCGTTGGGATTCTCGGCGGGAGTTTCGTGCCAGAAGGTGAGGTGACTCTTGCCGCCGAGGAGGTAGGCGCTGAAGATGCGTCGGTAATAGCGGAGAGGGGGCAAGAGGCTTGTGATTTCGTCATTCATACTACGGCAAGAACCGTGCATGGGCTGTCGAGCTTCGCTCGACTGGACAGCCGGGGGCGGCTGTCCCCACATGGACCGTTTTGTCCCTGCATGTCCTCGCTAGGGCGCGACGGCGTAGAGGGATGTGACTTGGTCGTCGGATTCGACGGCGATCGTGGTCAGGGCCAGGAAGGGCGTGGCGTTGGTTCCGTCGGGCATTGACGCGTTGCCGTATTGAAACAAGCCCATAGGCCAGGCGTCTTTCTTCCATGACAGCAGAGGTTGCCAGGCGGATGTTGCGCTGCCGCTGGTGATGTCTGAGCTGTTGCCTGCGATGTTGGATGCATAGACGCGGACGTGGCGGTCGCGGTTGACTTCGCTGGGTTCAACCATGGTGGAGAAGAAGGGACGGCTTGCGACCCGGCAAGCGTAGATGGACGAACTGGCGATGGGCGAAAGTTGGGTGAGCGAATCCTGACGGTCGAGGCGGTAGATGTAGTTGGATTCAAGTGGCGTGTCCGAAGAAAAATAGAGGCCGTGTTCGGTGGGGATGGCGGCGACGGCGCGGGCCTGCTGCTGGCCCTGCAAGACGGACTCGACATGGCTGAAATCGCAGGTGGCGCGGAGGATGCGGCATTCCTCGCCGTAGTCGCCGGTCAGAGTCCAGAGGCAGTCTTGCCAGGGATCGTGAACGATGTTGTGAACGTGACGGATGGCGCCCTGGGGGAAAGTATAGGCGACGCTCCAGGTGGCGCCGGCATCGGTGGAAGCGTAGATGTGGACGGGGTCGCGGGCGGGGTTGTCGAAATATTCTCCCCAGTAGATTGCGCCGCTCGGAGCTGCGGCGATGTGCAGCGGGCGGGTACCGCGGAGGATGGTGTGGGTGCGGCGAAATTTGGATTCTCCGGGATTTAGCGTGACGATGGCTCCGGGAACGGCGGCGACGAGTC
>Ga0181537_10000484_pt1 | contig 37405 bp, 30 predicted proteins | sample PEATcosm2014_Bin_39_FD_119765 | JGI IMG/M metagenome (GOLD analysis project Ga0181537, IMG submission 119765) | Peatland microbial communities from MTU Mesocosm Facility, Houghton, MI, USA - PEATcosm2014_Bin23_10_metaG | ecosystem: Environmental > Terrestrial > Soil > Wetlands > Peat | place... | reverse complement strand
GCCGTAAGGGGATGGATATCGTTGCGGAGGCTGGCAGACTCGTGCATCGGCGCCATCCTGAAGTGCAAACCATCATCGCAGGCGATCCCGCCGGAATGAGAATCCCTGTGATGCCGGGCGTGAAACTCATTCCACGCCGGCAATCGCAGACGGAGGTTGCCGTTCTGCTTCGAAACGCGCGTGCCTTGGTTGTAGCTTCTCGCTTCGACGCCAGCCCGCACATCGTCATGGAAGCGCTCCAATTCGGAACGCCGGTAATCGCCACCAACGCGTTTGGTATAGGTGAGAATATCTCAGCTTCAACCCTCTCTCCCGATGGCAGCCCCTCTTCCCTCGCTGAACGGATGGAGTTACTCGTCTCAGAGCCAGTGAAGCTTCACCGTGTTCAGGCATTTGCGCAGTACTCCTCCACTGGTAGCTGGGCAAGGAGTGCTCAGATTTTGTTTCGCAGCTTGCAACACGAGTAGCGGTTACTTCTGCGCCAACCATGGATTATCTCGCCCCGCCGCACAAGCTCTTCCTTGGAGACCCTGACGCTGGGTCCTCCATCGCGCGGGACAAACGGCGGGCAATCGCATGGCCTCGTATCCATTGAAACGTTAGTACCCCAGGTTGCTCGTAACTGGAAAGGTTCTCAGTATAATAGGGGTGTCGAGTCGCAATTCAGGGATTGCCGCGCTCTAGGTAAGGGGGCAGCGGCGCACAGTGAGTCTGGGCCGGAATGATCTCGAAATAGTTGATCCCGGCATGTATAAATTTAACGCTGTAGTTGACTTGAAGAGACTGGAGCCGCTTCCTGTTGTGAAGCTGTTAAGGCAATTCAACGAGGTCACAATAGTGCGGAAAGTAGCTCTAATTACAGGGGTCACGGGACAGGATGGCGCGTATCTGGCGGATCTGTTATTAGCCAAGGGATATCTTGTGCATGGCATTAAGCGCCGTTCAAGTTCCTTCAATTCTGCCCGGATCGACCATATTTATCAGGATCCGCATGACTCAGACACTCGGCTCCGTCTTCACTATGGCGATATGACCGACTCGACCAACCTGATTCGAGTGATCCAGGAAGTGCAGCCGGACGAAATATACAACCTCGCCGCTCAAAGCCATGTGCAGGTCAGTTTTGAAACACCGGAATACACAGCCAACGCCGATGCTACGGGCACATTACGCATGCTGGAAGCCATGCGAATTCTAGGCTTGACTGGGAAGACCCGCTTCTATCAGGCGTCAACTTCCGAGTTATTTGGCAAAGCCCGGGAAACGCCCCAGAATGAGACTACGCCCTTTTATCCGCGTAGCCCTTACGGCGTAGCTAAGCTCTACGCCTACTGGATAACCGTGAATTATCGCGAGTCCTACGGGATTCATGCCTCGAACGGAATACTCTTCAACCATGAAAGCCCGATTCGCGGAGAGACATTTGTCACACGGAAGATAACTCGAGCTGTAGCCGGCATTCATTTGGGCGTTCAAAAGGAATTCTATATCGGCAACCTCGATTCCAGGCGCGACTGGGGCCATGCACGTGACTATGTCGAGGGTATGTGGCGGATAGTGCAACAGGACACGCCCGACGATTTTGTGCTTGCAACCGGCGAAGCGCACAGTGTGCGGGAATTTATAGAATTGGCATTCTTGAAAATCGGGCGAAGGGTGGAATGGCGAGGCAAAGGCATCGACGAGACAGGCATAGATGCTGACTGCAAAGATACATTGGTGAGAGTGGATAAGCGCTACTTCCGCCCCGCGGAAGTGGATGTTCTAATTGGGGACGCTTCGAAGGCGCATCGAGTGCTCGGGTGGAAACATACGATCGGCTTTTCCGATCTGGTAGCCGAGATGATGAATTCAGACCTGGCATCGATCGCCCGGGAAACAAGACTGAAGAAGGCGGGGCATGACGAAGTTTGACCTTGCCGGCCGCAGAGTGTGGGTTGCCGGACATCGCGGATTAGCGGGGTCCGCAATTCTGCGGCGACTCTCGCGCGAAGGTTGCGATATCCTCACAGCAACGCGCGCCGAACTCGATCTTAAGCGTCAATCCGATGTGAACGCCTGGATGGGCGACCAGAAGTTCGATGCCGTGTTTCTGGCGGCTGCCACCGTCGGCGGGATCCTGGCAAACTCGACACGTCCGGCGGAATTCCTGTATGAGAACCTGGTCATCGAGACCAACGTAATCCATGCGGCGTGGCAGACCGGCGTCAAGAAGCTTCTCTTTCTCGGTTCGTCCTGCATGTATCCCCGCATGGCGCCGCAGCCTATCCGGGAGGAGTATCTTCTCACCGGGGCATTGGAGGCATCCAATGAACCCTATGCGATAGCCAAGATTGCCGGCATCAAAATGTGCCAGGCATACCGTCGCCAGTTTGGCTGCGACTTCGTATCTGCGATCCCGGCGAATCTTTATGGCGCGGGAGACCGTTACGATACCAGCGCGAGCCACGTGGTTGCCGCCATGATCGGGAAGATACACGCCGCCAAAATCGCTGATAGCCCCTCGGTGGAGCTTTGGGGGACAGGAACACCCAGGCGCGAGTTTCTCTTCTCCGACGATATGGCGGATGCCTGTGTATTTATGATGAAACAGTATTCCGGGGAACCTATCCTGAATGTCGGCACGGGATACGATATGAGCATCCTGGAAATGGCGAATCGCATCGCCAATGTCATCGGCTGGCAGGGCGCTTTTGACCTGGACCTGTCAAAGCTCGATGGCACACCGCGAAAGGTCATGGATGTCAGCCGTTTGCAAGCACTCGGATGGTCGGCGACCACCGACTTTGAGACTGGCATCAAACAAGCATACGATTGGTATGTTAAAAATGTTGCGTGACGGCAAGATGCAGTGTGCGGCATTCGCGTAGCCCCAGTCATGCTTGCTGCTCTGGCTGGAAGAGAGAACACATTGATTGACATCCATCATCATCTGATCTACGGCGTGGACGACGGGGCTCCGGATTTGGAGACGTCGCTGGCCATGGCGCGCGAGGCCGCTCAAGAAGGCGTGACGCACATTGTTTGCACGCCGCACGCAAGCGACGCCTTTCCGTTTCAGGCCGCGGTCGTCCAGGAGCGGCTGGCTGAATTGCAAGGGTTGCTGAAGGGCGTTATCGAACTGAGCCTGGGGTGCGATTTCCACCTGAACGCGGAAAACATTTTTGAAGCCCTGGCGAATCCCCTGCGCTACTCGATTAACGGCAAAGGGTACCTGCTTATCGAGTTTGCCAACACGGCCGTTCCTGCTCAATTCGCGGATGCGCTTTTCCGGCTGCAGTCGGCTGGATATACTTTGATCGTCACGCACCCGGAGCGGTATCTGGCAGTGCACCGCCATCCTGAAGTTGTGGCTGAGTGGATACGTAGCGGTTGCCTCATCCAGGTAACTTCCAGCGCGTTGTATGGGCGCTTCGGCCAGATACCGGAGGCGATTGCCAATGAATTTCTGGACCGTAACTGGATTCACTTTCTTGCCACAGACGCACATAACCCGGAACGTCGTCCGCCACACCTGAAGAAGGGATACCAATACGTTACCGACAAGGTAGGCGCAGAGGTGGCGCGACGGCTTTGCGTAACCAACCCTCTCGCAGCCGTCCAAGGCGTGCCCTTGCCTGAACAGCCTGAACCTGTTGGTGTTTGGGAAGATGAACCCCTGAAGTTCAATCTGAGCCACTTTAAGACAAACAGCAAGTACAGCGCAGTGAGACCCAACCCGGAAAAAAATGGCGATCAATCAGATGAGAACCAACGAAAAGGATTCTGGTCGCGCTTGTTTGTGCGATAGAAGCTGAATTCTCGAACTGGCGAAAGGACTAGATCGACGGCCCAGGGCCACTGAGGTACAGGTTAATGCCATTTAAAGAGGCAGGGTCGGCCTGCCCGGGCCCGAAAGAAGTGTGATTCGCTCCCTGACTCTCTGCGAATTTCGATACTGAATCTTGGTTCGCGGGCACAATGACTGCCAGCCGCTGGCAATCTCCTACAGTAGAGCATTCCGGAAGAGAAGGAAGAATGGCGCAATGAAACCACCTGATTCGGTTCTCATGGAAACTCTTGAGAAAGACCGGCAAATCAGAAGTATCTGGGAGCAAAGCGATTCCTTTATAATTCAAGCCAATAGCGGTGAATTGGAACGCTCTGTTCCTCCTCGTGGTGCTATGGCATCCCCAATGTCAGAAAGAAATGCCGGACAGCCATCCCGCTCATCCCAAGCGATTCGCATTCTCCTCACAGCACTGGAAGTGATCGCCGACTTCGCCACAGCTGTGCTTGCAATCAATCTGGCCTACCTGATGGTGGCCTGGCTTTCCAGTCGAAGCTTTGTTCTTGCCCACCCATCCTGGCAGGAAGAGCGAATTGCGGCGCTAGTCGGTGTTCTTCTTCTTTTACTGCTGAGAGCAGACGGGGCGTATCGGGGCGGTATCAGCCTGCTCAAGATACGGGAGACGGAGCGTTCTCTCAGGGCCGCTACACAGGCTTGGTGCTTGTTGATTCCGCTGAGCCTGCTTTTTAATGTTGCCGTCTCGCGATCGGTCTTGCTTTGCGCTCTGATTGTCCTGCCCATCTGCCAGGTGGTTCAAAAGCAGCTTGTCATTCGAGGGGTCAAGTGGATGCATGCCCGTGGCCTGGGAGTCCAGCGAACGATTGTTTACGGCGCTGGTGAGACGGGCCGGCGTCTCCTGTCCGCACTTTGGTCGTCACCCAAACTCGGATGGCGTCCAATTCTAGTCGTCGATGACAATCCGCTGCTCAATGGACAACGGCTGCCGGGACTCGGATACCGCAGGACGGAGGTCGCTTCGATTGCAGAGGGACCAATCACGCGTGAACTCCTGGTGGAAAACCGCTGCGACCTGCTGATTATTGCAGTTCCGCGATTAGGGCAAGAGAAGTTCGAGATGATTCTGGAAGCTGCGCAGGAGGCTCACGTTCGAGTTGCAGTTCTTTCGGACCGGTCATTGCCAGTCAACGATGGACTGGAAACTGTCGACGTTGATGGTTTGTTCATCATGTGCATCGACACCCCGCAGGCTGCGGGTCTTTATGACGCTGAAAAGCGGCTTTTTGATATTTGTGCCGCGGCCATCCTGCTTGTTCTTTTGAGCCCGTTGATGCTCGTGATGGCGATTCTGATCAAAATGGAATCGAAGGGTCCCGCACTCTTCAGGCAAGAAAGGGTTGGCAAGCAGGGAACCCGTTTTCAAATGTGGAAATTCCGCTCGATGCACCACAATGTCCCCACCTATGAAGTCTCTCCCACGACTCCCACGGATGAGCGCATCACAAGGGTTGGCAGGCTAATCCGCAAGGTGAGCCTCGACGAACTGCCTCAGCTGCTCAATGTGCTTGCAGGCGATATGTCGCTTGTTGGGCCTCGGCCGGAGATGCCATTCCTTGTGGATCGGTACGACACCTTTCAACGTCAAAGACTGGAAGTCATTCCGGGCATTACAGGCCTTTGGCAACTCAGTGCGGATCGAGCTTTTCATATCCACGAGAATATCCAATACGACATGTACTACATTAGAAATCGATCTTTCTTTCTGGATCTTGCGATCCTGTTTCACACCATTGTTTTTGCTGTCAGGGGCATCTAATCAAGAATTCCAAGACCCCTGACAGTTCCCGTTGATTCAATCAGCGTTGCTTCGCATTGACGCGCGTGCTTATTCGATCCGATTCACTCAAATGGAGATGTCATTGCTCGACCGCCGCGGGTTTCTTCTCAATGCGACTTTGGCTCTGGCAACGGCAGTCAAATGTATTCCGAACAAAACTCCGCTGGGACTCCGGGACAGGGCCAGTTGTTCTCCATGGCTTGTCGGGGGACAAATCACTTACGCGGAGATCCAGAGCGATGCACCGCTTGCCGCCCGGTTTGTTCGTGAGTTTGGAATTGCGACGCCGGGGATAGAACTCAAGTGGCAAACCGTTCATCGTGCGCCGGGACAGTACAGCTTCGATTATGCCGATAAGTTCATGATCTGGGCGCAGCAGAATCGAATGCTGGTTCGCGGACACAATCTCATCTGGCCCAACTATGGCACACCGCAATGGGTTATGGGATATGCGACGCGCAGCAACGCGCGAACGCTTCTGGAAGAACATATCAACACCGTTGTGCGACGTTATGCGGGAAAGATCCACTCCTGGGATGTGCTCAACGAGGGGCTTAACGTTTGGGATAAGCGAGCCGATTTGCTCGCGCTGCGTCCATGGGCTGAACTGCTTGGGCCAGAGTACATCGATATTGCATTTCATACCGCCGCGAGCGCAGACCCGCACGCGCGCCTGATCTGGAACCAGAACTATATTGAATCGGACGATGCCGGAGACGAGCAGAATCGCGAGGCGATGCTGGTTCAGCTTCGAAGGCTCAAGTCTGCCAATGTGCCAATACATGGCATTGGCATTGAATCGCACTTGTTTGCGGAGAAGCCGTTGGCGACTTCGAAAATGGAGCGCTTCATCGGCGAAGTGCGATCTTTGGGGCTTGAAATCCAGATCACAGAACTCGACATTATCGACACGCAGCTTCCTGGCGAAATAGAACGCAGAGATCAACTGGTTGCAGATGCGTACAAGCGGTATTTGGAACTGATGATCCCAATCGCCGATCCCACGGCCATCGTATTCTGGAGCTTTTCAGACAGACGAAATTGGCTGGACTGGGCAGCGAAGACAAATGCAAAATACATGCGTCCCGATGGTGCGCTCCACCGGCCTGGATTGCTGGATGCGGAATTGCGCGACAAGCCGGCTTACGAGGCGGTAGGTGCCTCTCTCTCGCGATGAAGGTTGGATCCGATTGCGGGCGCTGCTACTTTGCCCGACCGGCGCGCTCGGATCAATCACTGTGCGTTGACATGCGAGTCTGGTAGGACCATTGCATAAGGACTCTTTGCCCGCAGTAGTCCCTCGTCGCGCATGGTCTGAACAACGATCACCGATCCGTCACTTAACAAATGGGTATCATCCCACTGCATCGGAACATCCCTGCCGGCCCAAACCTGGCAGTGTCCGCCGGGGCAAAGAACACCGTATGAAAAATAGGGAACATGCCACTGCTGTTCGGCATTCTTCTTCAACTGCGCGTCAAGTTGGTCAAATGCCAGCACACGATGGCGCTCCGCAAGGGTTGGGTCGTGGTTCAGGATCTGGTTCGCCAGAAGAAACCGAAGAGGCGCGTCGTAGCGCATAATCGGCCCCACAAGCATCGCCGGCTGCTGAATGTCTGCAAGCGTCTCAAGAGCGCTTCCAATTCGCGGAACATCGAAAGGCTGCCAGTTTGCGGACAGGATCACAAGGTCAAAGTGATGCTTCGGCAGGTAGTCTCTGTAGAATTCCTGCAGCGATTTTCCGCAGCTTTCCGACTCGCCGAATCGACGCTCCGGAACCGGTTTGCAGCCGAGGACCACGAATTGAAGAATATTCACTTCCGGAAATACTGCATGAAGCCCGTAGTCAAGATGCCCTGCGTGGCTGTCTCCGATAAGAAGCCAGTTTGGGCGGTGCGGATCAGGATTGTTGCAGTGTCCTGGTTCGAACTCCGATAACTGGATCGGAAAGCAGATGCCATCTCCGAACTCCATCTTTGGCGGTTCGAACGATGCGATCGCGATCACTTCACGTGGAAACCGATTGGGCAAACCCCTGGCCAGGATGACCGCAATCGAAGCAATCAGAAGAACTGCAACGGTAGCCGCAACCCCTGAGTAGAGTGCCCTTCTTGACGGCTTGAATTGACCGAACCGGATCGGTTGCTCAACAAATCTCCATGAGAGGTATCCGCATGCAAGCGACGCCGCTGTCAGCAACAATAAATGTTCAGCTGTAATTGCCTGGGCAAACGACAGGAACGGAAAAACGCGCGACAACACTGTTCCATAGACAATTCCTGTCATGTGATCCGAGAAGGCAATCAACGGAACGTGCCATAGATAAGTGGAGTACGAGATAAGACCGACACCTTCCAGCGGTTTGATCGAGAGCAGAGCCCCGGTCCAGGTCCGGCCATTGGCGCCGGCCATCAACACAAGAGCGGTTCCCATGCAAGGAACCAGGACACCCGGCCCGGGAAAGTTCCACGAGGTCGGCAAGCGGATAATAAAGATGAGCATCATCACAAGGCCTGCCGCGCTAAATAACTCACGCCAGATGCGGCGATCCGGACAGGCAAGTATGCCCAATCCGGCCAGGCTTCCAATCAGCAGTTCATAGGCCCTCTGCGGCAGGAGATAGAACGTCGCGCTGGGATACTTCCGGTAAGTCAGTATGCAAATCAACAGAGATGCGAGGGTAAATCCGATCAGCGTGCGGGAAAGCCAGGAACGCCGATATCGGAAAATCAGCATAAGCAGAAGGGGTATGACGATGTAGAACTGTTCCTCGACTCCGAGCGACCAGGTATGGAGCAACGCGTTGCTTTGATCGGAGAAGTAATCGGTGGTGCGCCAGAAGTATAAGTTTGAAACCGACAATACCGCTGCCACCAGGGCCTTCTCGAAGTCCAGCATTTCTGACGGATAGAGCAAGAAATAAGCGGCAACCGAGGCGCATAAAAGCATCACGCAAAGTGCCGGAGCGATTCGGCGAACGCGCCGCTCATAGAACCCCGCAAGAGAGAAGCGGCCAGCTTCCAACTCCCCGGCAATATGGGATGTGATCAGATATCCAGAAATTACAAAGAATATGTCAACGCCCAGGAAGCCGCCCTGCGTGAAGCGAAAACCAAGGTGATAAAGGAGTACAGATAGGATCGCAATTGCGCGAAGACCATCGATTTCCGGGCGATACCCTGCTTGAGAAAGCATCCTCTGTCACCATGAACATGAAGAAAGATAACATGGCCTGCACCTCATAAAGAAAGAAACAGATACTGCTCCGGATGAATGCAAGAGCACCCAAAGTGCTTCAACCGCATGGAGAATAATATAATCCGTCAAATGGCGCAACAGATCGAGCGCGAAGTCTCGAGAGCGAGAGTCTCGGGAGATGGTTACCGTGCGGACATCGATGGTTTGCGCGCAGTCGCTGTTCTTTCAGTGCTGCTCTATCACGCTGGATTTGGCGCATTCCGAGCTGGTTTCATCGGGGTGGACATATTCTTCGTCATCTCGGGCTTCCTCATTGGCGGCCACATCTACGATGAGGAACTGGCAGGGAGATTCACCTTCCTTGCCTTCTACTGTCGGCGCGCCAGGCGGATCCTGCCCGCACTTTACTTCGTAATTTGCGCGGTAATTCTGTTAGGAGTTTTGATCCTCTCGCCCAACGAACTGCGAAGCGCCGCAACTGAAGCTATCGCCACGCTGCTTTCGGCGTCGAATCTGTTCTTCTGGAAGGCTATAAACTACTTCGCGGTTGCCGCCGATCAACGAACTCTGCTTATGACATGGTCCCTCGGTGTTGAGGAGCAGTTCTATCTGGTGGTTCCATTGTTGATGGTGTTCCTCATGCGGTCCAAATCCAAGACCCGCCTTGTGCCGGTCCTGGCTGCCGTCAGCGCGCTTTCGTTTTTCACAGCTTGCTACCAATCGGTCCACGCGCAAAATGCAGCCTTCTATCTCTTGCCTGCCCGTGGCTGGGAGCTGTTCGCAGGTGTCCTTCTGGCCGTGATTGCAAACCATGCGCGCCAAGACGTCGTGCAAGACCCCGTGCGCCGCAAGGTCACTCAGAACGTCCTCAGCGGGCTCGGATTATTGCTTGTGCTCTTGCCCATCTTCTTTCTTCCAGACGACCTGCCATTCCCTGGAATTGGCGCGCTCCCATCGGTATTGGGTAGTGTGCTCGTGCTGAGTGCTCCGGACGGCTGGGTCAATAAAAAAATACTGACGGCCGGGATCATGCGTTATGTTGGGCGGATCTCTTACTCGCTCTACCTGTGGCATTGGCCACTTCTTACTCTTGCCCGAATCGTTCTGGGAACGGATCCCACGCGGGCTGAGTCCACCGCTATCCTGGCTATTTCTTTGCTCGCCGCCGCTGCAAGCTACAGGTGGGTCGAGCAGCCGTTTCGGGCAATAAAAACACCGGGACGCACCTTGCTGATTCGATATGCGGCTTTGGCCACCTTGCTGATCTTCATCTGCTTGGCCATAAGGCTAACATTCGGAATCGCATTCAGAGCACCGGAACTCGCCGTAGAGGAGAGACTAGATTGGTCTTCAAGCGATCCCTGCATAGTGGAACCTTCCGCGGATCGGGCAAGCATTTCGCTTCCCTGCTTTGAAAACACGGGCCGGCCCGCACTCATGATCTGGGGAGATAGCCATGCAGGAGCGCTGGCGCCGGCGCTGCGCCAGCAAGCTCATGAAGCTGGATACGACTTCATCGAGAGTGCGAAAAGTTCCTGTCCGCCACTCGCAAATACTGCCCGCCACTTCTCCGCCAGTCCAGACGAAACCGCGAAGTGCGTCGCTTTCAACAACAACGTGCTAAAAAGTATTGAAGCGAATCAAAAGATCCAGGTCGTTGCACTCGCCTCGTACTGGAGCGACTCGCTCGTTGACCCTTATGTGCACAACACGGGTTGGATTGTGACGGGATCTTCGACCCAGGCGCCCAAACCCACGCTGGAAACCTCGGAAAAAATGCTGTCTGATGCTCTAATCGCGACAATTTCCGCGCTGCAGAAGGCCGGCAAACGTGTTTTGGTGCTGCAGGATGTTCCTGTTTTTTCTGAAGATCCTTTGTGGCGTTTTCGGACCGCAAGGCTGCCATTGAGAGCGTGGCTCGTCAATCGACTTCGCCCCCGGCAACCGATCGATCCCGGCGCCGACGTGGAAATGTATCCATCCGCATATCTGGCCGCGAGGCTAATCATCGAAGACGCCACTAAGACTACCGGAGCTTCCTTGTTCGATCTCGAATCCGCTCTACGGATTTCTTCCACAACCTACCGCTATCGCGACTCAGTTCACAGTTTCTACGAAGACAATCAGCATTTGACCCTGGCAGGTGGACACGCCGCCTTGGCGGGATTGACTCTGCCTGGTCCGCGAAAAGAGTAAATCATCGCTACGACTGCTCAGTTTTACCGTCGACTCTGCCCCGGCAACACTGAGACCCAAGCGCCACTGGGGATTAACGCTATGATCGGCTGGTCAAACATACAGACTCAATCTTGATTCTGGAAGTATCATAGAAATGAGTCCACTTCATTGCGGGTTGTTTGCATCGATCCTGGTGGCTTCAACCTTGCAATACTTCTTTCTTGGATACTATGCCAACCCGCGATTCTGTCATCGTCTATCACAATGAACTCCTCCCGTATAGCGCCACCTTCATCCGCACACAGGCGGCTGCGGTAAAGGCATTTAAGGTGGGATTTGCCGGACTGTTCCCCACCCGGCAAACGTCCCTTGATCTTCGCCTTGATTTCGGCCCAATCCTCTTCTCCGGGGACCACCGCACAACATCGAGAATCGCAAGAAACCTGTTTGTGCGAACCGGGTGGGGCGGAAGGAAGTTCCTAAAGGAACTGGAGGCAAATCATCCCGCACTTATCCACGCTCACTTTGCACTGGATGCAAGCATTGCTCTCGAGATAGCAACTGAACTCGGCATTCCGTTGATAACTACCCTGCACGGATACGATGTTACGATTCACGACGAAATCTTATCCCGAAGCCTGGAAGGTCGAATCTATCTCAGGCGCAGGGAAAGACTTTGGGAGAAATGTTCTCATTTCTTTTCAAGTTGCGATTACATTCGCGAGCGCGCTTTGGAGCGGGGCTTTCCCGCGTCAAAGCTTGAGACGCTTTATTCGGGCCATAACCTCGTTAGCTTTAACCTTCCCCCGGTGCCACGAAATAGAAACCTGATCGTTTATGTTGGCAGGCTCGTTGAGAAGAAAGGCTGTTCTTACCTCATTCGCGCAGCCCACCTGGCTTCCAGGCAGTGTCCAGACCTCGAGGTCGCAATTATTGGTGATGGCCCGCTCAAATCGGAGTTGGAAACGCTGGTAAAAGATCTCGGTGTGAATTGCACGTTTTTGGGAAGACTGTCTACACCCGAACCAGGCAATAGCGTTCTGGACTGGCTGAACAAGGCCCGTGTGTTTTGCATGCCAAGTGTCACGGCCAGCGACGGAAACACAGAAGGCCAACCAGCTGTCTTCGTGGAAGCTCATGCCCTCGGTGTGCCCGCGGTCAGCTTCGACACGGCGGGAATCGGGGAGGCTGTTCTCAATGGAGAGACCGGGATACTGGTGCCTGAACGCGATATCTCAAAGCTTGCGGACGCACTCGTGGAAATGTTGACAAATGACGTTCTCTGGAAACGCTTCAGCGACCGTGCACGAACCTGGGTTGCCGAACGATTCGACATTCGCAAGCTGAATCTTCAGCTCGAAAATGCATATCATCGCGTGCTCAATCGATAACAACAATGCTTCCTCGAACAAGACCTGCCCGTCTTCATTCTAAGCAAAATCAACACCCATCAGATATCCTGCGAAGGCGCATCCGGAAGGTTCCAAAACCGTGACTTGTCTCTTTCGAAAATTTCTGGGTTGATCCCGTTCATGACAGGCCGCTTTCGCAAAACCTCATCGCAAATGCGATCTCCTACCAGTTTTGGGGAGGCAGACAGAGCGCCTATTCCAGAGGCAATTGCCCCCACCAGATCTCGATTTGCAGACCGAATGTTTACCTGCCGCAGTTTGAGTTTCGCTTTTACTTGCCGGTCCGAGACAAACCTCTCCAGGTGTGGCCGCACTTCCTCTTTAGTCAGCGGTGACCGATTCCGCAATCGTGAAAGCAAAAGATACTGAACGTAGAGCAAATCGATGAAATTCTGACGTATCGCCTGAGTCGTCGCCTGCCCATCGTGTTGACGATAACCAACCAGAATCTCGGGGATGATCTCAATGTCGTAAGCCAGAGCAATTCGCCACCAGAGATCCGCGTCTTCCGCATGGGAAAGGGTTTCTCGATATCCGCCGACATCCAATGTTCTTTGGACGTTCAGGGTCGCCGCGGAGTGGCAAAATGACAACAAGTAGCCGCTTTGTACAATCGCTTTCAGTTCCGCTGGAGTTCCCCTGGAAGCCCGAAATACACCCAGTGATCGCTCTGGAGGATAGTACTCGGCTATTGAATAGAGCATCCCTGCATTCGGAAACTTCGCAATGTACTCCAGTGTGCGTTCAACGCGTCGAGGGTACGGTACATCGTCGGCATCCTGGCGCATTAGCCACGGAGTGTCCACTTCCCGAAGCATCCGATTCAGTGTCGGGATCAGTCCCGCCTGCTTATCGACGATCGTACGAAGTCGTTCGTCTTTAACTGAGGCTAAATACTCAATGCTTCCATCGTCGCAGTCACCCACGACCGCCAGAACCGTGAATTCTGTCGACGTTTGGCGTAAAAGGCATTCCATCGTCTGGCTGAGATACGGCATTGCATTGCGAACTGGCAGACCCACCGTCAAAAGCGGCATTGCGAATCAACCCTTTCCATCTGCAAAACAGTCCGCGCACCTATAGTTATCACATTCGGAAACAGTAGTAAATTGATCTTAGCCTCGATTCCGAACAAGCACCACTGATCCGTCAAAGTCAAAAGAAAAGTCCATCTCCGTTGAGCCTGCACTTATCATTGCCTCTCTGAGCCGCCTTCGGTCCTCAGTCTGAAAGAGCAAAAAACCCGCCCCGCCGGCTCCGACGAGCTTTCCTCCCAAAGCCCCTCCGTCCCGCAAACCAATCTCATACAGATGATCCACTCTGTCGTTGCTCATTCCAGCCGATCTTCCGCGCTTTCGGAGCCAGTGCTCGTGCATCAGCGGGCCAAACCTGAATATATCTCCTGCTTCAAGACTTCTCATTATCTCTACGCCAATCTGCTTCGCAAAATGCAGGCTATCGATCATCGCGGAATCCTTGCGGTCAGATCGCTCCCGCTGGTCAATCAGCAATGCAGAGGCACTCCTCGTCGCACCTACAAAGAACAACATGAGCGAGTCGCGCAATTCATGCACGGAACGCTCACTGATGGGTAGAGGGTAGACTTTGACAGAGTCGTCGGGATCGTATTCCTGGCAAAGCAGGCCACCGTAAGCAGCGACGTACTGGTCCTGCTTTCCCACCGGATCCTGGAGTTTGTTCATCTCGATGTCAATTGCCGCTCTTGCCAGAAGCTCCGCGTCTACCAGCTTACGGCGATGCGCCAACAGCGCGTGAACCAGCCCTACCGTAAACGAACCCGACGAACCCAGACCTGTCCCGCTAGGAACGTCCGCCATGCTGGTAATCTCGAACGGGCTCTCTACAGGGAATGCGCGAAGCGCCTCCCGAATAATGCGGTGCTTGATCTGGTCCACCGAATCGGCGTGCTCCGACTCCGAGTACTTCAGGAAGTACCCTGGAAAGAAACTCCGATTCACGCTGATGAAAATGTACTTGTTGATTGCCGCCGAGATGACAAATCCCCCGTGTTCCCGGTAATACGACGGAAGATCGGTTCCACCGCCACCGAGAGAGATGCGGAGAGGTGTTCTCGTGATAATCAATGACTCGGCTCCTCGTTCAGAAGGTTTTGGGCGCCGGTGACGCCTCTGCGCTCTCGTAACTCAATATCGGCCTCTTCAAGTCCGTCGATCTTGCCAATCTCGTAGAATCGTTCAAAAACCTCAAGGCCGGCAAGTTGCCCCAATTCCACAAGGTTCTTCTGAATGCTCGATAGTTCGAATGCCTGATCGCCTTCGAACCCTTCAAACACGTCTGCTTTGAATGCGCTCACTCCGTAGTCGATATATTTCATTCTCGCATCCCGGGATGTCTTGTCGTAGCGCACAATCTTTTGATCGCAATACTCTACATTACTTGTGTCCCAACGATTCTCATTGTGAAAGATGGTCATTAGTCCCGGCATCGTCGAGTCCCGAAATGCATTGTAGATCCGGGCGTAATTTGTGGGGCAATAGCTATCACCGTAAGTAAGCATGAAATCTCGCCCCAGCAATGGCAATGCGCGGCGGACCGCCCCCCCGGTTCCAAGCAAATCCGGTCCATCGAATGAGAAGCGCACCGTGCATCCGAATTGACTCCCATCCTGCACAAAGCTCTGAATCTGGCCGCCGAGATAACCACAAAGCAATACAACATCCCGAAAGCCCGCTTTGACAAGCAATCTCAGTTGGTGCGCGATAAAAGGCTCGCCGGCAACTTGCAGCATCGATTTGGGTACTGTCAATGTGACAGGGTGCAGCCGGGTAGCAAGCCCCCCGCAGAGGATTGCGATCGTTGGCAGTTCCGTCCTAGCCCCTTGTGCGCTCATCCGAAGCCAGACTCTGGAGGGAATGTTGAAGTGCGGTTCGAGTGTCGTGCTTGCACCGCCAACCCAGGCCCTTAATGCGATTTGTGTTCAGCCGCACCACCGGAACATCTCCTTTCCAACCCCTGTCGCCTCCCGTAAACCGGTAGACCGGAGCCCGTTCCAATTTCAGAACCTCAACAGCAAGGTCTGCAATCTCCCTGACTGTGATGTAGTCTCCCGTCGCAACATTGAATACCTGGAATTTCGGCCTTGAAAGCTCATTCGCAAGCAGAACGGCCGATATCACGTCTGACACATGAATATAGGACTTACTCTGTTCACCATTCCCCAGTATCTGCAGTTGCGTTGGATCGGCGATCAGCCGGCGTATAAAGTCGTATCCAACCCCATGGGTCTGGCGAGGACCCACAACATTGCCAAAGCGAAATGCACATGCCGTCAGCCCGAACATATGACAGTAGCTTGAAATCAGAGCTTCACCGGCAAGCTTGCTCGCCCCATATGTAGAGACCGGAATCAAAGGACCAAAATCCTCGTCCGCTTCCGTGTCTCCCAGATCACCATAGACTCCCGAACCCGAAGCATACAAGAGCCGTTCGGCCCCAGTCCGTCGCATGGCCTCAAGGACATTGTTTGTCAGAAGAGTTCCCTGGTAAAAATCAATCTCAGGTTCCGTCGCCGCGCGCGCGATATCCGGGTTCGATGCTAAATGAATCACGGCGTCATGACCATCCATCGCCCCGCATAGAGCCTGAATGTCTGAGACGTCGCCAACAACTACCTTGAGCCGGTTGTCATGGGCATCGCCTTCGTAATGCCATTCCCTGCCTGAAGAGAAGTTGTCAAAGATCGTCACCTGCAGGATCGAGTGATCCGATAATAAGGCGTGAACAAAATGGCTGCCGATGAAGCCGGCGCCGCCCACTATCAGGAACCTTCGATACCGTCGCTCCACTGGTCTCTCACATTCCACCAAATGGCTCCGTCGAACACCGAGTCCATCAGGCACAGGTTCATTATCCTTGAGGCCAATGGATTTGTGAAGAAAGCGGAAGGCCCCCACCCCGTTGGCCGGCTTACCGCCAATTCGCTTGTCTCCTGAACCGGCAGCGAGAAGGCAAGCTCGCAAATGCCGCAGTCTATTGACTGTATAAGCCACTCATGTGCCGTGACTTAAGTGAAAACCATCCCTATTCTCCGATCGCCCCTACAATGAGTAGCCCGCAGCAACTGCATCGCCGTGGAACATCTTCACGGTCTCAAGAGAATAGGCTTCCAAATCCCTGCCGACGATCACGCACTTCTTCAATAGATCCGGCGTCACGGTGATAATGTGCGTGCCGATCTCGTCGGCCTGGAACACATTGAGGATCTCCCTTGGACTAGCCCACAGCAACTCCGCCTGCGGAAAACCTCGAAGGATCTGCAGCGATGTCTGCATGATTGGAACCGGGTCGACACCGGTATCGGCAATTCGCCCGGCGAACACTGAAACAACCGTTGGCGTCGCGCGGTGAAGTGCATCCCGAACTGTTTCGACCTGTTCGGAAGTCATTACGGCTGTTATATTTAGAGGAACACCTGATTCCGAAAGCCGGCGGATGATCGGACTGGTGGATTCGCCCTGTGTATTCGTAATCGGAATCTTCACGTATGCATTGGAGCCCCAACTTGCGATCTTCCGCGCCTGGCTTTCCATCCCTTCCAAGTCGTCGGCAAACACCTCAATCGAAATCGGGAGATTCGGAAAAAGATTCAGTACCTTTCGGCTAAACTCCTCGTAATCCGACACCCCGGCCTTCCGCATCAGTGTTGGATTCGTGGTCAGTCCTTTGATCAAGGGGTTCTGGCACCACTCCAGAATGCTTCCCAAATCCGCGGCGTCGACAAACAGCTTTATTTGGAGTTGCTCGATCAATCGCATATTCGGTCCGACTCGCGGCAGCGTCTTCGGTTTGTTTGATATACCCAAGCTATAATGAACCTGCATCGGATTATACGCTACGAAAAGGTCGATTCCTCACCGCGCCGGCTCGTTACGGAGGCTGTTCATAAATTGCGCAATTCCCTTTGCAGGACGATTGTCATTGCGAGATCCGGCTCAAATGGCGCCTGGAGTTTTCTCAGGCAATGATACTTCTTGTTGCTCTCGTCCTCGGCATCCTGTATGTCTCAACCGTTTGGCTCTTAGTGCGCAACTTCCTGCTTGCATGGATTCTTGTGCTGGTCGCCAGCTGTTCGAGCTACGCATTCGGCGCCTTCGCTATTGTTCTCATTAACATTCATATCTATCCGCTTGACTTCCTCGACGTCTGTTTGCTGTCCGCGGGCATCATTCGATTTCGATTTCAAGACCTCAAGCTTTCAACCCTCTACATTCTCGTTGGTGGATATCTGCTCCTCTTTGCACTGAGCGTGGCGCGCGGTCTTGCCACGTTTGACCTGGCAACGGTCGGAAACGAGGGTCGAGGTCTCATTGGAGAAGTCCTCGCACTTACCTATTTCACTACGATTCCTTACGATCGGAAGATTATTAAAGAAATTGTGATTGCTCAGATCGCTTTTTCAACCGCCTTGGTCCTGATTTGCATTTTGCATTTTGCTGGACTTCCCATTGGTGGGGTCGTCGGCATTACGAATGGTCAGAAAATATACGATACGGGGGCAATCGACCGGGGTTTGCCGGCAGGTGCAGCCGCTTCCATTGAATTGTCCGTGCTCTTCGCCGCTTCTTGGGCAACTTATCGAAAACACACACGCTGGTTACCTTGGCTCATCGGCATCTTTATCCCAACTGTTATCCTGATGCAGCACAGAAGTGTTTGGGCCATGCTTGTGGTTACATTGGTGGCAGCTTGGCTTATCGATGTCAAGGTCACCCAGTATCTTTGGAAGATTGGAGGAGCGGTTGCTGTTATCGCATCTATCGTTATTTTCAGCTATATCGGACTCAGATCGAATCTTACGGAGGAATTCAAATACAGTACGACGAACACAGGTACTCTGCAATGGCGGATTGAGGGTTGGATAGATTCTGTATCAGCGGATCAATCGCCTCTAAGTGTATTGATAGGACTGCCGATTGGATCGGGATACTTGCGCCTGGACTCCGGTGCCGGCGGATACACAAACTTCCCGCCACATAATGAGATCGTCAACCAGTACCTTCGCGTCGGGGTTATTGGCGCGGTCATCATAATCCTCTTCATGCTTAGGCCAATTTACATCTATTTCCGGGACCCGGATTCCGGATCTCTGCTCTATCCGACCCCAACCTCATGGATCCTCGTGACCATCGGAGTCATCGTGTTTGGCATACCGTATTCCTTCTCGCTCGAATTGTTCGCTCTCGTGGCAATGGCAAACCGCATTTTGGAACCAAGCCCTGAAGGATCGATCAATCGAGCGTACTTGCTTCAGTCCTGAACGTGAGATTCATTGCAAAAAGCACCATTCTCTTGGCGACGATTAATCTCGCGGCAGGAACGGCACATCGACTTTTGAAATGTGACTTGATACCAGACCTGTCACAGACGTCTCCCGCATTGGGTTCGCGAAGGCAAACTTGTTGCGGTCAGACCAGGGCCGGGCAGTTGAGACAATTGCAACGGGCACAGAATAGAATCTCTTTGTAACGACTGCGAGGGAACCTGATGCCAATTCGTTCAAGAGCCCCCCTGCGTCTCGGTCTGGCTGGCGGCGGAACAGATGTTTCGCCATACTGCGATCAATTCGGTGGAGCAATTCTGAACGTCACAATCGGGAGCTACGCCTATGCCTGCATCGAACCTACGGATGACGGAATGGTCGGCTTCGTCTCAGGTGACCGGAGAGAATCCGCGGACTATGCATCGGTCCCCGAAATCGAACCCGATGGAAAGCTCGACCTGCTGAAATTTGTTCATAACTACGCCGTCAGGAGATTCAATCGGGGAATTCCGCTGAGCCTTAAGCTCACAACATTGTCCGACGTTCCATCTGGATCTGGCTTGGGCGGTTCGTCGACCCTAGTTGTGGCCATACTCAAGGGCTATGCCGAATGGTTGCAATTTCCAATTGATGACTACGACCTGGCTCACGCTGCATATGTGATCGAACGCGAAGAAGCCGGATTGCAGGGCGGAAAACAGGATCATTACGCGGCTGCATTCGGAGGCTTCAATTTCATGGAGTTTGGAAGCGGCGGTCGAGTCTTGGTCAACCCACTGCGAATTCACGAGAGTGTGGCCGCGGAATTGGAAGCATCGCTATTGCTGTTTTACACTGGCGCTTCCCGTGACTCCGCAGCCATCATCGCCGAACAGGCGCAGAACGTCGAACAGGGTAACGTCGAAGCCATCGAGGCTATGCACCAAATCAAGCAAGAGGCCTACCGTATGAAGGAAGCCTTGCTCCGCGGAGACTTTGGTCTGGTCCATGAAGTTCTCCGTGCTAGTTGGCAAGCAAAAAAGAGAATGGCAACTCAGATCGTCAATGAAAAAATACAGACGCTGTATGAAAGAGCGATGGAGGCGGGCGCCTACTGCGCGCGCATCTCGGGAGCCGGAGGCGGTGGTTTTATGATGTTCCTGACGGATCCAATGCGCAAGAACCGCGTCGTAGAGACCTTGCAGCAATATGAAAGCGGCGGAATTGCCTATGGTTGCCATTTCCCAACACCCGGAGCTCAGGCTTGGAGAATCAAGTAAGCTCTTTCTAACTCGGTGATGGCATGAGGTGGCGTCTTATGCGTAAAGCAACTCGCCGAAGCGAAAGAGGATTGATATCGAAGTTATTATCTTAGCGGGCGGATTCGGCACACGGCTTAGCTCCAGGCTTCGTGACATCCCTAAGCCCATGGCTCCCGTCGGCGGTCGGCCATTTCTTCAGATACTGCTCGATCGCCTGATCGCACAGGGATGCAGTCGACTTATCATCTCTGTTGGTCACTTACGGCAGGTAATTATGAATGCATTCGGAGAGTCATATAAGAATGTTCCTGTTAACTACGCAATCGAGGAAACTCCGCTTGGCACTGGAGGCGCAATCCGTTTCGCGCTCCAGGAAGCCAACGACGATTCCGTCCTGGTGCTCAATGGGGATACATTCCTCGAGGCGGACCTAAAGGCAATGCTAACTCTCCACAAGACCCTCAATCGTCCGATTACTATCGCCGTTACGAAGGTGCCGGAAATGGCTCGATACGGCGGTGTACTAATCGAGAATGGACACGTGGAAGGCTTTATTGAGAAAGGCATTACAGGCGCAGGCTTCATAAACGCGGGCATATATGCCATGGATCGTAACCTTTCATGGCCAGAGACACTTCCTCAGCGATTCTCATTCGAGTCGGACTTTCTTTCACCGTTGGTCAAGGAGTTACATCCAGCCGCTTTCACCTGTGCCGGGCGGTTCCTGGATATCGGAATCCCCGAGGACTTGGACCGCGCGGAGTCGCTAGTGGGCGGCAAAGACGATTTTTCTGATTGAGATACTTGAATCAGGCCACCTGCAGTGTTATGCAAAGGTTTCAGCTGGAATAGTCTCTACGAAGTCCAAGGGTCATCCGGATCTCATCGAGCAGATTCATTACCTCAAGCGCATCCTGCGCCGTGGCGATCCGGGGCCACTCCTCTTTTCTATTCGTACCGAACAGAAGAGCTTCGGTTTCACGTTTGAAAACGTCGAGACCATCGTCTTCTAACTCGACTAACTCCGATGCCGCCTGCGACTCAGCCTCGCGCCAACCCCATCTTTTGCCAACAGTGTATTGCTGCTTGCCGTAGCTCCTGTTTCGTCCGGTCACGATTCCGTATCCGTCTGTCCCATTGATGCGCATATGGAAGGTGCTCCGCCACGCGACCAGGGAGATGCGCAAGTTGATGGAGAATTCGTCGGCTTGGAGAAGCAGAGAAACCTCTTCTTCGATTCCCGTATTCCAGAAACCGCGCCAACTGCTCCCCCCCAGCGATTTCACGCCGCTCGGAGCCAACTGAATGCAAAGGTCCAGCAGATGCACTCCGGGGTCGATCAGGCAACCGCCGCCAGCGCTCATTTCGTTCAACTTCCAGGTTCGCTCCTGGCCCGGCGCACAGCCATGGCCGAGAACAAACTCGATGGATACGACCTTACCAAATCGGCCGCTCCGTATATCTCGGACCGCGCGGCTAATCCCCTCGTAGAACCGGTAATTGAATCCAACGTGAAGGCGCTCGCCCCCGCTCTCAACCAACTTCTTCGCTTCATTCAGATCGCGTCCCATTGGCTTTTCCATCAGGACCGAAGCGCCAGACTGCAAAGCTTCGTGAGCAACCTGAACCGCCGAGTCATGAGGTAGCGCAATCATCACCCAATCCGGTCCTTCTCGCAAAAGAGACTCGACACTCTCAAAAGCCGAGGTGCCAAACTCTAATGCGGTGGACTGGCAAAGCTCCCTGTTGGAGTCATGAATGCCGGCGATTGCAATCTGCTTGCCCTCAGCCTTCAGTGAAGACAAAGCTTGCAGACGCTCCCGTCCAATCAACCCAACTCCAATCACAGCTGCCCGAATCATTCCACACGCCTCAACTTCCAAAGATCCTTGCCGGGGAGCACCCGATTACCGTTCAACCACTCCGGCCAACTGTCACGGACGTGAACAAAGCAGCCGGAGAAGGCGCACGTTTCCGATAGGATGAACTCCCTCGAGAACACTGTGGGTTCACTGATATCCACCGTTGTGCGAACCTCGGCGCCACTGGCGCGTACCGATGCCAGCAGATCGGTTTCCACCGCCCCAGGAGCCACAATCGCCGTCGCAAAGTCGCCCTCGCCTTTCAGGTCTTCATGCAGGTTCTCAACTATCCGAACCAATGCTGTCTTAGTAGCGGCATAAGCGGGAAACATGGGATAGGCATAAGCCGCGCCCCCCCCGGCAAAGAAGAGCAGGCGGCCGAATCGATTCTGCTTCTGCCTGGGCACTAGGCCGCGCGCGACGGCAAGGTTTCCAAGGACGTTTACTTTGAATGCCCGGTCCCATTCCCCCAGGTTCGTGTCCATCAGCGAGCCTTGGGGCCCCACGATTCCGGCTGCGAAAACGGCCGCGATACGCTTGAATGATGAATTCGAAATCCACTCCCCGACCCTTGCTTCGGCCGTTCTGTAGTCTTCAAGATCAAGTACAAGCCCGGTTGCCTTGTCTCCAGCGGCCTTGATAATCTCAGCCGTGTCCAAGGCTGTTTCAGTGCGGGAAATACAAAGGACAAACGATTTCTTTGCTGCCTCAAGAGCGATGGCCTTGCCAATCCCCCGGCCTGCCCCGGTTATGACGGCCAGGTCCGGATAACTCCCGGATTCATTCAAAGTCCTGTCCGCACCCTGCTGAGACATGTTGCGAGACCTTTCTTCATGAATAGCGTGGCCATTGGATGGAGGTTTACAATACCTTATCGCGCAGTTTCGCGCTAACTTGGATCCGTCGAGGCTCTTCATGCTTTCTTACATTCCTCAGTCTATCGAACTTCGCGCCACATAGCGATAGCCGGTCTCCTGCCTGCGAGGGATCGAGTCAGCCATCATCCCCTCTTCGTTCCAATCGCAGGGGAGCACGTTTTCCGGATACGGTTCAAATGCATCTTATGCGCAGTCGTTCTTCGCCGGACTCATCATAGAGGGTTACAAGTAGATTGAATTGCCGGGAGAGAATCTGTGACCCGTAGAATGTCCGCGATCCTTGATTGCCTGCGTTGGGTCTCGGCGATGACTGTCTTGATCGATCACACATCGAATCTGATGCTGACGCGCTTTATCGACACACCGGCTCCGTTCAGGTCGGTCGCTCTCTACCTGTGGGTCTTCAGTGCCGGCTTTGGCCATCAGGCCGTAACTGTCTTTTATGTACTAAGTGGATTCCTGGTCGGCGGCCCTCTGGTCGGACATGTCAAACAGAATGGACAGATACCCTGGAAGAAATACTTCGTTGACAGAATAGTCAGGATCCAGCTGGTCCTCATCCCGGCGCTGACCGTGACTTATGTGCTCGATAGGATAACGTTTCATGTGAACCCCGAATGGATTCGAGAGTTCATTCAATTCCATAGCTCGTGGCAGATATTCCTCGGCAATCTATTGAGCCTGCAAAACTTCTATGTCACCACCTTCGGTTCCGATGGCCCAATCGGCACGCTTGCGATTGAAATGTGGTTCTACATCTCCTTTCCGCTCTTTCTTGCCGCCTTTTGCCGGAGATACTCCACCGGCAAGCGCCTGGGGCTCGTTACTCTGGCAATCGCAGTCAATGTTGCGCTGGGCATTGCGCAGCCGGCATATCTGCTTGGATTCATCATCTGGGGCATCGGCGTTTTGGCACGAATCTGGCAGGGACCGGTTCTCAAACGTCCGCTCATCCCAACAGCTTGGTTTTTATTTGTATTGCTGGGCATCCGGGCAGTCATGCGCCGCGACATGGCGGGTAACATGTGGTACCTGTTTCTCGCCGACCTTCTGCTCGCAACTGCCCTTTACATGCTTCTGGCCAGTTATCTCCGTCAACCGGAAGTCCAGGGTTCTCCCTTTCTGGCGGACTTTCACAAACGCATTGCCGGCTTTTCCTATAGCCTGTATGCAACACACATGCCCCTGCTATTCCTGCTCTCGGCAGTGTCAAAGTTCTGTTACGGTTTTGGGATAGTGGATGTTGTGCAGCACAGTTCTCAGTGGCTCCTCGTGTTGGCCACAATGGCTATTTGCATCTTCTTTGCATATCTGTTTTCACTCGCTACGGAACTTCATACCTTCACCCTGCGAAAATGGGTGTTTAGCAGAATCGGTGGCTGAGGTTGGCCGTAATGCGACATATCTTCCAACAGGCTTCCCGGTGATAAATCGATGACGGATAAACGAGGCCTGGCAAGCAGATCGAAGCGTGCCTTTCTTTGGTATTACTCCGGAGCTGTTGCGCGTATCGGAATAAGCTTCGGCGCCAACGTTGTTCTCGCCAGGCTTCTGGGACCGGTGCCCTTCGGGCAGATGGCGTTTGTCCTGATCTTGCTCGGTATTGGGAATCTCTTTGCCAACCTGGGCGTACCGGCGGCCATTGTCCAGAAGGAGACGCTCAACGAAACTGAAATACGATTCGCATTCACCGTTCAGATGCTCGTCGGATGTGGTATTACATGCCTGATTTGGTTCTCGGCTCCACTCATCGCGGATCTATTTGGCCAATCCAGCCTCGTTCTGCTTTTTCGAATCATTTCGCCGCTGTTTGTTTTGCAGATCTTCGGGACCACATCGTCTGCGCTCCTGCAGCGCGCTCACGATGCACGAACGCTTCAAATCGTTTACATCGTTTCCTACATCGCTGGCTATCTCGTAATTGGCGTTCCTATGGCGCTCTATGGACAGGGTGTCTGGAGCCTCGTGGCCGCGCAACTCGTGCAGGTTGGCCTCAATAGCATGTTGGTTTATGCCAGGGTAAGGCACTCTCTCGTTCCGAAGATTGCCCGGGATTCCAGCGGGTTATTGAGCTTCGGCATGAAGGTGCTCGCTGCGAATCTTTGCAGCTGGGGAATTCTCAATCTCGACAATGCCTTTGTCGGCAGGTTTGCGGGAGCATTCCAATTGGGCCTGTACAGCCGCGCATTTGCTCTTGCCCAAACACCGGCTGAGTCGGTATCCACAAGTCTGCAGCAGGTGTTGCTTCCTTCCGCGTCGCAGATTCGGAACGATCGCAAGAAATTTGCCAACGTGCATGCGGCTCTATTCGGCCTTATCCTTCTCGTTCTTGGACCCATCTTTGCCGCCCTGGCTTCAGTCCCGGACGTCGTAATTCGCAGCCTATATGGCGCAAAGTGGATCGGAGCTGTGCCCATCTTTCAGCCGTTGGCCCTCGCCATTCCAATGTACGCCGCGATGGCGATTACAGGGCCACTGCTCACGGCACGCGGCAGGCCCGGCCTGGAACTCAAATGCCAGCTTCTATCCTTCGCATTGGCCATTCCCGTTTACTACTTCGCTGTTCACAGGTCGGTATTGACTCTGAGCTGGGCTGTCCTGGGCATCTACATTGTGCGGTGCCTGGTGCTCACCATGGCAGTGTTGGTGGAGTCCGGTGGGAGCTGGGCAGGATTAGCGTCGGTATCCTGGCCGGCCGCTTCCCTCAGCGCAGTTGCGGCAGGCGTCGCGCTTTTCTCCCGGCAGATTTCGTCATCGCTGGGAATCGTTCCACAGGCATTTGTTATTGCAGCAAGCGTTGCTTCCACCATGCTTTTCGCATTCGTCTTTCTTCCAAGAACGCTCTTGCAGCCAACTGCTAACAGGGTTCCGCAAGTTGTTCAATTGCTCCCTAAACGCCTTCGATTCGTTCCAGATGTAACCGTGAAATCCAATTGATCCAAAGCAACAGACTCCCAGCATCGAGATTGCCGATAACTCATCGGCGAAATCTTAAAGCGAATCTGCGCAGCCCCCGCGGAATCAGCAGATAGCACAGTCCCAGCAACGCCGATCGAAACGTAGGTTTACCTTCACTCCAATAGGCAACAAGCAGTCCCCAGGTACTTTTGAAATCTGCTTTAGCCTGGCGTGCTCTCGTCAAACACTCGGTGGCAATAAAAAATGATACAGCCTTCGAAGTGAAGTATTTCCTTCGTTGGCGGCACCAGTCGAGACTGTACTTCCAATCATCGTGTTCGCTCAAGCGGGCGCTTTCTTCCCGCATATTGTAGATAGAGAGCGGCTCATCGATGTAGCAAAGAGCAGTGCCAGGAGCATTCAACGCTCGAAGTGCCCAGTCCCAGTCCTGGTGCCTCCGAAGTTCCGAATCGAACGGAACTGAGAGCATCAGTTTTCTTGGCACGAAGAGAACCGAAGTCGCAATTGCGTTTTCGCCATACGACAGGCCTCTCCTGCAGAACATATAGTCCGAAACTGCCTCGTTGGGTCTCGGCGCTCTGCGGCCGAATGGCGCATCTCCCGCGGCGGACCGCCCGATGTAGGCCGAGCAGACCACCGGAAGAAGTGCCGTCGCAGTTTTTGCGAGCGCCAACTGGCGCTCCAGTTTGTTCGGGAACCATTCGTCATCATCATCCAGGAAGGCAATCCAATCAGCGCGCGCCGCTCGGACACCGATGTTGCGCGCCTCAGCTCCACCAAGGGATTTGGGAAGCGTAAGAATGCGCAACCTTGTATCGCTCAATATCTCTAGCCCGGCAACCGTCTCTGAATCCTCACCATCGACCACGACAATCACTTCCAATTGCCGAAGGGTTTGGTTCAGAGCACTTTTTGCCGCGCGCAACACGATTATTGGCCGGCCTTTGGTGGGAATCACAACACTAACTAGAACTGAAGAGTCATTTCGAGTTGTGATTTCAGAACTGTTCATTCTTCATTAAGAATAATCCTGCTGGCCGCCAGAAGATCGGCTGCGTAGTAGTGGGCTTTCGGCCAATCGTTATGTGGGTCGGCTGAAGGATGATCCGGTTCGATGCGAATTGTCCGCAATCCGGCTCTATATCCGCACTCGATGTCGGTCGGCCGGTCACCAACCATCCAAGAACGGGACACGTCGATCCCATAACTACGAACCGCCGCGAAAATGAAATCCGGCGACGGTTTCCTGCAGCTACATTTGGAAAACCCCGGCACCAGGGACTCTGGGTGATGGTAGCAATAATAGCTATCTAAGAGCTGAGTGCCCGAGTTCTTGAGCTCCCGGACAAGCCTTTCCTGTATCTCCAGCAGTGACTCCAGCGTTGACTTTCCTTTGGCAAAGTTCGGTTGATTCGAAACGACAATCAGGCTATATCCTGCCTGACTTAGTGCCGCCAAGGCTGGAATCGACCACGGGTATAATTCAAACTCATCCGCCGAGCGCGGCCCCTCGAACTCGCCGGAATCAGGGTAATAGCGATTTCGGTTGATGGTGCCGTCACGATCCAGAAATACTGCCCGATCAGAAGGCATAAGCTAGGACGATTCCCATTTTGTAACATTCATCTTCAATCTCGGATGCGAGACAATCCCATGCCAAATGACCGCTTGAAATGCCTCGGCATGGGGAGTCACAAGATCCGGCGAGATCGTTGGGACAATAACAACTGCGTCTCCAATCGCAGCAGCATAACCTCCGTCACGACCGACTATCCCAATGATCTTCGCACCGGCTGATTTGGCAACATCGAGAGCACGGACAATGTTGGTACTGATCTTCTTGTCCAAACTGCCGCCACCAACCGAAAAGACGAGGACCAGGTCATTCTCACGGATTTTGCTGCCTAGTAACCACTGCGCGTAGGATGATTCCCATCCTTCGTCATTGATCCGCGCGGTGAGTTCTGCAACGTTATCTGTCGGCGCATAGGCCTCGATTCCGCAGATCTTGCGAAAATCGTTCACTGCGTGGCTCGCATTGGCCGCGCTTCCCCCTACGCCGAGAATAAACAGACGCCCTGATTGGTCTCGTGTCCCGCGAAGCAACTCAACCATGAGCTCGACCTTGCCCACATCCAGTCGCTGAAGTATCTGGATGGACTCCGAGAAATATCTGGAAAGAAGTTCATCCATCGCGTGTCCGGCAGCCTCGGCTAATCAATGATTGATAATGATACCTTCAGTGGTCGCACTGCCGAGAGCAGCAATGATTGAGGTTGCGTTGACAAGGATATTCTTGCCGTAACTGAATGGCACCCAGACAACGTCCTCCGCCTTCATGGCAATGTCCTGGTCCTTGCCCTTCACTATCTTCCCCACGTTTACCTTTAGTTGCTTATAGTCCCCATCTGCTTTGCGAAAAACCATGACGTTGTGCAAGCTGGAATTCGGCAGAACACTGCCTGCCTGAGTGAGCGCCTGCAACAGAGAAATCTGGCCATCCTCCTGCATCACAACCCCATGCGGTGTCCCCACGTTACCAAGAATGTAAACGATCCCTGCGCGCGGCACGTCGACGATATCGCCTGGATAAATCATGGGCTGGCTCGCCAATATCTCATCTGGATTGGTAGGTATCAATACGTTGAACGGCTTCACGCTCCGATCGAGACGCTGGATCGTAACTGTGCGAGATGCACGATCGCTAAGGCCTCCCGCCATGGCCAGCACAGTCAGCAGCGGCCTGGGAGCGGGAAGTGGAATCGCCACTCCGTTCGTTGAACCCGCACCCCCAACCACATACCCGATCACTGTCGCAGCATGGAATGCGTATGAGGAGTCTTCAATTGTTACAGATACATGGGCATTCCGGAGAATATGTCTGTCCATATAAGCAGCTGCAATAGCTTGACCTGCCGCCCCTTGCGTCAATCCTCCGATTTTCACAGGCTCGCCGAGAAGAAGCGTAACCTCTCCACCGTCTGTAACGCGAACCTTCGCTTGATCTAATTCGGGGAGATTGAGCACGTGAATATCAACGATATCGCCTGGAATGATTGAAATGCTCTCATACGTTCCAGGCGCAACAGCTTCCTGCAATTGTGATGTTGCCGGCTGTTGCGCGGATGTTCCCGCCGCAGACAACGCTACTAAACTTGCGATCAGAGTAAGTCGATTCGCACGCACAGCTTTTGCCACGTCCATTACTCCTCTCCGCCTTCGTACTTGTAAGTGTTATTGCGGTAGCCGTAGTACTCATAGTAGCCTTCAGTACCCCTGGAGACAGCGTTGAGTACGGCGCCGATGTTTGCGTGCACTTGACGGGACAACAAACGGTGCGTTGTCCGCAAAGAATTGATACTGGTCCTTCCAAAGCGAGTGATCACCAGCACAAGATCTGCCTGCTCGGAAATCAATACGGAGTCAATGACAGGCAATACTGGAGGACCGTCCAGAATTACCAAATCGTAATCTGTGCTCCACTGCTGAATGAGAGCCCTTAGATTTGGTGAACTGATCAGCTCATGCGGATCGGGGGGCCGTTGTCCCGCCGGTATGCAATCGAGGTTGGGCACATTTGGAACGTGGGCTACCCAATTGCCGGGAAGCTGTCCTGTCAGGATGCGCGAAAGTCCATCTTGAGAAGGTGGGAGACCAATGCGCTTCGCCATGACCGGCCTCCGAAGATCGATCTCCACGAGCAGGGTGCGTGCGCCCGTGCGCGCATATGTCGCAGCAAGATTGATTGCGGTTGTACTCTTACCCTCCGCCGGTGTACTGCTCGTGATCAGAATGACCTTGGGGGTTGAACCTGTCTTTGAAAGGAGAATTGCGGTTCTAAGCACGCGCATAGCTTCCGCGTATTGAGAGTCCGGTTCCGCGGAAACAAAAATTTCATGCTTCTTTTCTCCCTCTTGAGGCTTCTTCTCCTCTGCGGGCTCCGTCTTGCGGCGGGAGCCATACCCATACCCATATCGTCTGTAGATTCCCTTGCCATAACCATAAATGGAACCTACTACATTGAAGTCTGGCGTGACCGCGTACACAGGAATCCCCAATTCGGACTCGACCATATCTACGCTGTTCACCTTGTCGTCGCGTACGTCCTCAATCCCCGCAAACATCACACCTAATAGGAGCCCTATGAATATCGACGCGGGAAGGATCAGGATCACTCTCGGCGAATTAGGTTTGGCGGGCGAAAAACCAGGCGACACAACCGTCATATCTGCAGAGCGCAATCCCGCCAGAACTCCAGCTTCACGCAACCTTCTATCTAGATCCGTATACAACTCGCGTGCATCCCGCGCTTCCTGATGAACAATCTCATATTGCAGAGCCTTGTCGTTTACTACGTTCGCTCGCTTTATCAGTGCATCGTGTGCGGCTCTGGTTCGCTGCTCCTCGTCCGTGGCAATCGTGTAGTCGTTTTGCGCTCTTTGTACCAGGCGGTCGGTTTCTTCCTTTATCGACTTCCTCAATGATTCGAGCTGAGCCTTTTCTTCATTGAGCTTGGGATATGCGTCGCCAAATCGTAATTCGTCCTGACTTATCTGCGTCTGCAGCGTAACCTCGCTGGTCTGCATCTGCTGGATAAGATAGAGCGAGCTTTGAGATTGTTCGATGCCGGCGCCAATTAGACCGCTTCCCGCGAGACCTGAGATCAGTTTCGGATCCCTGGTCTGTACAATTTGACTTACCGCACCCCTGAGAATACGGCTCGATTCCGCATTGCTGAGGGCCAGCGTAGACTGTTGCAAATGGTCAAGCAGTGGGCTGTAGACCATGGTTTGCCCTGCAGCATTCGTTCCTCCCATGTCATATGTTTCCGTCTCTCGGCGCAACTGGGATTCTTGCTGCTGCATGTCGTCAGCCTGCTGGCGAACTGCCTCTATCTGATCTCCGAGCCATGCTGAGGTCTGTTGAGTTGACTTGTATTTTGTTTGAAAGTTATATTGCGCCAAGTCATTAACAAGAGTATTCACGATCTTGGCTGCCAGTTCCGGATCGGGACTTGAGTATCCGATATTAATAAGCCGTGTTCCTGCCACTACCTCGATCTTAAGGTGCCTGTTGAATATCGCTAACGTCCTCGCTCTTCGACTGGGTGAATCCATAAACGCGGTGCCGGGACGTTCCGGTTCGGTCTTGGGCTCAAAAAGTCCCAAAATAGTGCCCAACGGATTGAAGTTAAAATGAGATTTATAGTCGGCGGTGTTCTCAAGCCCCAACTCATCGATAACTCGAAGCTCCAGATTATCGGACTCGAGTTCTTGAACCTTCGTGGCAAGGGTGATGTTCTCTTCCAGAGGATTCGATTCACCGCTGGAAGACTGGGAACTCCCTTGAACGATGCTGTTGAGACCCAAAGAGTCGTCTGGACGCTTGATTTCTACAAAGGTTTCAGCCTTGTACCTTCGCGTCGCAACGGCGCAATACAGTATGCCTATAAGAAAGAAGCCAATAACCGAAACAAAAATGGTCCGGCGCCTGCGAACTAAGAACCTTAAGAGATCGCCGAGGGTTAAGAGCCTGCCCTCGCCTGACTTGTCCCGCTCAGATGGTTGCGCCTTTTCCATCAATTCCCCGCTTCCCTAGGAAGAAAAATAATGTTCTTGAGAGAGTATATTGGACCACGCAGCTTTTCCGGCCTAAGCACTCAAGAATCGCTCACTGATCCTCAGATTTCGGATGCATACGTTTAAATTTTACCCTTTGCGGGCATATGAAACCACGGAACTACGTCTGCCGGTTCTGCATGTGGAGATACAAAACTTCTTATAACCATAAATCTACGGTATGGCATTGGTATTTGGCAAGTTCGCTGTGGCGTTACGCGAAAATCAATCATCGAGTTCGACGCACTCTCCGGGTGAGCGGAGTCCGAGCTTCCGCCGTACAGATTGGCTTCCCTTCGCGCCTAGCCCACCCTGCCGGCGGCAATCCCTCTATCTGCCGCTGTACGCTTCCAAACAGGCGCCGTGTCATGTGGCTCTGCCAGCGGCAAGTAGCAACGGGCGTCCGAGTTGGTTGCGCGGGTTTCAATCCGATGAAGGAATAACCAGCCACGAATTCCGGTCAAGGCGCCACAGCCGTGTGAAGTTGTGCCTTGCTCTTCAGCCCCTCGAAGATGTCCTGGTCGGAATCAACTTCACCGCTAACCCGCATGTGAAGTTCTGTATCCCGCTCGCAAAGCACGCTTCGGAAAGTTACAAATTCTCCTCTAAGGGACATCGAATCTTTCGAAGGATATCGGCGATTTCAAACGACAGATCGATTCAAGCACCGCAAGTGCATCGTCCTATGACAGGACTAGCGAACAGCGGTGATGAATCTTAAGTATCCAATCTCATGAATCCGCTCCGCTCCACCTTCTCAAGATTTGAAATGGTATAAATGGCCAACACATAGCCTATGCCAATTGCATAGGTGAGAAAGCCGCCAGCGAAGCTAATAACAATAATAGCAACGAGCATGTAGATAAACATTTCAAAGATCTCAAGTGAGTAGCTCATTACCGCTCTAAAGATGTAGATTACCGCAAATAGCGGAATCGGAAGATACAGCAGGAGCCCTATTATCCCATACGAGATGACGACGTCCAGATACGAATTGTGAGAACTGGTTACCTGCCACCCAGCCCGCACAATCACGTCATTAGCCAGCGGTGTCTTCCAGAAGCCGTATATGCCGTATCCGAACCAGGGACGGCGTTGTGCGGCCATCATGCTCCACTCCCAGATACTCGACCGGCCAGTGAACGTACGGTCCCTCCCTATAAGGTGAAGGGCTACGTCGAGGTTCAGAGAAATAAGTGTGACGGACACGACAAGAACAAAGAACACTACAACAAACGCCGGGAACCGGGAACGAGGGTCAAACCTCCGGAACGGCTTAATTAACGCCGATAGGAAGATCACTAGTGCAATTGCGATCCAGGATTCGCGACTCCTGGAACCGTAGCTCAGTACAACGGTCAACACGGTGAGCGCATCCCGCCAGATGCGTTCCAGCGCGTTTTTGGGAGCATAGCCAATGCACAGTCCAAAGGCGATTCCACAATTCAACCCCAGCTCATTCTTTTGCCGGTACACGCCCTTCCAGTCTCCAGCATTATCGGGGTTGGTCCCCAGGACGGCAGCATTCTCCAATCCGCGGTATGGCATGAAGATGATCATCAATACGCAAATGATGAACATCACAGTGAACATTTGAAACAGCAGAGTTTTAAACTCAGAGGGAGTAAAACGGTCCATTATGTAGCAGTAATAGAAAAAGACGCAGATGGATGAGATTGCCGGCGAGTAGGTTGTCGAAAGCGGCTGAGTAGACCATGAAATGCTCAACAGTATCCAGCACAAAAAGATGAATGCGAAGCGACACGTCCAGAGACTCCATGGCACGCGTCCGCGAATTCTAAGAAATGCCGCCAACGAGCAAGCCCAGAAAACGGCAATGCTGATGTGTGAGGCTGTCTCCAGATAAGTGCCTGGCACGATCGCCCAGATCCCGTTCATACCGAGGAGGCACAGGAGGAAAATGTTTGCCGCTGCCACCAGCGTGGGTCGCTTCTGGTCAAGCAGCGCATCTATGGGGCGACTCGACGCCCTGGACGCACTGCTGCGCGAGACCGAACTCAACGGGGAGGACTGCATTCTGTAAATCATACCGGCTTCTCCGGAAAGCTGCCACAGTCCCTCACATACAGAGCGAAAACTGTCATCCTCTTCCACATGGCCGGTCGATATTCTTCCGCAACGATGCGATCTTTCGCCCAAACCTCGACTGACGAGGTTGAATCGAATCGTGGGGTTTGTGATAATCTCAGCGGTGACAGCAGAAAATGGGTTGAATGACTCCCCCGCCGGGCAAAGTGGTGCAGGTTCATTTTGGCACTCTGGGGATTGCACCGATGGGCTGACTGTCTCTCACCGACGTAATCCCGCACCTACGCGGCAGATTGGGTGCTGCGTAAAGGCCCAGGTGCGGAGATGCAAGCCAGAGCGCGAGCATGGGTGCGTGTGGTTTGCCTGTATTGTGATTAGATCCGTCAAGGGAGCTTGCGTGAAGGTTCGAGTTGCAGTGGTGGGGTTGGGAAAGATGGGTCTCTCCCACTTGTCCATGATACGCGTACACCCCAATGTAGACATCGCTGCAGTTTGTGACACATCGAAGATCCTTCTGAGCATTATGGAGAAGAAAACCGGCATCGCCTGCTATTCCGATGTGAACCAGATGATGAATGATACTAAGCCCGATGCCGTTTTGATCGCGACGCCGTCCCGCCACCATGAAAGCCTTGTTCGTCTTGCATTGGAGAACGCTGCCCACGTCTTTTGCGAAAAACCATTCTGTTTAAATTGGGCTTCCTCAAACGAGCTGGCAGCCTTGGCTGAGAGCAAAGGGCTGATCAACCAGGTTGGGTATCATTACCGCTTCGTAGCGGCGTTCCGTGAGATGAAGCGGCTACTGAGCTTGGGCGCCATCGGGACTGTTAGCCACGTGCTGGCAGAGGCTTACGGGCCTGTGGTGCTCCGTCCAAAGGGCAAATCCTGGCGATCTAAAAAGGAGGAAGGCGGCGGTTGTCTATACGACTACGCCGCCCATCCGATCAACCTGTTAGGCTGGTTTTTCGGTAGACCTTCGTCGATTAGCGGCACAGTTATCAACACCGTATTTTCTGACGATACCGATGATGAGGTCTACGGTACAATGCGCTTCGGGAGCGGTCCGAGCGCCCAAATCTCAGTAAACTGGAGCGACGAGTCGTATCGCAAGATGACGGTAAAGATGACTGCCTGGGGAACCGCAGGGAAGCTTTACGCCGATCGCCAGGAGTTTCATGCGTTTCTTCGAAATGAGTCACCTCAGGTCGACGGCTACACCAAAGGCTGGAACATTCGTTACACCACTGAACTCACCGATCCGGTGTGGTTCTATGTTCGCGGCGAGGAGTATTCCGCGCAACTTGATTACTTCATTCAGTGCATCCTGGCCGGAGAGAGGGACAATCTGAATTCATTCGCAAGCGCTGCAGAGACGGATTACGCTCTCGCTTTGATGACTGAAGATGCAACACAAGGCCGAGTTACTTCCGCGGTTCCCTCTCCGGTGTTGGCACGCAAGAAATCGTTTTTTCGCGGCTAGCCTCGTTAACACATCAAAGTGAGATATATGGACAGGCTGCTTTTTGGCGACAATCAGTTCTTCGGGGTCAACCACATGTCCGAAGAGAAAGCGCGTATCCAGTCGCTGCGCTTTCGCGACATCCAGGCGATCTATGCGGTGTTGGATGCCGCTTACGAGGAAGGTGTAAAGACCTTCATGTGTACAACGCACGATCGCGTGGAGGAGATCTGCGAGCGTGTGCGGACGAATCCTGACAAGTATCCAGACTACCAGTTCTTTCCTTGTATGCCCTACGCTCACAAGTACGCGAACGCCGCCACTGAAGAAGGCATCATTGGTGCAATCCGGCGCTTCTCTCCGGAAGAGGGTTTCCTTTCGGCTGCCATTCGCGGTGGAGTCTCTCTAGCCTCAAAAGATGTCGATGGCATCGTCCGGCTGCTGATCGATGCCGAGATGAAAATGTTTCGAAACTTGAGAACACCAGTGATTTTCTTGCAGAATGTCGTAGTCGACTTCGTGCTGGGGCTTGGTATGACCCAGACATTCAAGGTGTTCGCTGACCACATCCGGAGTCGCTACAATGCCGAGCCAGGCTTTATTACGATGAATATGCCGAGACTGGTTCCCGAGTTATTGGGGATCGGCATTGAGAATCCTATCGTTTGTTCAAACATCAACAAGATCGGATTCCGGATGTGCGGCGGCTTTAAGGCTTATGAGGAGACTCTTAGGAACTATAAGTTTAGAGCAATCGCCATGTCTGTCTATGCGTCGGGCTCCATTCCTCCTGAAGAAGCGATTCGCTGGGTTTGCGATCAACCGAATATTAAGAGCATCGTATTCGGCGCATCGAGCCGCGCAAATATACAGAGTACTAAGGGCTTGGTTGACAAATACTGGACCGGGGCAACTGCGAACGATTTGAACATATGACGTTCTGGGCCAGTTATCCGCATGACTACTTCAGATACGTCCGGAATTGCACAAAAGCATGAACGGACTTGATTTTGACCGCGTGTAGTGCGGAGCTCGTTCACCGCAGCGCTGAGCAATCCGAAATGCGCGCATTGCCTTCATAGAGGGTCATTAGGGCCGGTCCAGATTGCGGGGAGCGGCTTCTCGCGATGAGCCTTCATGGCTGCTTCGACGTATAGTTTGAGCTGCGCCTCAAAGACATCGCGATCGAACTGGAGCGCGTGACGTCGGATCGTTTGTGGGTCAAACTTATCTTCAATGCTTTCAAAGTCGAGGATAGCCTGCATCAATGACTCAGGTGTCTGGTCTGTGAAAAGGATGCCGGTGTTATGCGACGGGCTGGACGAATCTACTCTTACAGTCTCCAGGGACCCACCTTTGCCGTACGCAATCACAGGGCGGCCGTGGGCTTGTGCTTCAACGGGAACGATGCCAAAATCCTCGTTGGCGGCAAACAGGAGCGCTCTACACTCGGAATAGAGCTTGCTCAGAGTCGCATCGTCCACACGGCCAGGGAACTCAATCGTGGGCCCGGCCATTGCCCGCAGCCTCTTCTCTTCGCGGCCGGTGCCGGCGACGATAAGCCGCCGGCCGAGCCTGTTACAAGCTTCGATTATGATGTCATCACGCTTCAATTCGGTCATTCTGCCGACAGACAAATAGTAATCGCCTTTTCGCAATGAGATGCTGGCGGACTTTACATTTACAGGCGGATAGATGACCGTGGACTCCCGACGGTAGTACTTCCGGATTCGCTCCCCAATATGACGCGCATTCGCGATGATGTGATCGACGCGTTGCGCGCCAATGAAGTCTGCATCGCGCGCAGTGGCGGATAACTGGTAGAAGATTGGGCGAAGCGGAGAGGGCAAGCCTTTTGCGAAAGCGATACGCTGATCCCAGAGATGTCGGCCCGGTGCATGCAGGTAACTTATGTGCAGGGTTTCGACTGGAGGCACTATGCTTTTGGCGGGCGCATAATCGGAGGACAGGATCAAATCGTAGCCGGCGAAATCGAATGCGCCGACAGCGGCAGGATAAAGCGGAAACAGAACTCGGTTAAGCTTGCGAGAGCCGGGAAGCTTATCCAAAATCGACGTGTGGAGACGGCTACGATCAAAACCCTCTGGCAGGGACTTCGGGTCTGCAAACAATAGAAAAAGGTCGGCCTCCGGAAAGACGCGCAGCATCGATCTTACAACTTGCTCGCCTCCGCCATTCAGCAGAAACCAATAGTGCAGAATCGCAACCTTCAAGCAAACTCCTCTTAGCCAGTTGTAAGTCCCGTGAAGATGTCTTTTGCCGATTAAAGTCCGCGACGACAGCCTTGCGGGCTATCACAGTAGTATAAGAAACCTTGAAACTTCGCTTAAGCTCAGACCAAGTCTACCGTGTAGCGCCCCCGCCGGACAAGGATACAACGCTGACAGCTCTACGCAGGTGGCTGCACCCTGACTTCGATCACCCTTGCAGCAAATACGCGAAACCGCCCCGGTTCGCGCCATTGCGTGGCTCGCCTAAACATATCGGTGCAGCGCTCCATACCGGTCTAAGCAAAGAATCGCTGTACCGCCCGGCATCGTGATCGGTGTCAACGCTCTGAAGCAAAAGGCACAAAGATGCGGTTGAGTGCTCGGTGCAGATCGAGATAGGGCCGAGGTGATGTTAGAGCTCCCGCAACACCTGTT